>OGXK01001798.1_pt1 | contig 11299 bp, 9 predicted proteins | sample 1576261 | NCBI WGS metagenome assembly OGXK01 (sample SAMEA3541581, study PRJEB24748) | human gut metagenome | biome: human gut; feature: human-associated habitat; material: faeces | place: China | collected 2012 | reverse complement strand
TGACTGTGAGGTAGGCGAGATATTCAAATGTCACGTGCCGAATCTGGATACCAATCTGATTTTGACGATCAACGGTTGGTTCGTGCAGGAGAATGCAATGCCGGAAATACCTGAAGGCGTGGTAATTTGCAGCATTGCAGAGGCTAGCGTGAAATACAAGGAGTTATTTGAACAACATTATAACCAGTACACGAAACCGGCGGATGCGGATGGATTGGTGGCGTTGAACACGGCATTTGCCCAAGACGGGGTGTTCGTGTATGTTCCGGATCGGGTGGTAATGGAGCGTCCGTTGCAGATCGTGAACCTGATGCGGGCAAATGCAGATTTGATGTCGTTCCAGAGGAATATGGTGATCTTGGGACGTGATGCTAAAGCGACTATTCTCGTTTGTGATCACACGTTGTCCGATGATAATTTCTTATCCAATAATGCCACGGAGGTCGTTGTCGGGGAGAACTCGGCTTTTGAATACTATCATGTTCAGAATCAACATATCGAGGCTTCCCAGATAAACAGCGTGTTTGTTTCACAGAAGCGTAATTCCCGCTATGATGCAAACGTGATTTCCCTGTATGGCGGGTTTATTCGTAACAACCTGTTTGCCGCTTTGACGGAAGAGGGATGCGAGAGTAATCTTTACGGGATGTATTTGTCGGATAAGAAACAGCAGGTGGATAACTTCACCTTTATTGACCACATTGCGCCTCATTGTACGAGTAATCAACATTTCAAAGGGGTATTGGATGATGCGGCATTGGCTAATTTTGCCGGACGAATTGTCGTGCGTCCCGATGCCCAGCAGACGGAGGCCTATCAAGCAAATAATAATTTGCTGTTGACGGATACGGCACAAGTAAACACGAAACCTCAATTAGTGATTGATGCCGATGATGTGAAGTGTAGCCATGGAGCCACGGTTGGCCAAATTGATGAAGAGGCCATGTTCTATCTTCGTTCCCGCGGGATCGGGGAGGCAGAGGCTCGAATGATGATGATGTTCGGTTTTGCGCATGAGATTGTCGGACGGGTGAAACTTGCACCTCTTCGGGACGAGATCGATAATTTGGTGGATAAACGCTTAAGAGGAGAATTAACCAAGTGTCACAACTGTGTGATGCATTGTAAGAAATAATTTATGTTTGACGTCAATCGGATTAGAAAGGATTTCCCGATATTAGAGGAAAAAATTTATGGTAAATCGTTGGTTTACTTGGATAATGGAGCAACGACCCAGCGACCTTTACGGGTGGTGGAAAAGATGACGGAGTATTATTTACGTTACAATTCCAATGTACATCGGGGGGTGCACTATCTGAGTAATAAATGTACGGATGCCAATGAACAAGCCCGGGAAACCGTGAGGGAGTTTATCCATGCGGAGTCCACGGATGAGGTGATATTTACCCGGGGAACGACCGAGAGTATTAATCTCGTGGCTTACACTTTCGGGGAGGCTTTTATTCGGGAAGGTGATGAGATCATCGTGACGGAAATGGAACATCATGCCAATATTGTTCCTTGGCAAATGCTGTGTGAACGTAAGAAGGCCGTGTTGAAAGTTGTGCCTTTTAATGATAAGGGTGAGTTGGATATGGAGGTGTTCCGGGGATTTTTGAATGAACGGGTAAAATTGGTCGGTGTCGCTTATGTTTCCAACGTGTTGGGTACGGTGAATCCAGTGAAGGAGATGATAGACGCTGCTCATGCAATCGGAGCTTATGCTTTGGTTGATGGGGCTCAAGCCATTCAACATATCCCGGTTGACGTGCAGGTATTGGATTGTGATTTTTTCGCTTTTTCAGGGCATAAGGTATACGGGCCCACGGGAGTTGGTATTCTGTATGGAAAACGTAATCTGTTGGAGCAAATGCCACCCTGGCAGGGCGGGGGAGAAATGATTAAGGAAGTTCGTTTCGAGAAAACGACTTATAATGAATTGCCTTTTAAATTCGAGGCGGGGACCCCGGATTTTATCGGGGTTGTCGGTTTAGGTGAGGCTTTGGAGTACGTGAAAAGTATCGGTTTACAGGAGATTGCTGAATATGAACATGGCTTGATGGATTATGCTATGAAGCAGATTCGAGAGATTCCGAGCATTATTTTGTACGGGGATGCCGTGAATAAGTCTTCCGTGATTTCGTTCGGTATTGAGGGAGTACATCCTTTCGATCTGGGCACTTTGCTGGATAAGATGGGAGTTGCCATACGTACGGGACAACTGTGTGCGGAACCGGTGATGCAACATTACGGGGTACCGGGAATGGCTCGTGCCTCCATAGCCATGTATAACACTCGGGAAGAAATAGATATTTTCTGTGAAGGGTTAAGAAAGATAGAAAAGATTTTCAAATTATAATAAGAGCAATGACGATAGAAGAGATTCAGAATCAAATCGTGGACGAGTTTTCCATGTATGATGATTGGATGGATAAATATGCTTATCTGATAGAAATAGGTAATGGCTTGAGTGCGATGGATGAAACGCATAAGACGGAGGACAATCTGATCAAAGGATGTCAGTCTCGGGTATGGTTTCATGCCGAACTACGGGAGGGTAAGTTGTATTTTGAAGCCGATAGTGATGCCATTATCACGAAAGGTATTGCCGGGTTATTGATCCGGGTATTCTCCGGTCAGACACCTCACGACATTGTGAATGCTAATCTGGATTTTATCGATAAGATCGGCTTGACTCAACACCTGTCCCCGACACGTTCTAACGGGTTATTGTCGATGGTTAAACAAATAAAGTATTATGCCTTGGCATACGAGGGAAAATAACGAGAGATATGGGAAAAAGTTTAATGGAAGATTTAGTTATTGAAAAGTTATCTACCGTTTATGACCCGGAGGTTCCGGTGAATATATGGGAGTTGGGGCTTGTTTATAATATTGAATTTCCAAAGCAAAACGAGGTGATTATAACCATGACCCTAACTGCTCCGGGATGTCCGATCGCAGATCAAATCGTGCAGGAAGTGCATGATGTAGTGCTGACGATCGACGGAATTGATGAGGCCACGGTAAATTTAACTTTTGAACCGGCTTGGAGTCCGGAAAGAATGAGCGAAGTGGCCCGGTTGGAGTTGGGATTTGATATTTAAAAGAGTTTGTAAAGTTTATAACCTTACGACTTTACGGACGACTTTATGGAGGTATTATCAGAAATAGCTAAAGCGTGTGGGTTTGATGCCTGTGGAGTTGTCCCGGTGGATGTTTTATCCCGGGAGAGGGAAAGGTTAGAGCGATGGATCAGACAAGGATTTCATGCGGGAATGAATTACATGGCGAATAATATAGAGAAGCGGGAGAATCCCGCTTTACTTGTTGAAGGGGCCCGCTCGGTGATTGTGACTTTGACAAACTATTATACTCCGAAACTCCAGTTGGAAGGTATTCCAGTGGTTGCCCGCTATGCTTACGGGAAAGATTATCACAGGGTGGTGAAAGACCGGTTGTTTAAATTGTATGCTTGCTTGGAGGAGGCTATCGGACAGAAAATAACGGGACGGGTATTTGTAGATTCCGCTCCCGTGTTTGAACACGAGTGGGCCCGACGGGCTGGGTTGGGATGGATTGGCCGGAACTCTTTGTTGATTCATCCTCGTTTGGGGTCCTATTGTTTTATTGGTGTTATTATATCCGATTTTGAACCTTCAAGGTATTCCCTACCTGAAGAGCGGAATTTTTGTGGTCAGTGTAACCGGTGTGTGGAGGCTTGTCCCACGGGAGCCCTTTCCTCGCATGAAGTGAATGCTAACCTTTGTATTGCTTATAACACGATCGAGAGAAAAGATGACATCCCGTCAGAAATGAAGAAAAAGATGGGAGATCGCTTTTTTGGGTGTGATGCTTGTCAGGAGGTCTGTCCGTGGAATCGGAAAGCCGTACTACATCATGTAGAGGAATTTTCCCCGAATGAATGGTTGATGCGGATGAGTCGGGAGGATTGGTTATCGCTTGATGAGGAAATTTTTCGAGAACGCTTTAAGGATTCTCCTCTTTTACGGCCCGGATTGGAGCAGATTAAGCGCAGTGTCAAGTGATTCTTCTTTTCGAGAAAGACTTTTGTATGTTTTAAATTTTATTATTTTTGTGTGGTATTTGGAATACAGATGTAATGGCTAGGGATAAATCGATGGAAAATGGTACGGTAAATAATCGAATTACTTCGGAAAAAGAATTCGAGGAGGTATTTCGTTACTATTATCGCCCATTGTTTTTATTTGCCTATGGTTATGTTATGGATGAAGGAGAAGCGGAAAATATCGTGCAATCTGTTTTTACCGAGATGTGGGAGAAACGAAAAAATTTGCCGGAGAATTTGAATCTGAGAGCTTATCTTTATTCTTCGGTAAAACATGCTTGTTTACGTTATTTTAAGCGTTTGCAACTTTTGGATGAATACAAAAAGCGGCAAGCTGAAGCTTTGGTTTTGTCTTTTGCAGATGATGATATTGAAGATGATAGAGAATTGATTGCTCTTGTTCAGAAGGCTTTGTCACAATTGTCCGAACAACAGCGTAGAATTGTGGAGCTACATGTGATGGAGGGAAAGAAATATTTGGAAATAGCCGATTTACTTCAATTATCAGAAAATACCGTGCGAACTCATTTAAAACGAGCGTATAAGATATTAAGAGAAAACCTTTCTTGTCTTGTTCTGGATATCTTTTTTTGAAAAATAATAGAATAAATTGATTTCTTGTCACCCAAAATAAGAGTTCGTGTCTTTTAGTATAAAATTTAGATAAAGACATGAATCAAGAGCAGATTGATTGGACTTTAATTCGGAAACAAATAGACGGTTGTCTAACCGACGAGGAACGAGAGTGTTTGGAGCGTTGGATGGCAGGTGACGAGAGACGTCGTGGTTTTGTGGAACATGCTTGTCTATATTATAAACGGAATTTACCGGTGGTTGATGAGACTCGAATTTCAGAGGCTTGGCAGCATTTTGCCCGAAGTCGGAAAGAGAAACGGCGTAAACGTATATTCTCGTTATGCACGTGGAGTGCGGCGGCTGTGGTTATTTTGGTTGTTGGTACTTGGGTGTGGTTATCGGGCAGTCGTGAAATTCCAATAGAAAGAGCTCCAAAAATGATTGCTTGGGGAAGTAATAGTGTCCGTTTAATTATTTCGGATGGGACGGAAATCAATCTTACATCTAAAGAACCTGGACAGACTATTATAGACAAAGGGGTAAGTGTTCAGTTGGATAAAGAGTCGCTTTCTTATGAAGAAAACCAGTTGATGAAAGATACGCTTTATCATATGGTGGAGGTTCCCCAGGGTGGCGAATATCATCTTACATTAAGTGATGGTTCCAAAGTGTGGCTGAATGCAGAGAGTCGTTTGACTTATCCGGCGACTTTCGGGACATCGGAACGCCGAGTACGATTGGAGGGAGAAGCTTATTTTGAAGTCGAACCGGGGAAAGGGCGTTTCGTGGTGGAAACTGGCGATATGAATGTGCGGGTGCTAGGGACGGCTTTTACCGTGAATGCTTATAAGAATGAAGCAGCAACACGTACGACCTTGGTTCATGGAAAGGTGGAAGTGTTAACAGCAAAAGATGATTTGCAAAAGATTTTAGCTCCCGGAGAACAAGCGATATTTGATAGGGAAAGTGGACGGTTGGATGTAAAACAGGTGAATACAGATCTTTACACCCGTTGGATAAAAGGGCAGTTCGTGTTTAGAGATACTCCATTGCGGGATATTATGCGGACGTTGGCCCGGTGGTATGAAATGGAGTATGAATTTACTGATCCAGAATTGGAATCACTTTGTTTCTACGGTGTAATCAGTCGTTTTGAGCGGGTGGAAGGTTTATTAGAACAATTTGAGAAAACGGGTAAAGTGCATTTTGAATATCGAGGGAATAAAGTTATGGTAAAAAAATAAGGGATGCTGGAAACATCCCTCGAATTTAATCTAACGGACTGCTGGAAACAGTCCATAATATTAACGTTATTACAAATGTATGAAAAAAAAGTTGAATGCGTGCTGTTGCCGAAGGCAATGGCTAAAAAAAATGTTACGAGTGATGAAAATGGGATTTTTTCTACTGGTATTAGGTTTCACATCTGTACATGCGACTTCCTTCTCCCAGCAGAAGGTAAATTTAGACGTGAAGAATGAAACTCTTCTACACGTGTTGGATATTTTGCAAGAACAATCGGGGTATACATTTTTATTTTCCAGTGAAGATGTGAAAGATGTGAAAGGTATATCACTACAGGTACAAGGAGAAGGTCTTTTTGATGTTTTAAAGAAATGTTTGGTTGGGACGGGACTTGTGTTTGAGATCAATGAGCATTTGGTGGTATTGAGAAGAGAGGATGTAAAGAATTCGATGCAGCAGCGGAAGTACATACGGATTGTTGGTAACGTGACAGATCTTAGAAAACAACCAATGCCGGGAGTTACGATTATGGTCAAAGGATTGACGGTTGGAACGGCAACTGATATGAATGGAAAATATACGTTGAGTTTACCGGAAATGAAAAATTTGATATTGGTATACTCTTTTGTTGGTATGGAATCGCAAGAAGTGAAATACACGGGGCAGGATACGATTAATATCGTGTTGAAAGAAGCGGTGAGCGAAATGGATGAAGTGACAGTAGTGAGTACTGGGTATAGTAACGTGAATCGGAGAGATATGGTAGGGGCTTACACAACAGTAAAGGTGGATGATATTATGATGGCAGCCTATCCAACAATAGACCAAATGTTACAAGGTCAGGTACCGGGAATGATTGTTCGAAGTACTAGTGCTCGTGCAGGTACTAGTCCGAAGATTCAAATTCGAGGAACTTCTACATTATTGGGAAATCAAGATCCCATTTGGGTCGTGGATGGAATCATTCAAGATGATCCGATTTCCATGAATGCGAGTACGGATATGACACAAGATATGAAGGATATTTTAGGAAATCAAATTTCTTGGTTAAATCCAAATGATATAGAGACAATAACAGTACTTAAAGATGCTTCTGCGACAGCAATTTATGGATCACGTGCGTCCAATGGGGTCATTGTTGTTACGACGAAAAAAGGAAAAATAGACCGTCTGTCAATTAATTATTCCGGTAATTTTGCGATATCTCCTCGTCCTCGTTACTCGCAATTTAAATTAATGAATTCACAGGAACGGATTCAATTTAGTGAAGAGGCTTATGAGGCCGGATTGTATTATCAAGAAGAACCATTACAACAAATATATACTTACGAGGGATTGTTGAACATGTATCAACGAGGAGAAGTTAGTCCGCAAGATTTCGTGTATCATCGCAATCGTTTGGAATCAGTCAATACGGATTGGTTGGATTTATTGACCCGTACGACATTGAATCACAGTCATAATGTGAGTGTCAGTGGAGCTTCTGAAAAATTGAATTATACAGTTTCCGTGGGATACAATAAGAATGATGGACAAGAAAAAGGAAATGGTGCAGAACGTTTAACCGGACGTGCTTCTTTGGGGATTAATTTACGAGAAAATATAAAAGTCAATTTGGCGATAAATGGAGCCATTGGGACAACAAAGAGTTTTGCCGGAGTAAATCCGTTGGATTATGCATTGAGTACAAGCCGGGCTATTCCAGCTTTTAATGAAGATGGTAGCTATGCTTTTTATCGAATACCATTTACTTATAATTATAATTCCGAGGCAGAAGCGATCGGAATTGGGTATAACGTGTTAAATGAGTTGGAAAATACGGGATCAAAAGTGAAAAATGGCCTTGTGAGCATGAATTTAAATTTCTCGTGGAAATTTTTAGATTGGTTAGAGTATCAATTTACAGGAGGATATTCTTATAATAGCACAAATGGAAATTCTTACCGAGGTGAACGTTCTACTGCCGTTGCTAGGACGTATCGAGGTTATGATTATGGATCCGTGGAGCCAACGAATCCGTGGTTTAAAGCTGCACTTTTACCTTTTGGAGGCGAATTGTTTACTTCAGCAAGCACGACAACATCGTATAATATTCAAAATAAGCTGTTATTTTCCAAGCAGTTTAATGAAAATCATCGTTTAAATGCGATGATTGCAATGGAGATTCGTTCGACTACAAGTAATAATGATGAAAATATCCGTTGGGGATACGTAAAAGATCGAGGAAATAAGTTTGTTTCGCCTACGAATCCCAGTAAATTTGAATCATTGGGGAATAAGAATTTGACAGGTTTTGGTATTTTTGATCAATTATATAATAATAGAACGGCAGTATCAGAGCAAACCAATAATTTTTTCTCTATTTTTGCCACGCTAGCTTATTCTTTGAAAAATCGTTATGTATTCAACTTTAACGTACGTAATGATGCTTCAAATCGTTTTGGACAAGATGTAAATAAACGATTCGACCCGACTTATTCTTTAGGAGCTTCTTGGCGAGTGTCGGAGGAGTCATTTATGCAAAATCAGTCTTGGTTATCTAGCTTGAATTTGAAAGTAACTTGGGGTATTCAGGGAAATGTCTTAACAAATAAGAGTCCGGAATTGATTTTATATCAGCAGGGGGTAGCTAATATTTATAACGAATATTATTCTACGATATCTTCTATCCCTAACCCGAATTTATCTTGGGAAAGAACTCATAGTTGGAATTTTGGTGTTGATATGCAATTACTCCGGAAAGTAAATGTGAATATAGATTATTACTTAAGGAAGTCCAATGCGATATTATCGCAGAAAATTCCTTGGGAAAATGGCCGGGGGGAGATGTCTGTGAACGGTGGTATTATTTATAATGAAGGAATTGAGTTTACAATTGCTTTGACTCCAATTAACACTAAGAACTTTGGTTTAAACTTAAGTGTAAATTCATCAAAAAATTGGAATTCAGCAGGAAAATCGTCTGCTAATCAAGAGCCTACACTGGGTGATTATTTAAATGGAAGTTCAGAGAGATTGGTTAAAAAAGGGTATCCTATTGGGGCGATGTGGTCTTTTGCATTTAAGGGATTAAATCCGGAAAATGGTTGGCCAGAATTTAAATATTTAGAAACTACGGAAGGTCAATCTTATGATGGTGATATGACTAGCTTTTTAGTATATTCCGGTCAGAAAGATCCTTATTTTACAGGAGGTTTGAATTTGAATATTCGTTACCGTTCTTTTACTTTAGGAACTTCTTTTTCATTGTTATTGGGAGGTAAAACTCGGTTAATATCTCCTTATGCCGATTTAAATGGTGGACGTTATATGCCATCTCCGGAAAAGAATGTAACTAGAGATTTATCAAAACGTTGGAAAAAGCCGGGAGATGAAAAATATACGAATATTCCTGGATTTATTCAAGGTGCAGGTTATATGGTTACATTGCCAAGTGGATCATCATCATACGACGTGATGTATTTATATGAAAAGTCGGATGAGTTGGTTGTTAATAGTTCTTTCTTACGTTGTCGCGGATTGAATTTCTCTTGGCAATTGAATAAAGAAATGGTAAAAAAGATGGGATTAAATAGTTTACGGTTAACAATGTCGGTAAATAATTTATTCACGATTGCTTCTAAAAGGTTCGATGGATATGATCCGGAATTAGGAGGGAAACAAGTAATGCCTAAAAATTATTCCATAGGCCTGAATGTCGGTTTCTAAATTGATAAGATATGAAAAAGAATATATTTTTAATAGTGATGATTTTGTGGGGATTTTGCTCTTGTTCTGATTTTTTGGAACCAAAATCGCCTAGTGAGTATATACCGAAAACGGCAGATGCTTTAAATGAAATGTTGTTGGGAGATGCTTATGCGAGGGCGGATAATTCTTATTTTATATTTTCATATCATAATATTTTGGATGATGATGTGGAGATGACGAATGAACCTATAAACTATAAGATGTCGATTGATGGATTTGCCGCACTTTATTCTTGGGATCCTGATATGCATGAAATGGGGTTTCTGTTGATGTGTGGGCTAATTACTATCGCCTGATTTTAGGTGCTAATGCTGCATTGGACTATTTGGATGATGTGAGAGGTTCGGTTGAAGAGAAAGCGTATGTTGCAGCTCAGGCTTATGCTTTACGGGCATTTTATTATTTTAATTTGGTAAATTTGTTTGGAGAACCTTACGGGTATAACAAGAAAGCATTAGGGGTACCGTTAAAATTGGTTAGTAGTTTAACAGATGGATTTGATAAACAAAATACGGTGGAGGAGGTGTATGATCAAATAATTTGCGACTTGGATGAAGCGGAAAAGAATTTTTTAACCTTACCGGAGGAAAAACAATATTCACAAACTTATCGAATTAATTTACCTGCAGTACAATTGCTCCGAGCACGGGTTGCTTTACACATGAATAATCGTGAAGATGCAGCTAAATATGCTAAAAAGGTAATAGAAGGTTGGAATTTTAGTTTGTATGATTTGAATTCCTTTAAAGGAACCTATAATTATCCTTATCCGAATTTTGTATCATTTGATAATCCGGAGATGGTTTGGGTAATGGGAAATAGTGATGATGTAGTTGATTTGTTACGTAAGACTTTTGGTTATTTGGATATATCAACGGTGACCCCTACGGGTAAAAGAAATGCTTTAAATGTTTCTCAAGATTTGTTGAAATGTTATAAAGATAACGATTTAAGGGTTGGATATTATTTTGCAAATGATTATGATAAAAAAGCAATTCAAGGTGTTTATGTGCCTTGGGGAAAAATGAAAGTGTCATATAATAGTGCTCCTGTCAAAGCTTCTGAATTTGGATATGCATTGCGTTTGTCTGAAGCTTATTTAATTTTATCAGAGGCTGTGTATGATACTGATGAAGAGTTAGCTTTAAAATTAATCAATGCTTTAAGGGAAAAGCGTTATATAACGGGAACCTATGAAGAGGTTAACTATTCCGGAGATGAGTTATTGAATTTTATTCGGGAAGAACGTCGTCGGGAATTATGTTTTGAGGGACAACGTTGGTTTGATTTGCGTCGTTATGGAATGCCAAGTTTTAAGCGACAGTGGACGGAATTGGGCAGATATGTTGGAAGTTACATCATGGAAAAAGAAGATCCTGCTTACACGCTACCTATTCCTGCTAAAATATTAGACAGAAATCCTGCATTAATACAAAATAAATTGGCGATACGTAAAACGTTACAATAAATATATGAAGTTATGAAAGCGATATATATTATTTTATGTATGTTATGTCTCTTGTTTTTTGCCTCTTGTGAAAAAGAAGAAGCAATTATCCTGCGAAGTTCTGAACTTCCTTCTCGGTTTGAATTTCCAGAGGGCATACCTTGCGGCGTACAATGGGCATTTTGCCTTTA
>OGXK01001795.1_pt1 | contig 11307 bp, 9 predicted proteins | sample 1576261 | NCBI WGS metagenome assembly OGXK01 (sample SAMEA3541581, study PRJEB24748) | human gut metagenome | biome: human gut; feature: human-associated habitat; material: faeces | place: China | collected 2012 | reverse complement strand
GCGTAAATGGACTGACGCTGATAACAGGAATATGGGTAAGTCCTGCTTTTTCCAAAGCCTTGCGCAGCAGATAGATATAGTTGGAGGCACGGCAGCCGCCACCTGTTTGGGTGATAATCAGCGCAGTGTGCTCCAAGTCGTATTTACCGCTTTCCAGAGCGTTTATCAGCTGGCCGATAACCAGCAGTGCCGGATAGCATATATCATTATTGACGTATTTCAGACCGGTTTCGATTACTTCGCGTCCTGTGTTGTGCAGAACCTCGGCTTTGTAGCCGCAGCTTACGAGTGCGGCCTGCAGCAATGAAAAATGCATAGGCAGCATGCCGGGTATAAGTATAGTATGCGTTTTTTTCATATCCTCCGTGAAGGGGGTAAACTTAACGTTAGCTGCTGGTAGCATATGCAAATCTCCTTTAATTATTATCTATATCGAAAAGCTGGGCTGCGGAGAACAGACTGCGGATGCGGATTTTGGCAGCACCAAGGTTGTCGATATCGTCTATTTTTATTTGTGTATAGATGCGTCCGCGTTCTTCGAGGAGGCGGCGGCATTCATCGGCCGTAATCGCATCGCAGCCGCAGCCGAAGCTTACAAGCTGAATCAGATGCATATCAGGATTTTGGGCAACATATTCGGCTGCCGCATACAGGCGGCCGTGATAGGTCCATTGGTTGAGCACCTGCAAATCGCGGTTGAGTTCCTTGGTCTTAATATGACTGCTTACGGCATCCTCACTGACGAGGGCAGCGCCCATGTTGGTAATCAGGCGGTCGATACTGTGGTTGACCTTGGGGTCGATGTGATAGGGACGGCCTGCCAGTACAACGATAGGCTTATGCTCTTCGCGTGCCTTGGTGATGATTTCCTGTCCTTTAGCCTTTACTTGTGCTTCATAGTCATAAAAGGCAGTGAAGGCAGCATCAACAGCCTTTCGGATTTCCTCCTTGGTGATATCCGGGTAGGCATTGGAAAACATTTCCTGCAGTTTTTTGACCAGCTTCTTTTTATGGAGCAGGCCAAGATAATCATAGAAGAAATGTATCTCAGGCTTATTCAAATCACGGATATTGGCGTGCAGCACTTCGGGATAATAGGCTACAACAGGGCAATTATAGCAGTTTTCCGTGCCCTGTTCATCTATATTGTAGGTCATGCAGGGATAGAAGATATTGGTGATTCCCTGCTGCAGGAGCCATTTTATATGGCCGTGCATCAGCTTGGCCGGATAGCAGACGGTGTCGCTGGGGATGGTTCCCTGACCAAGACGGTAAATAGTTTTGTCTTCAATCGGACTGTGTACAACCTTGAAGCCCAGGCTGGAGAGTAAGGCATTCCAGAAAGGGAGCAGCTCATACATATTCAGGCCCATAGGTATACCCATAATGCCGCGTTTAGGCGTTTCATTAACCGGCAATTCCTTGAGCAGCTGCAGCTTCTGACGGTACAGGTTCAGCTCATCCTTGGGGGCCATGTGGGTGATGGGGCGCTCGCAGCGGTTGCCGCTGATAAAGCGTTTGCCGCCGGCAAAGGTGTTGACGGTGAGGTGGCAATGGTTATTGCACAGGCCGCAGGTCATGCCCTTGACGGTGTGAACGAATTCACCCAGCTGCTGCAGGTTGAGCAGCGTTGTCTGATGCGGTGCGTCCTTGTAGCGGCGCTGTGCGTATAGGGCGGCGCCGTAGGCTCCCATAAGGCCTGCAATGTTGGGGCGGATAACGTTCAAATCCATTTCCTGCTCAAAGGCGCGCAGTACGCAGTCATTGAGGAAGGTGCCTCCCTGAACGACGATGTGTTTGCCGATGGCCTCCTTGCTGGCCGGGCGGATAACCTTATACAAAGCGTTTTTGACAATACTGATGGACAGGCCGGCGCTGATGTTGGCAACAGAGGCACCGTCCTTCTGTGCCTGCTTAACGCTGCTGTTCATAAACACGGTGCAGCGGCTGCCTAAATCTACAGGCATATCTGCTTTAAGGCCGATTTGTGCGAACTGCTCGGCTGTGTAGCCCAGAATTTCGGCGAAGGTCTGCAAAAAGCTGCCGCAGCCGCTGGAGCAGGCTTCGTTCAAAAAGATGTTGTCGATAGCGCCGTTGTGGATTTTCAGGCACTTCATATCCTGACCGCCGATATCAAGAATGAAATCTACCTCCGGCTCCAGATATTGGGCAGCATAAAAGTGCGCCATGGTTTCTACGATACCATAGTCAACACCAAAGCCGTGGCGAATCAGCTCCTCGCCGTAGCCGGTGACTGCACCTGCCAGCAGGCGGCAGTTGGGATATTTTGTATAGAAATCAGTAAGATAATTGCGGACGGCAACAACAGGATTACCCTTATTGCTTTGATAGAAGGAATCAAGCAATTTGCTGTCAGGACTCATAACAGCGATTTTAATAGTCGTACTGCCGGAATCGATACCGATAAAGGCTTCCCCAGCCTCCGCAGGGGTACCTATAGCGACACTTTCTTTAGAGTGACGCATCTTGAAAACGGTATATTCACCTTCGTTTTTAAAAAGCGGCGGCAGATGCTCAAAGCTGTGCTGTGCTGCTGTCTGCAGTTTTTCTGGCAGCGTGGTAAGATCCACATCATGCTCGGCGCAGAAGGCTGCACCCATTGCTACATAAAGCAGGCTGTTTTCCGGGCAGACGCCTTTGATATTCAGAACACTGTCAAAGGCATCACGCAGACAGCTCATAAAGGTGAGCGGTCCGCCAAGATACAGCACATTACCGCTGATGGGACGGCCTTTGGCAAGACCGGTGATGGCCTGGCTTGCTACAGCATGGAAGATGCTGGCTGCCAGATCGCTTTTTTCCGCACCCTGGTTGAGCAGCGGCTGGATATCGCTCTTGGCGAAAACGCCGCAGCGGCTGGCGATGGTGTAGGTGTTATGTGCCTGCTGTGCCAGCTCGTTCATTTGGGGTGTTTCTACATTCAGCAGGGAAGCCATCTGGTCGATAAAAGCACCGGTGCCTCCGGCGCAGCTGTCGTTCATACGTGCGTCAAAATGGCGGCCTAAGAAGAGGATTTTGGCATCCTCGCCACCTAATTCGATAACGGCGTCGGTTCCGGGATTGAGCTTTTCAGCGCAGATTTTTTCCGCAAAAACCTCCTGCACGAATTGCAGTCCGCAGCTGTCTGCTACACCGATACCGCCGCTGCCGCTGATGGCCAGACGTGCGCTATGCAGTGTAGGGAATTTAGTCATCAATTCTTTATGTAGGGCCAGAATTTTCTCTGCAATCTGGCTGTAATGTCTTTCGTATTTATGGAATAGCAGATTGCCTGCATCGTCCAGTACGGCGATTTTAATTGTTGTACTGCCAATATCCAATCCTATCTGCATAGTAACCTCCTGCGAATATGACGTTCAGAGCCATGTCTGAAGCATGTTCACATTCTTTTTTTATAATCTGAATCTAAGCTGATAAATACTCATCTTATATTGTAATACTTTACCTGTAATTAGTAAAAGGTGTCATCAATAATTAAAGTAAAAAAAGTGCGAAACGCTGCAGCGTTTCGTCGTTTTGCAGCGGAGAAATGTTGTACTCAATATATATAATATAGTTTACAAACTTATATATTATAAAAATCTCTGCTGCAATAGGTATAATAAAAAACCGTAAAGCCGATTATGGCTCTACGCGTAACCAAAAAGGACTGCGCTAAGACTGTAGCAGTCGGAAACGCAGTCCTTGCTTACTTAAATTATAGCAAAGATTTTGTGAAAAAGCTGTGATTTTATAAGTACAGCAAAATAGGTATGCAAGAATAAGACTATGGTGATTATATGGTCGTTTTAGGTAAGCAGGGTTTGCAGTATTTCGAGTAAATTTACTCAAGTACGATTTACTAAAGTATACTTGAGTAAATTCATAAGCGCATATGAGAAAGTGCGGATTAATTATGTACGTACTCTGTTAGCTTAGCAATGCTTTTACGCAAAAGAAAAGCATACAGACTATGTTGAGCGGTAGTCTGTATGCTTGCTGTTGCTTTATAAGTTTTAGAATGTTCCCTGCACCAGCTGGGCAATGTTTTTGGAATGATCGGATACACGCTTCATATTAATCAGCAGCTCCATCATAACGAAGCCTGCAGTAGGATTGCAGATATGTTCGTTAAGGCGCGTGATGTGATTCTTGCGGATTTCCTTCTGATATTGCTTAACCTCACGGCACAGACGCACAGCATCCTCAGCAATAACCTTATCATTTTTCTCCAGTGCTTCCAATGAACGTCCGGAGGCACGCAGTACCATTTCGCTGAGCTGCAGCAGCTCGGCCTTAGCCTCGTCAGAGAAAACCACGTCATCCTCAACAAGCTTGCGTGCGCGTTTAGCCAATGTTTCACCATGGTCACCGATACGTTCGATATCCGTGCAGGCGTGCAAAAGACCGGTGTGGCGTGTCGTCAGGCTTTCGCTCATTTCAGAGGAGCTCATCTGCGTCAGATAGTCGGTAATATCTCGCTCCAACGCATCGACAACAGGCTCGTGCTCCAGAACATATTTTACCTTGTCGGCATCAAAGCTTTGAATAGCCTCCATGCCCAGGCGCACGTCCTTGCGTGCCAGCTCGCCCATACGCACAACCTCTTTGACAGCAAGGCTGATAGCGATAGAGGGAGTGTTCAGCATGTTTTTGTCAAGATAAACAGGGCGCATGGAAATGATTTCTGCCTTGCCCGGCACAATCTTTTCTACCAGCTTGATGAAAGGGTTGACAAAGGGCATAAAGAGCAGCGTGTTCAAAATGTTGAACGCCGAGTGCGCATTCGCAATCTGACGCGCAATGTCGCCGTCAGGCGATACGAGCAGCACGAATTTAATGAAGAACGGCATCAAGATTACGAAAATTATACTGCCGATAACGTTGAACATTACGTGAGCTGCAGCTACACGCTTAGCCGTAAGGTTAGCACGCAGCGAAGCGAGTACGGCAGTAATACAGGTACCGATATTGTCGCCGAGCAGTACAGGAATCGCACCCTCCAACGGAATAAGTCCCTGACCGGCCATAGCGATAAGAATACCGATGGTAGCACTGCTGGACTGAATCAGTACAGTCATAATCATACCGATGCCGATGCCCAGCAACGGATTGCTGGAGAAAACCTCGATGAAATGCACAAAGCCGGAATAGTTACGCAGAGGCATAACAGCTTTGCCCATCATATCCATGCCCAGCATCAGAATACCGAAGCCCAGCATAACCTGGCCAAGATATTTTGTGCGGCTTTTTCTCGCCAGCAGCTGCATCAAAAAGCCGATGAAGATTAAAATCGTGATATAGTCGGAAAGCTTGAAGGCGATGAGCTGTGCCGTCATAGTAGTACCGATGTTGGCACCCATGATAATGCCGAAGCCCTGCTTCAGCGTGAGCAGACCTGCATTTACCAGGCCTACAGTCATAACGGTGGTAGCACCGCTGGCCTGCAGCACAGCAGTAACAACTGCGCCCAACAGAATGCCCATAGCGAGCACGCCTGTCATGGCCTCCAAAATCTTTTGCAGCTTAGCGCCGGCAGCCTTTTGCAGACCGTCACCCATCAGCTGCATACCATACATAAACAAGGCGATACCGCCTAAAAATGCCAAGAAATAAGCAAGCATAAAAAATAAGTCCCCTTTTTTAATTTGTATGCATCCATGATTGCTGTAAAACAGCGTATACCTATACCTATTATACTAGAAATTTTATGATGTTAAAAGTGCGTAAGGAACTTTACATAAATTTTACATTAATCAAAATGCTTCCGAAACAAAAAAATACACCGCACATTTCGCACGGTGCGGTGTATTTTAAGGAGAGGTGTATGATGAAAAGATATGTTTAGGAGAGTTGCTTTATAAGAGTCATGGCTTCATCTACCGAAAGCGTGCTGCCGACAGCAACTAACTTTTCGTCGATGACTAAAGCGGGGAAGGCCATCACTCCATAGGCCACTACCTTTTGGAATTCGGAAACTTTTTCAAACTCAGCCTTAACCTTGAGCTTCTTTAAAGCAATAGCGGTATTCTGCAGCAGCAGCTCTGCCTGCTTAGTCATGGGGCCAAGAATTTTAACGTGCATTGAAATCACCTTTCTTTGCTTGCCTTGTTCAATAGGTTCCTTTCATCCTCGAGTATTATTGTAACAAACATATATGACAAAGGTAGGTGCAATCTGTGAATTAATTTAGAAACCTTTATCTGATTACTTTAAAATTACTTTTAAGAAGGATTTCAGACGTTCGTTTTTAGGGTTAATAAAAATTTCTTCCGGACTGCCCTGCTCCTGCACATGACCGTCAGCCATGAAAACAACCTTGGTGGCAACCTCACGGGCAAAGCCCATTTCGTGAGTTACGACTACCATGGTCATTTTTTCGTCTGCCAGCTCGCGCATAGCACGCAAAACCTCACCGGTCAGCTCCGGATCCAGAGAAGAGGTAGGCTCGTCAAAAAGCATAATAGCAGGCTTCATGGCTAAAGCACGGGCGATAGCTACACGCTGCTGTTGGCCGCCGCTGAGCTTACGCGGATAAACATCGCGCTTGTCGGAAAGACCAACCTTTGCCAGCAGAACCTCTGCTTCCTTGATTACTTCGGCTTTATCGCGCTTTTGTACGTTGACGGGTGCTTCAATCAGGTTTTCCAGAACAGTCATGTGCGGAAAAAGGTTGAACTGCTGGAATACCATGCCCATTTTGCAGGCAATGCGGCGGACATCATTGTTCTTGACGTATTCCGTGCCACCGGAGGTTTCACGGCACAGCTCTTCACCGTCGATGGTGATGCTGCCTTTATCGATTGTTTCCAGCTTGTTGAGGCAGCGCAACAGGGTGCTTTTGCCGCCGCCGGAAGGACCGATTACGGCAACAACTTCGCCTTCGTTTACTTCCAGGTCTATGCCTTTGAGTACTTCCAGATTGTTGAATTTTTTCCAGATATTGGTTGCTTTGATTTTTGTTGTCATAGCTGTTACTCCTCCTATTGGTCATATCTGGAGAAGCGTTTTTCCAGACGTTCAAAAACAAGGGTTAAAATCAGAGTTGCCAGCAGGTAGAAGACTGCAGCAACGATGAAGGGGGTAATAGAAAAGTCACGCTGTACCAAATTGCGTGCGGTACGCATCAGATCGTTCATCGCCAGCACGTATACCAGAGATGTATCCTTTACCAGGGTAATGGTTTCGTTGCTGATAGGCGGCAGGATGATGCGGATAACCTGCGGCAGGATAATGCGGCGCATGGTCTGCACGTAGTTCATACCCAGAGTGTGCGCTGCTTCATATTGGCCTGCAGGAATTGCCTGAATGCCGGCGCGAAAGATTTCGCAGAAGTAGGCAGCGTAGTTTAATACAAAGGCTACGATAGCAGATTCAAAGTCCGGCAGGCGGATGCCGACGGACGGCAGTACGAAGTAAACGAAGAAAATCTGCAGCATAAGCGGGGAGCCGCGCAGAATCCAAACATAGCCGCCGATGAGGGCCTGCAGGGGTTTAATGCCGGAAACACGGCCGAGGCTGAGCAAAATGCCCAACGGAATGCTCAGTACGATGGTGATAATAAAAACTTGAAATGATACCAGGCAGCCATCCATCATCTGAGGGATGATATTTAAAACGTAATCCATAAATTATTTCTCTCCATATAATTATAATATGGGCTGCCGCTAAATGCGACAGCCCTCAAGTGATAACAAATTAATATTTTGTGATATCTGCGCCCATCCATTTTTCGGAAATCTTTTTGCAGGTACCGTCTTTTTTCATTTCATCCATAGCTTTGTCGATGCGGTCTTTGAAGTCTTTGTCGTCCTTACGGAAGGCAATTGCTACAACCTCATCACCCATGTTCTGCTCAAGAATTCTGTAGGCACCGGGTTTCTTTTTGTCATAATAGCCGCGAGCAAGAACTGCGTCTACGATAGCAGCATCAACACGTTTGTTGTCTATTTCCATGTAAATAGCTGCGAAGTCGGGATATTTGCGAACTTCCTTCATGGAAGCTGCCAGCTCTTTGTGTGCAGGCTGTTCGAGCAGGTAGGAGCCTGTGCTGTCATCCTGTACCGCTACGATTTTACCCTTTAAATCTTCGAGGGTTTTAATCGGAGAATCCTTAGGAACAACAACCAGCTGGGAGTTGTTGATGTAAGGCTTGGACATGCCATATACCTTTTCACGCTCCGGGTTAACGGTGAAGCAGTTCCAGATAGCGTCAATGCGTTTGGATTTGAGCTCTGCTTCTTTTGCACCCCAATCGATAGGCTTGAATTCTACTTCCATGCCGGCACGCTTGCAGGCTTCGCGTGCAAGGTCGATATCCATGCCGACGATTTCGTTCTTTTCATTGCGGTAACCCATAGGAGCGAAGTTATCGTCCAGGCCGATTACCATTTTTTTCGGGCCGTCGCTGCCGCAGCCGGCAACCATCATGAGCATCATCATCAGACCCATTACTAAAGCTACTAATTTTTTCATTTTCCACACCTCATTTGTTAATTAGCATTTAACTATGTACCCATTATACTTTAGTACGCTAAATTTGTAAAGTGCTAAACGCAAATTTTTTTTAGAAATTGCGGTAAGCTAAGAAATAAGCTCCCACAGAAGTCTGCGGGAGCTTTTGTACTATGCTTCGGTAAATCAGAATGCCGGAGTAATGGAGCCTTTGAAGTGATCCTCGATGAATTTTTTGTTTTCAGCGGAGGTATAAATCTTCTTCAGCTGTTCAATGCGCGGATCCTTTTCGTTAGCCTTGGTGGTTACGAAGATGTTAACAAACGGGTTATCAGCGCGTTCGACCAACAGGCTGTCCTTAGACGGGTTCAGTTTGGCAACCAGTGCATAGTTGGCATTGATTACGGCAATATCAAGGTCGCCCATTGCTTTAGGAATAGAAGCAGCGTCCAGCTCTTGAATCTTGTAGTTTTTCGGATTTTTGGTAATGCTTGCTATAGATGTAGAAACATCGTTTTTATCCTTAACTTCGATGAAGCCTTTGTCAGCCAGAACCAGAAGTGCGCGAGCACCGTTGGACGGATCGTTAGGAATGCCGATGGTTGCGCCTGCCGGGATATCCTCAACCTTTTTATATTTGGTGGAGTAGATAGCCATCGGGAAGTTTACGGTTTTGAAAGCTTCAACCAGTTCGAATTTAGGTTCTTTTTTCAGGGTTGCTGCCAGATACGGAGCATGCTGCATGGAGTTGGCAAACAGCTCGCCCTGTGCCAGGGATACGTTCGGGGTTACATAGTCGGAGAATTCGACAACCTCAATTTTCAGGCCTTGCTTTTCAGCCAGCTTTTTAACGTTGTCCATGATTTCAGCGTGCGGACCGGCGGTTACACCGATTTTAACAGGTGCGTTCGGGTCAGCCTTTTTATCGGCTGCCTTGTTGTCACCACCGCAGCCTGCGGCGATGATGGTCAGTGCGCAAAGCGCAACGGTGAGTAAAAGTTTGGTAATCTTCTTCATAAGTTGTTCCTCTCTAAAATAATGGTGGTCTGCTGCCAGGCAGAAGCGGCTTTTTCTTTATTACGTCGATGAAACTCGCTTCATCGTTGTAAACCCTCATTTGGCTTGTAGATTACAGTTTGTTTTTGTTTAATTTTTTGGATGCGTAGTCGCCTAAGGACTGCATTGCCTGTACCATGACGATGAGCACGACAACGGTGGCAATCATAACATCCATCTGGAAGCGCTGGTAGCCGTAGCGAATTGCCAGGTCACCAAGACCGCCGCCGCCTAAGGTGCCGGCCATTGCGGAATAGCCGATTAAGCTGATGATGGCAAGCGTTACACCCAGTACGATAGAATGCATTGCTTCGGGAAGCAGTACCTTAGTGATAATCTGCATCGGGCTTGCACCCATAGCCTGTGCTGCTTCGATAATGCCGGGGTTAATTTCCAGCAGAGAAGATTCAATGATACGTGCAATGAACGGTGCTGCGGAAATAGTCAGCGGCACGATTGCTGCGGTAGTACCGATGGAAGAGCCGACAATCATACGTGTCAGCGGAATAATTGCTACCATTAATATAATGAAAGGAGTGGAACGCGTTGCGTTGACAATCGCGCCCAGAATAGTGTTAAGCGGTTGGTTCGGCAGAATGTGGTCCTTGCGGGTTACGGTAAGAATTACGCCCAGCGGAATGCCGATTAAAGTGGAAAGTGCGGTAGAAGCGAAAACCATGTAGCAGGTTTCCCAAAAGGATTTTATTAAAAGGTCAATCATATCAGGACTCATAGCCAATTACCTCCGTTTTCAGATGCTGCTGATGCAGATATTCCAATGCATTTTTAATGCGCTCGCGGTTACCGGAAATCTCAATCAGCAGGGTGCCGAAGAGGACATCCTTCAGCTGGTCGGTATTACCGGAAATAATGCTTACGTCAACATCAAAATGTTTTACCATGCCGGAAATAATAGGCTCGCTGGCACTGTCGCCGATAAAGGAGATACGCACCAGTAGCTTGCTGCCTTCTGTATAGGTATCGCTTAATTTCATCTGTTTAACGATATCAGGCAGCTCGGCGTTGATAACGCTCTTGGTAAATTCCTTGGTAGTGGGATGCTGCGGATTGGTGAAAACGTCAATCATCGGGCCTTCTTCAATGATGTCGCCGCTTTCGATAACAGCAACGCGGTCACAGATGGTTTTTACAACCTCCATCTGGTGCGTAATCAGCACGATGGTCAGGTTCATCTTTTTGTTGATGTCCTGCAGCAGATGCAGAATAGATTTGGTGGTCTGCGGGTCGAGGGCGCTGGTTGCTTCGTCGCACAGCAGTACCTTAGGATTGCTTGCCAGAGCGCGGGCAATGCCTACACGCTGCTTCTGGCCGCCGGATAATTGGCTGGGATAATAGTTGTCACGGCTTTCCAGCTGTACCAGCTCCAGCAGCGGACGTACGCGCTTGTCGATTTCGCTCTTGCTCAGACCTTGGATCTCCAGCGGAAAAGCGATGTTATCATAAACAGTACGGCTTGCCAGCAGGTTGAAGTGCTGGAAGATCATGCCGATGCTTTGACGTGCTTTACGCAGCTGTGCTTCGCTCATGGCGGTCAGCTCCTGGCCGTCAACGAATACCTGGCCTGCTGTAGGTTTTTCCAGCATGTTGATGCAGCGCACCAAGGTGGATTTGCCGGCACCGGAAAGACCGATGATACCGAAAATTTCGCCGGCCTTGATGCTCAGGCTTGTTTTGTGCAGAGCATGGATGTCGCCGGCCTTGCTGTAGTAGGTTTTTTCTACATTAACTAGTTCTATCATTCTTGTGTTCCTTTCTAATGTGACTGCAAGTTTCAGC
>OGXK01001788.1_pt1 | contig 11319 bp, 11 predicted proteins | sample 1576261 | NCBI WGS metagenome assembly OGXK01 (sample SAMEA3541581, study PRJEB24748) | human gut metagenome | biome: human gut; feature: human-associated habitat; material: faeces | place: China | collected 2012 | reverse complement strand
CGCATGCCGGCACATACTCCGAGCATACAGAAAACTCCTTCCAAGAGTATATTCTCCCAGTGCTCCCGCCTTTACTTCCTCGTCCACCTGACGGGAGACCTCTTCAAACATTTCATAAAGCTCCGGCTGTTCCTCCCTTGTGTCCCGATGCAGTCTGGTCTTGAGATACTCTGTACCACCTGCGCCGTAATCGAGAAGGTGCCGTCCTTCCAGCCGACCCTCAAAAAACCGGCAGGTCACCACTTGTTCTATCGGTGTCATGTCATACGCCCTTGCCAGACGATGAGCTTTGAGCAGATATTCCTTTGCCCGTTCCCTGTCTCCGGCATCCAGAAAAAATTCTCCCAATGAGGAAAGGATGGTAATAACTGCAATATCTGTTTCACAAAAACCGTTGTCCGGACGCACCGTTTCCAGTGTACTGATCATCCATCGCATACACTCTACTGCTTCTTCCAACTGCATTTTTCCGAAATAGATGCTCGCCAGAGCAACCATCGTCTCCAAAAGTTCCTCGGTCAGCTGGCGGAAAGCTTTTTGCGCATACGGCACTGCTTCCTCGTGCCGCTTCATAATGTCGCTCAGTGCTTGTGCAATGCGGGCGTTATTGACACCGTTTACATTGTTTTCCCGGTAAATTTTTACCGCCTGTTCCGGCTGCCTGCCGTATAGATAGGAGTCCCCCAGCTTGTTTTTGAGCGTCCATAAGCTCAGCTCCGGGTCAGTATTCTGCCCAAACAGTTCCATTGCATGACAAAGCAGCTCCTGTCCCCGGTAAACATGACTTTTATCATTCTCCGCTCCCACGTCCAGATGAAGCATTGCCAGCTGATAGACCAGCTGAAAATGGTTTGGATAGCGCCTAAGCTCCTTTTCTCCCAGCTGGATTGCCTGTTCATAGTCGCGCTGCTGCCGCAGCTTCTTTAATCTCTCCAGCGTCTGTTCAAGAGAGCTGTTCTGCCACTGATATCCCAGCAAGGCATCCACCGATACCGCAAAAAAATGTGCCAGCTCCATAATCATCGAAAGATCTGGTGTGGTCGCGCCGCTCTCCCACTTGGAAACCGCTCCGACCGTCACATCCAGACATTCGGCAAGCTGTTCCTGAGTCATCCTTTTTTCCTTCCGCAAAGCACGGATATTTTCGGCAAGTTTTCCTTCCATTCTCTGTTTCCCCTTTCGCTTTTTCTTTCTGGACTTATCATACCACCCGACTTTCCTTTTTAGAAGGGAACAGCTATACAATTTGGAAAGTTTTTATTTTCCTATCAGGAAAGTCTATGCAAAAAGAACAGGGCGAAAGCTCTCATGTGCTTTCGTCCTGTTTTCGAACTTCATCTTTCTTATTCTGTTTGCAGCCTAGCCGCCAACTGCTCTGCCTGTTTTGCTGTCTGTTCAGATGCCCGATACAGCCACCTTTCGCCGCTGGTTTGGTCGAGCAGCAGGATAACGCTTCCCTCTTCTCCCGCATCCTGCACCGAAAGAAAGTGTTGCAGCTCTTTGTCCGCAACGGTCAGACAGACAGAAAGCCCATGTTCTATCCCCTCACACGCTTCCCAGCTTTCGATATCAAGTAATTGTAAAGGTTCTGCCTGCTCTTCGTCAGATAAAGAAACCCGCCTTCCAAAATCGCCCGGGCCATCTTTGTCAAATCCCGCAATCACAAACTGTTCCATCTTCCAGGAATTTGGCAAGATAAATTCTGTTTCTTTAACTTCGCTTTGTTCCTCATGCGTTTCTTCCGAAGAGCTTTGCAAATCATCCTGTATGCTTCGTGCACAGGCAGAAACATTCAGCAAGACAAGAAATGTCATCAGCACAGCAACTATTTTTTGATATCGCATCATAAAACTTCCTCCCCGTGTCTTAGCATGATTCATCCTTTTCTTCCATTTTACCACAACAATCGGAGCAATTCTATTGTCTTTTACAGAAATTTCCTTTTACACTCATAGATTTTTAAATGTTATTGTTTTAACACACTTTAGAAAAGATACACAAAAGCTCTTTTCAATCACAACTTATTTTAAAAGAGTTTAACAAAAGCCTTTGTTTCTCTCAAATACTGCATTTGTCTTAATAAAATGTCAATGTTAAATCCATGTAAAATCGTGTTAAATTTGCGCGTTGCATCTTGCTTTTATTTCAAATTTTGTGTATAAAATTAATAGTAAAATAAATTTTTGTAAAATCATGGAGGAAGTATTGTGAAGATAACAGATCTAATTAGCCTGCTTGGTGGTCTTGGTTTGTTCCTTTATGGCATGCAGATGATGAGTAACGGTCTCGAGGCTGCAGCCGGAAACCGCATGAAAAAAATCCTGGAAAAACTGACTGCAAATCGTTTTCTTGGTGTTCTGGTCGGCGCCGGCATCACCGCTGCCATCCAGTCCTCTTCTGCAACAACCGTCATGGTTGTCGGCTTCGTAAACTCCGGTATGATGACATTGGGCCAGGCTGTCTGGATTATCATGGGTGCTAACATCGGTACCACCATCACCGGTCAGCTGATCGCTCTGGACATCGGTGCTCTTGCCCCTCTGTTCGCCTTTATCGGTGTTGCGCTCATCGTCTTTATCAAGAAGGAAAAGGTTCATCACTACGGTAAAATCATTGCCGGTTTGGGTATTCTGTTTATCGGTATGGATATGATGAGCTCCGCGATGATGCCGCTGCGTGATTCCCAGACCTTCATCAACCTGATGACCAAGTTCTCCAACCCTGTACTGGGTATCCTTGCTGGTGCACTGTTCACCGCTGTCATCCAGTCCTCTTCTGCTTCTGTTGGTATCCTTCAGGCACTTGCAGGAAGCGGTGTAATCGGACTTTCTCAGGCAGTATATGTTCTGTTTGGTCAGAACATCGGTACCTGTATCACAGCAGTTCTAGCTTCGATTGGTACTGCACGCAATGCGAAGAGAACCACTATCATCCATCTTCTCTTCAACATCATCGGTACCACCATCTTCACCATCGTTTGCATCCTGACCCCATTTGCTGCCTTTGTAGAGAGTCTGACTCCCGACAACGTTGCAGCACAGATTGCAAACATGCACACCATCTTTAATATTACAACTACCATTCTTCTTCTTCCTTTCGGCACCTATCTTGCAAAGATTGCAACCAAGATTCTGCCGGACCTGCCGGAAGAAAAAAGCGACGTTATGCATCTGGAATACATCCGTCCTATTCCAATTGAAAACCGCGGTGAAACCAAAATCGGTCTTTCTGCAATCGCAGTAAACGCAATCAAAAACGAGCTGCTTCGCATGGTTAAAATGGCAAAAGAAAACGTTGATGCCAGCTTCGAAGCTGTAAAAGACGGAAAAACCACCCTTCTGGAAGAGGTTCGTGACCGCGAGGAATATATCGACTACCTCAACAAGGAGATCTCCAAATATATCTCCAAGATCATGGTAAAAGAAAGAAACCCGAAAGACTCCCAGTACATGAGCGCACTGTTCAAAGTGTGCGGCAACTTGGAGCGTATCGGTGACCATGCTGTCAACATCTGCGAATACACCAAGATGATCGAAGAAAAGAACATCACCTTCTCCAAGGAGGTAATCGGTGAAATCGCACAGATGCGCGAAATCTGTGTCAAAGCACTTTCCAAGGTTGAATCGATCGACAACGGCATCAATGTTGCAGAGATTGCAGGCATTGAGGAAAAGATCGACGAGATGACCGAACAGTTCCGTAAAAACCAGATCGACCGCATGCAGGTTGGCAAATGTTCTGACGAAGGCTGTGTCCTCTACTCCGAAATGCTCACCGACTTTGAACGTATCGGCGACCATATCTTAAACGTAGGTCAGGAAATGGCTGGCGCAGTAAACGAATAATTGCATCATACAAAAACGAAAAAAAGGACACCGAATTTCGGTGTCCTTTTTCTTTTATATAAGATTATCCTCTGAGCGCATATTTTCCTTTGATGGTCAATACTGCAACGCCTTTTTTGACAAAAGCATAGTCGAACAGGTAACCTTCCCGCTTGGAACCTTCTTCTGCCAGCTGCTGTAACTGACAGAAAATATCGCTGTGATGATAAAGCTGATAATCGCCCTTAACAAAGGTCTTTAAATGATAGAACAAAACGATCAGACCTTTTTCTTCCAGGCTCTTTAACAGCTCTGCACGGTGTTTTACCGATTCCATGCTTTCCTTTTCGTCTGTCAGATGAACTGCATCCAGTGCTGTGCTGCGCAGCTCCTCTTCCCTGCTGCTTCGCAGTTCAAAGCGGCAGACAGGATAGCGGACCGCTGCATGGATCTGCTGCAATACTTCTTTTTCTTCTTCTGTAATTGTTGGCGAAACGGTATGATTGATATGAACGCTCATCGTTTCTTCCTCCTTTATTTTGATTGCTGTTTTATACTTATCCGTTCAGGTGATTGAGTCTCGCTTTCTTTAAAATCTGCGGGTAATCCTTATAGCAGACATTTTCGTCCACATTGCCCAGGATGCCGTCCACCTTTGCCTCCCAGGTAAACTGCCACATGCCGTATGGCTTATCGAATTTGGGTGCGGACACTCCCACATGAGCAATCCATCGGTCGTAGGCATTCAGCTCCTTGCTGGAAAGCTTGGTTCGAAACCAGGAAACCATGCTGTATAGTACCGCATAATATTTCTGTCGTTCCAGCTCCTGACAAAAGGTCTTGGCGATGGGTGCAAGGTCGCGGATCGGTTTTTGCTCCGGCGCTTCGATATCCACCGCCAGCGGCAGAGTCAGCTGTTTTCCCTTCACCGACTGAAGGAAAAACTGTGCTTCTTTTAGAGAATCCAGCGCATTTGCTGCACGCAGATAATGGTATGCTCCCACATGCAGACCAGCCTTGATCGCCTGCTCATAGTTTTTATCAAATGCGGGGCTGAGATAGCTCTGTCCTTCGGTTGCTTTGAGCATAACGCCCCAAATCCCGTCTTTTTTTACGCGGGAAAAATCAATATCGCCCTGATGGGCGGATAGATCCAGTACACGAAAATTCATCTGTTCCTGCCTCCTTTACTGGATTGCGTTGGCTTTTCAGTTTTAGCCAAATGCTCTCCGTTTCATTCTATGCAGAAGAACGGATTTTCGATCTCTCTCTATCTTTCCTTTTAATCTGTAATAACTTTCTTGTTTTCTAGCATTATGTCAAAATTAATGCAACATTTGTTCTGTAAAGCTTATATCCTTTACAGATAATTCAACCCATGCGCTCCGATATCCGCAGGCAATTGCGTTTCGTTTGGAGATAAGATTGGACCATGCAGTACAGTAAAACGGGATTTTTCCCTTTGCAAACACCTCTCGAGTCAACGCAGAGGTCAGCGCTTTCGCAATACCGCGTCCCCGAAACTGCGGCAGGACATCAATCCCGACCTGCCACAGCTGATCGCAGTCATCGCTGACGCCGGCAACTCCTGCAAGCTCCCCATCCACAAAGCCGACCGCCGCGATGCGGTCCTTCTTCTCCCCTTCTGTGGTATAGGACAGTGCCATGGAAAACCGGCGATCCGAATAAAGCTTTTCAATCTGCTGATCGTACAGCCATTCTATCGTAAGCCCCGGCAGGGTGATAACCTCACTTTTGGGATCAGGCAAAAAATATTCCGCCAAAAAACAAACTGCTTTTTGATACTTCTGCATTTCTTTTGAAATTTGATTGAGGTGTGGGGTATCAAACGCATAGAATGGATAGCGGCAGCTTTGCAGGTACTGACAGACAAAGTCGTATACCTTCTCATCCGCCACCGCCACAACTCCATTTCCATAGGAAACAAACTGGCAGAAGTGCGGCTGCGTATAATATTTTTTTGCGCCGCAAAGCGGTTTGGAAAGCAGGACGGTATTCTCCTGCTTTCCAAATTCTTCGGGTGAGCATCCACAGTCTTTGGCTGACTGCTCCATTGCTGCCCGGCGTATCATTTCCCAGTTAAAATCATTGCTCAGACAGTTCAAAGTGGATTCCTGCCTCCTCGCATGCCATCTTCATCACACGGCTGACCGTATACGCAATCGAGCTGACATAGCGGTATTGTGCCCGGTTCTGCTCTGGCTGTGTGATAAATTCATAAAAGCGCTTTGCCTCATAGGACATTTGCAGATATTTGTCGGTATAGGCACTCAGCGGCTGCGGCTGTCCTCCTACCGGAGTAAAGGTCATATCGGTCAGTTTGGAGATGCGTGGGATGCGGATGACACCGTGTTCTCCCTGAATTTCCGAGCCGATTTCTCCCTGTGCGGTTTTGGAATAGGTCAGTACAACCGTTTTGTCTGCATAATGCAGGGTCACACAGCCGCTTCCATCCGCTCCGGTAGACAAAAACCGTGCATGCGCCGACACTTTGTCCGGCATACCAAACAGCATAACTGCCGGATAAACACAATAGATTCCAAGATCCATCAGCCCGCCGGTTGCCATCTTCGGATTAAAGATGTTTGGCACTTCACCTGCAAGATATGCCGGATACTTGGAAGAATACTGCGAAAAATCCAGTCTTGCCAAGTGAACACCGCCCAGACGTTCCACTGCGCCCTGCAGTATCCGCATCTCCGGCAGATAAACCCCAATCAGTGCCTCCATGTAGACAAGGCCTTTTTGTTCTGCCAGTTGCTGGAGCTCCATGAGCTGTTCCGGCTCCACAGTGATCGGCTTTTCGCAGATAACGTGCTTTCCATGCTGCAAAAACAGCTTGCTCTGGCTGTAATGCAGGGCATTGGGGCTTGCAATATAAACTGCGTCGATCTCCTTATCCTCAGCCATTGCTTCCAGATCGGTGTATACCTTCTGTGCACCCCACTGTTTTGCAAACTCTTCCCCTTTTTCCTGACTGCGGGAATAGCATGCAGTATACTCTAAGCCTTCTACCTCGCGGGCTCCCTTTAAAAACTCACCGGCAATCCATCCGGTACCGATTGATGCAAAACGAATTGACATACTGTTCCTCCATTATTTTTTCCGAAAGCGTTTCTTTGTGTTCATGTAAACAATCATCCATACAATCAGCAGGACATATACAGTCCAACCTATTCCATACACCGGTCCAAATGGCAGTCCCGCCAGAATCAACAGCTCCATCCCGATTGGCAGGATACTCAGCACGATGATACATTTTCCGCTGAAACGAAGCAGCCTTTTTTCGTCCCACTTTGCCTTTTCCTCCCGGCTCATGGTGTTGTAACCTGCGAGCAGAAAACCCGCCTTCCCACCATACATCAAGATTCCGATTATAAGCATGGGGAAGCATACCACTGCTGCTATCGTCAATCGTGCAATGCTTTCTACCATATGGACCCCTCCTTTTCAGCAAATAATCCTTCTCTTTTATCATAACACAAAAGCCCTTTTGGCTCAAGAGGATACGCTTTTCCTCTTCCAAAAGGGCTTTTTCTATCCATATTGCTTTTATAAAAACATTGTGAGCAGAACAGTGATCATTCCTGCAACACCGATTGCGATTCCGCTCATCGCGCCCTGAACCTCTCCCAGTTCCAACGCCTTGGTGGTTCCCAGCGCATGGCTGCAGGTTCCGATTGCGATGCCCGCTTCTACCGGATTCTTCACGCGGAACAGTTTGATCAGCGCCGGAGCAATCACAGCACCGATAATGCCGGTCACGATAACGGCTGCAACTGTGATGGAAACGATGCCGCCCTGCTGCTTGGAAATCTCCATTGCAATCGGGGTGGTAACGCTCTTTGGAATCATGGATGCTGTCAGCTCATCGCTCAAACCAAATAATTTGCACAAAACCAGTACGCTGACAATCGAGGTCAGGGAGCCGGTCAGTGTTCCTGCCAGAATCGGCAGAAAATTCTTTTTGAGCACCTCCCACTGACTGTAAATCGAAAGGGCAAGTGCCGCAGTTGCCGGAGCCAAAAACATCGAGATGATCTGTCCGCCCTGCTGAAAGCTTTCCAATGGGATTGCAAATCCCTGAAGTACCGCAATACAGATTGCAATGGCAATCAAAAGCGGATTTGCAAGCGGAGAACGGGTCTTGCGGTTGATCCACAGACCAATCTCAAAGGAAAAAATACACAGTACAATTCCAAATAACGGGGAAGCATAAATCTCGCTCATCTACTTTTCCTCCTTGCTAAGACGCTTTTGCCATGCAGTAACCAGACGGATGGTAAAAGCCGAAACCATAAAGGTCAGAATGGTAGTAATCAGACAGATTGCCAGCAGCGGCAGGATCTTCCCTTTCAGAACATCCATCTGTTCAATCAGCGCAACACCGGAAGGGATAAAGAAAAATGCCATGTTTTTGAGCAAAAAGTCTCCCTTTTCCCGGATGTGCTCCACCTTGAGCAAACCGCTCAGCAGCAGCAAAAACAGCAGAATCATGCTGATTACGCTGGACGGAAAAACAAACGGGAGCAGCTTTGCAATCAGTTCTCCCAACAGGCAGATGCCAAACACAATGCCAATTTGAACCAATAATTTTACCTTCACACCGATCATCCTCTTTTTTATTATCCTGGGAAATTCCCACGGTTACCTATTATAGCACCATTGGTGAAGATGCTCAAGATTTTCTTTGTTTTTTTATAAAAAAAGTGAAGGGAATTTTCCCTTCACTTTTTGTGCGTTATTAAAGCTGAGCGCTTTCCGATTCTTCGGTCTGCTGCTCGGTTGGAGCGGTTTCCTCGGTCTGTTCTGTTTCCTCAGTTGGGGTCTGAGCAGGCTCGATGGTCTGTGGCTCTGTTGTGGTTGTGGTCTGAGGTGTTGTTGTCTCCTCAATCTGAGGGATCCCCGGTACAGCACCTTCTGGTGGGTCTTTGATCGCTACCAGCTGATAATGATCCTCTACCTTTTTCAGTTCATAGATCATGTATTTGCTTGGTGTCGGGTCAGACTTTTCCCCTTTGATGCTCTGCATCCACTGGTTATCTGGAGCAAGGTAGCCTACTGTCAATTCAAAGATGTCTCCATTTCGGGAAATTTCCTCTACCTGTGGGGTATATAGAATATTTGCATCGACCGGTACATAGTAGGTCTGAGTTTCCTCATCAAAGGAATACAGCGACAAGTAATCTTCAAAGGACTGATGGTTCAGTGTAACACTGGAGCCAAACAGCGACGCACACGCAACGTCAACGTCACTCTTTGGAACCGAAACCATGTTTCCATCACCGATGCTGTATTTGTCATTGTTGCTGATAACTGCCGACCAGATGGAGGAACGGAGCAATGCCAGCTCGCCCATCTCGTTCGGGTCCTCAAACGGTACCGGGTCAAACATCAGAACCGGAAGGATGATGTCGGCAAACTCCTCTTTCTGTTTAGAATTGTCGATCAGGCTTTCGGTTGCACGCACCCCAAATACTGCAACGGTGATGACGCCAATCAGCGCCATCAGGATAAAGAATCCTCCCAGCGGGACTGCTGCCGAATATTTGCGGCGGCGTTTTTTAGCTGCTGCCTTCTTTGCGCTGTCTGTCTGCGGTGCAGAAGGCTGTTTGTTCTTTGTTTCTTTTTGAGCAGAAGGCTGTTCCTTTTCTGTCTGGTTCTCTTTTTGTTCCGGCAAAGCTTCTGCTGCTGGTTCAGACACAGCTTCTGATGCAGCATCCGGTGCAGTTTCTTCTGCCTTTGGTGCAGACTCTGCTTCTGGTGCCTCCTTGGAAGCTTCCTCTATTTTAGAAGAGGTTTCTTCTGCAGCGGGTTTAGAAGACAGCTCTACTTTCTGCCAGCCCTGCCCTTTATTTGTATTGGGTTTTCTTTTTGACATCACTCAACCCCATTTCGTTATTTTTCTTCCTCCGGCTGTGATTCCTTCGGTAAAAGTTCAACCTTTAATTTCGTGATGCGCTGTTCATCCATCTCTTCGACTGTTACACGGATATAACCGTTGTAAACAAACTGTTCTCCTACCTGCGGGATATGTTCCAGCTGTTCCAGAGTCCATCCGCTTACAGTATTGTAATCGGTGTCAAAGGAACGGTTTTCCGGATCAAGCTCCTCCATCAGGTCGTATACATTATAGTCTCCGCTGACTTCATAAACAGTGTCACTCTTCTTGACCAGTTCTTCTTCAAAGTCATCGTATTCATCCCAGATTTCGCCAACCAGTTCTTCCACGATGTCCTCGATGGTAACAAGACCCATTGTGCCGCCGTAATCATCGGTGACAATGGCAAGCGGCATTTTTTCCTTGCGCAGTTTTTCCAGTAGTCTGGAAAGATTCATGGTCTTATGTACAAACAGGCACTGTGTGAGCAGATTGCGAATATCATGGTCCTGACTGTTGATTTCGTCTTCCAGAATATCACGGACATGAACCAGACCGATAATGTTGTCGATAGAACCTTCATAAACCGGAATACGGGAAACCTTACTGTCCTTTGCAAGTGCCAGAATATCTTCCCAGCTGTCCTCCACATCCAGAGTAATCATATCAACACGTGGAGTTACAATTTCCTGTACTTCAATTTCATCCAGTTCCAAAGCCGACTGTACCAAGTCGCTTTCTTTTTCTTCCAAAACGCCCTCTTCTTCAATCGACTCGACAATGTACTTCAGTTCTTCTTCGGTAACGGATGGTTTTTCACCATCTTCGCTTCCGGTAAATTTTGCCATTAAGCGGGATAATGCGTTGAGGATCGCTGCAAGTGGTTTAAAGATCACCATCAGAATACTGATAGGACCGGAAACCGTCATTGCAAGAGAATCCGCATGGCTTTTTGCGTAGTTTTTCGGGAGAACCTCACCACAGATCAAAACAACAATGGTCATAACAACTGTCGATGCCGCTGCACCCTTTTCTGCACCCAGCAGTGCAGTAAAAATCAAGGTTGCAAGCGAAGCGGAAGCGATGTTTACGATGTTGTTTCCGATCAGTACCGTAGAAATCATGCTTTCATAGTTTTCTGCGATACGCAATGTTTTTGCGGCTCTCTGGTCTCCGTTTTCTGCCATGTTTTTCAGGCGGATCTTGTTGACACTGGTCAACGCCGTCTCTGACCCGGAGAAAAACGCCGAAAGCGCTACACAAATTACTACCAATAAATAAGATAACCCGCTACTACTGTCCAAAATTCATCAGCTCTACTTTCTTTGAATAAATTTTCTGAAATGGATGGGTTTTCCTTTTCAGTCTGTATTTTATTTTATCAGAATTTTTCTGGTTTCACAAGTTTTTTTGTGATTTGTTTACAGTGATTTCATAGCCTGCTGGCTTTCATCCTTGCAGCAGACCTGTTTTTCTCCCGTTTTTGCCGTTTTTTAGCCAAAATCATCGATTCTCCCCGCTTATCATCCCACCAAAAACGTTGATGCTATTCGATATGCTCTGAAGACACAAAGCGGAGAGTTTATCCAGTTT
>OGXK01001785.1_pt1 | contig 11338 bp, 9 predicted proteins | sample 1576261 | NCBI WGS metagenome assembly OGXK01 (sample SAMEA3541581, study PRJEB24748) | human gut metagenome | biome: human gut; feature: human-associated habitat; material: faeces | place: China | collected 2012 | reverse complement strand
GACTGCGCTGCACCAGCTTCTGGGCGGACATATACACCACGTCATACTTCCCCAGTATAGTTTTAGCTTTATTTATTTGTTCTATCTCTTTATTTGTTAAATTGAAGCTTATCCAATATGGATTATCATATTTAACTTTGGCAAAATGAATTTCATATCTATTATTATCATTATCTTGCAATATTAAATATGGAGGATATTCATTATCAAAAATATAATTTCTATCTATATTATGTGATGTTATTGCTAACTCTACATTGTCTTTATATTTGTTATCGTCAGTATAAAATCTATCATTATTGACAAATACTCTTAACAATGCCATTGGTTCTTCTAGTTTTTCATCACTTTTAGTTTGTTCTTTTACTAATTTTTTCTGTTCATAATCTTTCATTTGTTCAGGGTCTTTATATGCATATATAGAACGAATATTTTCCACATTTGATACTTTTGATTGATGTATATTAGCCAAAGCTACAGATTGCATACAAATAAATAAACTTAATAAACATAATACTATTTTTTTCACTTTATCAACCTCTACAATTTTATCTATATTATTTATTATATATCCAAACCCTCTAAATTCAAATAAATTTATCTATAATCTTTCATTTGAAATCTCTTTAAAATTATATGTAATTTTGCTATACTATATTTGATAAAAATAAAAAGAGGTGTTATTATGCAAGCATTTATCTTTGACATGGACGGCGTTATCATTGACAGCGAACCTATACATAACAAAGTAGTCAAAGAGGTATTACTCGAAAATAATATCGTAGTTAATGATGAAGAATTCAATAAACTCATTGGTATGACATCAACTTCTGTTTTCTCCTATTTTATTGATAAACATCATTTACCATATACTCCTGAAGAAATGACTAATAATCATATGAATTTCTTCAAAAAATATATCGTTGACCATAATCTTAAACCTATTGATGGCATCTGCCCTTTATTAGAACAATTACAAAAAGCAAATATTCCTTTGGCGATAGCATCATCTTCTCCTTTAAACGTAATTGAATTTGTTGTAAAAACATTTAATATTGATAAATACTTTAAATTTTCCCGCGTTTTTTATTCCCGTTCACCGAGGGCTTCCTCCAGCTTTTGCAGCGCGCGCTTTTCGATGCGCGATACATAGCTCCTCGAGATGCCGAGCTTTTTGGCGACCTCGCGCTGTGTGCGGGGCATCCGGCCGCCGAGGCCGTAACGTGAGATGATGACCTCTTCCTCCCGCTCGGTCAGGCACTCGTGCACGAGCCTTCGCACGCGCAGGCAGTCGTCGCGGTCCTGAATGTCCAAATACATCGTGTCCTCGACGCCGACGACATCCATGAGGTAGAGCGACTCGCCGTCGGCGCCGGAATCGAGCGAATCGTTGAGCGACACCTCGCCCTGTAATTTCTTCCGACTGCGAAAGTACATCAGAATTTCATTCTCCACGCATTTGGCAGCGTAGGTCGCGAGCCTCGTACCCTTTTCCGGGCGGTAGCTCGAAACGCCCTTGATGAGACCGATGGTGCCGATGGAGATGAGATCGTCCTGCTCGTCAGACTGGGTGTAGTATTTTTTGGCAATGTGCGCGACAAGGCGCAGATTGTGCTCAACGAGCACATTGCGCGCCTCAATGTCGCCCGCAAGCATGCGCTCGACGTATTTCTTTTCCTCCTGTGCCGAGAGCGGGCGCGGGAACGAGCCGCCCGACAGGTGGAGCGAGAGCAGCATGGCGTGCGTAAGCAGATAAAGTGCAATCGACAGCATAAAAACGCCTCCTCTTTTTCTCCATCCTATGGCCGCACGGGAAGTCCCTATGCAGTGCTTCTTTCCATGACATGAAGGAACCATTAGGATTCATTATGTCTTTTTAACAATGTCGAAAAGTGGGTATTTCTGTTTTTTGTGTACTCGTCCAATCTTGCATAATCAGTCGCTTTTCCCCCTTGCGAGGTAAAAAAATGTGTGTTAAGATGCGTTCATCTTCAGGAAAGGAGAAACGTCTGATGACTCAGTTCTTTGCCAATGCAGCTGCATCTCACTTCGCACAGGCCGCCTGTGCCGCTTTCTCCTGTTCTGATATGAACAGCATGATTATTCTGGACGCCAGCCTTATTCTGCTGGCGTCCTTTATTATTCTGCCTCTGGCAGTACTGGTAAGAAACAAAACTGAACAGCCCGTCCGAATCACGACGCAACTTCGACTTCTCTCCCGATTCTCCGCACGAGATAGAGACTGATATCACGAAAGAGGCTCCGTCGATTCGACGGAGCCTCTTCCTCTTAGCCTTTTCACTTTTTCTCGTTCGGCCGGCGAAAAAAGCGGAAATAGATCCCCCCATTCCACATTTTTCAGAAAGAGAGATCCCTCCAATGGACTTTTTAAACTTCCTCATGGCGCTCAGCCCGATCGTCGTCGTGCTTGTCGGCATCCTGGGCTTCAAAAAATCCGCAAAAACCGTCTCGCCCATCGCCCTTGCCTGGACGCTTATCCTTGCCTTTACCTATTTTAACCTCGACGGCCTCACGTTTGCTGAAAACGTCAAGGTGCTCGACCCTCTGGTCTGGAAAGGCATCAAGGAAGGCCTCAAGATCGTGCTGATGGTCTTCGGCGCGTTCACCATTTTGAACCTGCTGCGCGAGACCGGCGCCATCGAGGATGTGAAAGCCACCATTGCGCAGATCAGCGACGACCGCCGTGTGCAGGTCGTCATCATCGGCATGATGCTGCCGATCTTCCTTGAGGGCGCGGCGGGCGCGGGCGCTCCCGCCGCCATCGCCGCCCCGTTCCTCGTGGCCCTCGGCTTTAACCCCACCACCTCCATCGCCATCGCGCTGCTCGGCGACGCGACGCCCGCCTCGTTCGGCGGTGCGGGCCTGACAACCATCAACGGCGGTGCGGCCCTCGTTGACGCGGGCCTTGCCACCGTCGCGCAGAACGCCGCGATGGCCGGTCGCTTCCACATGTTCGGCGTGCTCGTCATCCCGTTCATCATGATCGGCATGGCGTTCGGCAAAAAGGGCTACAAGGGCATTCTCCCCTACCTCACCTTCGCGGGTGTGAGCACGTGCCTGACGATGTTCCTCCTCTCCAACTTCGTCGGCGCGGAGGTCACCTCCATGGGCACGGGCCTCATCTCCATCCTTCTCTCCGTTGCATATGTCAAGCTCGCCGGCGTGAAGACTCCGGACGAATTCCGCAATGAAAGCGCCAACCATCAGCGCAAGTACAGCTCGTTCAAGGCCATGTCGCCTTACGTCTACATGCTCGTGCTGCTCCCGCTCATCCGCTACGGCTTCCCCGCCGTCGTTGAAAACGGCTTTGCCATCATGTGCACATTCGGCTACATCTTCTGGGTCGACCTTGTCATTCTTGTGTGCGGCATCCTCGGCGCGCTCACGCTGGGCGTGGACTTCAAGACCTATAAAGCCGTCTGCAAGCGCACCGCGAGCGGCGTGCTGCCGGTCCTCATCACGATGGGCAGCCTCCTTATCGTCGCCTACATCATGCAGTCCTCCTCCACGGGCATGATGAACCTCCTCGCCTCTGACATCGCCGCCGTCGTCGGCCGCTTCTATCCCGCGGCAGCCGTCCTCATCGGTTCGAGCGGCGCGTTCATCACCGGCACGGGCCTTGGCTCCAACATCATGTTTGCTCAGATGCACATCGACGCCGCGGCGTCGCTCGGCATGAACCCCATCACGATCTTCGCCGGTCAGAACGCGGGCGCTTCGCTCGGCAACCTGATCTGCCCGAACAACACGGTCGCCGCCTGCGCGACGGTCGACCAGGTGGGCAACGAAAGCGACGTCATGAAAAAGACCTTCAAGGCCTTCGCCATCATCCTTGTTTTGTACATGGTTCTCGCCATGCTTTATACCTGCGTGCTCTTCCCCAACTTCGGCATGTAAGGGCCGCACAAACGATCAGTTAACTACACGGGCACACCGTTTTTGAGAAAGGAAGTATTCTTATGGCAAAGAAAAGAGTTCTCGGCGTGGTCGGCATGGGTCATGTCGGCGCACATGTGGCTTACGCTCTGGCGATCCAGGGCATCGCGGACGAGCTGGTGCTCGTCGACCAGAACGAGCAGAAGCTCGCAAGCGAAGTGCAGGATCTGCGCGACGCAGTCGCGTACATGCCCCACCGCGTGACGGTGCGCGGCGGCGACTTCTCCGACCTTGGCGTGTGCGACGTCATCGTCAACAGCGTCGGCAAGATCGACCTGCTGCGCGGCACGCATGACCGCGTGACCGAGATGGACTTCACCATCCCCGCTGTGCGCGGCTACGCGGAAAAGATCAAGGCCAGCGGCTTTGACGGCGTGCTCATCAACATCACCAACCCCTGCGACATCGTCACGCGCGAGCTGGCACTGCATCTGGGCCTGCCCCGCGGCCGCGTGTTCGGCACCGGCACGGGCCTCGACACCTCCCGTCTTCTGAGCGCGCTGGCGCGCCAGACCGGCCTTGACCACAAGTCCATCACCTGCTACATGATGGGCGAGCACGGCAACCAGCAGTTCGCGCCCTGGTCCTGCGTCAGCTTCCGCGGCGTGCCGCTGGATGAGTGGGCCAAGACCGACGAGCGCTTCCGCTTCGACCGCGACGCGCTGCAGAAGGAGTCCATTGGCGGCGGCTGGGTCACGTTCTCCGGCAAGTTCTGCACCGAGTATGGCATCGCCACCACCGCCGCGCGCATGGCCTACGCCGTGCTGCACGACGAGAAGGTCATCCTGCCCGCCAGCACGGAGCTGTGCGGCGAGTACGGCGAAGAGGGCCTGTTCGCGGGTGTTCCCTGCGTCATCGGTGAAAACGGCGTTGAGCAGGTCGTCGAGCTGCCGCTGACCGCCGACGAGAAGGCCACCTTCCACGCCTGCTGCGAGGGCATCCGCCACAACATGGAGCATCTCAAGGAAATCTAAAGAGCAAACAAATTTCGACAGGAGGTATCCTTATGAATATCACGATCACTAAGACTACCCATCCCGGCACGCTGCCCCCGTCCGACCAGCTCGGCTTCGGCACCGTGTTCACCGATCATATGTTCCTGATGGACTACAGCGCCGACAAGGGTTGGCATGACGCGCGCGTCGTGCCCTACGGCCCCATCACGATGTCCCCGGCCGCGAGCGTCCTGCACTACGGCACCGAGGTCTTCGAGGGCATGAAGGCTTACCGCCGTCCCGACGGCGGCGTGCAGCTCTTCCGCCCCTGGGAGAACGTCGCCCGTCTGAACCGCTCCTGCGAGCGTCTGGGCCTGCCCCAGCTTGATCCCGACGATGCGCTGCAGGCCATCAAGACCGTCGTCAAGGTCGACGAGAACTGGGTCCCGAGCGATCCCGGCACGTCCCTCTACATCCGTCCGTTCCTGTACGGCACTGACCCGACGCTTGCCCTGCACGGCGTGCATGAGGCCACGTTTGCTATCATCCTCTCCCCCTCCGGCAGCTACTTCAAAAACGGCTTACAGCCCGTTCCCATCATGGTCGAGACCGAGGACGTCCGCGCGGTGCGCGGCGGCACGGGCGAGGCCAAGTGCGGCGGCAACTACGGCGCGGCCAACCGCGCGGGCGACCGCGCCATCGAAAAGGGCTTCTCTCAAGTCCTGTGGCTCGACGGCGTGGAGCGCAAGTACGTCGAAGAAGGCGGCGGCATGAACGTCATGTTCAAGATCAATGGCACCATCGTCACCCCCGCGCTGACTGGCTCCATCCTGCGCGGCGTGACGCGCAAGTCCGCCATCGAGCTCTTAAAGAGCTGGGGCGTGCCCGTCGAGGAGCGTCTGCTGAGCGTGGACGAGCTCTTTGACGCCGCGGCGTCCGGCGCGCTGGAGGAGGCGTGGTGCATCGGCACCGCCGCCGTCATCTCCCCGATCGGCGAGCTGAGCTGGGGCGACAGAGACTACAAGGTCAACGACAACAAGATCGGTGCGCTGTCTCAGAAGCTCTACGACGAGCTGACTGGCATCCAGTGGGGTACAAAGCCCGACCCGTTCGGCTGGGTCTGCCCGATCGACTAATTTTGCTATTCTCTCATCTCTCTCATATAGGGAAAAGGCGGTGCGCTTGCACCGTCTTTTCCCTATTTTATCGTTTTGTTATCGTTTTAATTCATGCAAATTGTAAAATAGCGCTCCGCTTATTTTGACATATTTTAAGATTTTGCCTCGTTTTCTATGTCTGACTATTGATTTTTTAAAATTAAATGATATACTAACCTCATCAATCAAAATAAAAAGGAGGAGCTTTCCATGCCTACACAAAAAAGCACCGCACGGCTGTCGAAAAAGCCGCCGCTGTCGCCCGAGGAACTCAAACAGATCGACGCTTACTGGCGCGCAGCAAACTATCTGACCGCCTGCCAGCTCTATCTTCTCGATAATCCTCTGCTCGAGCGCCCGCTGTGCGAGAGCGACTTAAAGCAGACCATCGTCGGCCATTGGGGCACCTGCCCGGGCCAGAACTTCATCTACACGCACTTAGACCGCGTCATCAAGCGCGATGACCTCGATATGATCTACCTTTCCGGCCCCGGTCACGGCGGCAACGCCATGGTCGCGCAGGACTGGCTGGACGGCAGCTATACGGAGGTCTACCCCAACATCACGCGCGATAAGGAGGGCATGCAGAAGCTCTTCAAGCGCTTCTCCTTCCCCGGCGGCATCCCGAGCCATGTCGCGCCCGAAACGCCGGGCTCTATCCACGAGGGCGGCGAGCTGGGCTATTCCCTCTCCCACGCCTTCGGCGCGGTGGCGGATAACCCCGACCTGATCGCGGCCTGCGTCGTCGGCGACGGCGAGGCCGAGACCGGCCCGCTCGCAACGTCCTGGCACGGCAACAAGTTCATGAACCCGATCACCGACGGCGCAGTCCTGCCGATCCTGCACTTAAACGGCTTCAAGATCGCAAATCCGACCATCTTCTCCCGCATGAGCCACGAGGAGGTCGAGTGCTTCTTCCGCGGCTGCGGCTGGGAGCCGCGCTTTGTCGAGGGTGACGAGCCCGAGACGATGCACCAGCAGATGGCCGCCGCGGTCGACTGGGCCATCCGCGAGATCAAGCGCATCCAGCGCACCGCGCGAGAGAGCGGCAAGGCGAGCCGCCCCCGCTGGCCGATGCTCGTGCTGCGCACCCCGAAGGGCTGGACCGGTCCGAAGGAGGTCGACGGCAACGCAATCGAAGGCAGCTGGCGCGCCCATCAGGTGCCCATCTCCATGGGCGCGGATGAAAGCAAGCACCTGCCGCTGCTCGAACAATGGCTGCGCTCCTACAAGCCCGAAGAGCTCTTCAACGAGGACGGTACGCCGGTCGAGCTGATCGCATCCTTCCCGCCCAAGGGCGAGCACCGCATGGGCGCAAACCCGCACGCCAACGGTGGTCTTCTCCTGCGCGACCTGCGCACGCCCGACTTCCGCGACTACGCGGTCGATATCCCCGCCCCCGGCGAGGTCGAGGCGCAGGACATGTACGTCCTTGGCACCTATGTCCGCGATGTGATGAAGCTCAACATGGAGTCGCGCAACTTCCGCATCTTCGCACCCGACGAGACGGCGTCCAACCGTTTGCAGGCCGTGTTTGACGTCACGGGCCGCCGCTTCCTCGACGAGCAGATCGAGGGCATCGACGAGCACCTTGACCCCGACGGCCGCGTGATGGACTCCATGCTCTCCGAGCACTTCTGCGAGGGCTTCCTCGAAGGTTACCTACTGACGGGCCGCCACGGCTTCTTTGACAGCTACGAGGCCTTTATCCGCATTGTCGACTCGATGTTTTCCCAGCACGCCAAGTGGCTCAAGATGTGCAATGAGCTCCCCTGGCGCCACGATATCGCCTCCCTCAACTATATCCTCGCCTCCAACGTCTGGCAGCAGGACCACAACGGCTTCACGCATCAGGACCCCGGCTTCCTCGACCACGTCGCCAACAAGAAGGCCGACGTCGTGCGCATGTATCTGCCGCCCGATGCCAACTGCCTGCTCTCCTGCTTTGACCACTGCATCAAGAGCCGTAACTATGTGAACGTCATCGTCGCGAGCAAACACCCGCGCCAGCAATGGCTGACGATGGAGCAGGCCGTCAAGCACTGCACGCAGGGCATCGGCATCTGGGAGTGGGCCTCGAACGATCAGGGCCAGGAGCCCGACGTCGTCATGGCCTGCTGCGGCGACACGCCAACGCTTGAGACTCTCGCCGCTGTGACGATCCTGCGCCGCGAGCTGCCGGAGCTCAAGATCCGCGTCGTGAACGTCGTCGACCTGATGAAGCTCCAGCCGCACACCGAGCATCCCCACGGCCTGACCGACGCAGAGTACGACACGCTCTTTACCAAGGACAAGCCCATCATCTTTGCCTACCACGGCTATCCCACGCTGATCCACGAGCTGACCTACCGCCGCCACAACCGCAACCTGCACGTGCGCGGCTATAAGGAGGAAGGCACGATCACGACCCCGTTCGACATGCGCGTGCTCAACGATATCGACCGCTTCGATCTCGTCATCGACACGGTGCAGCGCCTGCCGCAGCTCGGCAACCGCGGTGCTTACCTCATCCAGAAGATGAACGACAAGCTCGTTGAGCACCGCCAGTATATCAAGGACAACGGCGTGGATCTGCCCGAGGTCCGCGCGTGGAAGTGGAACGACGGCAAGGGCGTTGAGGTGTAAAAGGAGGAAATCAATGCGTATTGCGATCCCTGTTGTGAGTGGGGAGGTTTTCTCCCCGCTCGCCAATGCCGAAGCCTTCCATTTTTATGAGGACGACCACGGAAAGATCGTGCGCGAGTTCCTCGAGCCGATGGAAGAAAGCAGCACCGACGTTGCCGTCGGCCTTTTGGAGCGTTACGGCATCGACGCGCTGCTCTGCGGCACGATCGACGACACCGAGCGCACCGCTGTCGGCATGGCAGGCATCATGCTCTTCCCCGGCTATTCCGGCAAGGCAGACGACGCCGCGCTGCGCTTTCTGAGCGGCAGCGTCGTGTCCGACCCGAACAACCACTGCAACGCCTGCGGCTTCAAAGGAGCGTGCTCCCTGAAGGATAAAGGCGGCTGCGGCGGCAACTGAACAGCAAAAAGGAGCAAGCTTTCGGCTTGCTCCTTTTTTGCTTGATATTGTTACGATGCGGGGCGCGTGGTGGAGAGGAAGTCCGAGTTGATCCAGCCAAACTTACCGTCCACGCTGACGAACGTCCACCCATCCTGCTTGGCCGCAGCCTGTACCTCGCTGCCGAGCGACACGGTCGTGACCTTGTCATAGCTCGTGCCCGGGCCGCTGCGCAGATTCACGCCGCCGGTGGTGTAATAGATGTAATACTTGTCATACACAGAGCTCGGCTTGACGGAGACCTCGTCATGGCCCGTGAGGTCGAGCCAGTCGATCGTGTCGCCGCCCGTCTGATTATCGCCGCTCATATTATCGCCCTGCGTGGGTTCGCTCACATCGTTCTCTCTGGTGATCGAGCCATCTTCACCGGTCACAGTCTGGCCGTCCTCACCCGTCTGCGAGCCGCCGCGCAGCTGCTCGATTTTCGTCTGCGCCGCAGCAAGATCGCTGCGCGCGCTCTTGAGCTTGAAGCCCAGCACGACCACCGTGATCAGGAGCACCAGCGAAAGCGCCAGCAGTCCCATAAAAAGTACATAAAGCGGATTGCGCCGCGGTTTGCGGCGGCTGACCCGACGTCCTTCCATAATGATTCCCCCTTATCGGTTTGTTCGCCTTTATTGTACATAATTTTCACAAGTTATGTCAAGTGCCTTTCCTCTTTAGACGCGCAAATTCACAAAAAGTTCCCGCCCGGTGCAAAAAAAGGAGATGACCAAGGCCATCTCCTTTCAGCGGATTTACTTTTTGTTTGCGCGCTCTTTGCGGCGCTCGAGGAGTTCCTTGGGCTCGGCCTCGGCGAGCTTGCGCTCGCGGCGCTCGAGGACTTCCCTGGGCTTTTCGGTGATCGCGCCGGCGGCCTTGAGAGATTCCTTTGTCGCCAGCGGGCCGACCAGCTCGTAGATCAGCACGGAGAAGAGGATGATGTTGCGGATCAGCTCGCCATCCGCGCCGAGCGCCTGTGCGCTCACGCACATACCGAGCGCCACACCCTCCTGCGGCAGCAGCATGATGCCGAGGTACTTCTGCACCGTGTGGTCACAGCCCACCGCCTTGGCCGACCAGCGCGCGCCGCAATACTTACCGGCCGAGCGCGCGATGATGTACACAACGCCGATGAGCACGAGCACACCCTGAGAAAAGACGCTCAAGCGCAGGTTTGCGCCGCTCACGACAAAGAACACCGCCAACATCGGCGTGCTCCACTTGTCCGCGCGGTTCATCAAATCGTCCGACAGCGGGCAGATGTTGCAGAACACCGTGCCGAGCATCATGCACACGAGCAGCGGCGAAAAGCCGCAGTCCACGCCCGCGACAGTGAAATCCATTGCGGACAGGCCGACCATCAGAAAGATGAACGCGATGCTCAGCGACAGGCGGTTCGAGTTCGAGCGGAACATCGTCTCAAGCTTCGTGAGCACGAAACCCGCAAGCGCGCCGAGCAGCAGCGAGCCGACGATCTCAATGAGTGGAGAGAGCAAAATGCTTGCGAGGCTGAACTGTGCGCTGTCCATCGCGCGGGCAATACCGAAGGATACGGCAAATGCGATGAGACCCACCGCGTCGTCGAGCGCGACGATCGGCAGCAGCAGATCCGTCAGCTCGCCCTTGGCCTTGTACTGGCGCACGACCATCAGCGTCGTCGCAGGTGCGGTGGCCGTGGCGATCGCGCCGAGTGTGATAGCCGCAGGGACGGACAGCACGTCGGGGCGCAGGAAGTGGAAGATCACGAGCGCAACGTCGACAAAGGCCAGCGCGGCCAGCGCCTGCAAGACGCCGATAATCATCGCCTGCCTGCCAGTCTTTTTGAGCTGGCTCAGGCGGAATTCATTGCCGATGGAAAAGGCGATAAAGCCCATCGCCACATCGGAGATCATGCTCAGCGCCTCGACCTGGTCGTAGCTTGCAAAGCCAAGGCCCGGAATGCCGAGCCGGCCCAGCACGAACGGCCCGATCAGAACGCCCGTCACAAGAAACGCCGTGACATCAGGCAGATGCCAGCGGCTAAAAATACGGGTCATCAAAAGCCCTGCGAGCAGCGCAACGGCCAGATTCAAAATCGCAGTCATGGTAATACCCTCACAACAGAAAAAGTACGGGCGAACAAAGCCGCCCAAGGCTCATATTGTAGTCTGTTTGTTCGCAAAAAGCAAGCACTATTTTGCAAGTTTCCTGTCAAAGCAAGAAAAAATGGCAGCTTTTTGGGCAAAAGCTGCCATTTTGTTTCG
>OGXK01001778.1_pt1 | contig 11360 bp, 9 predicted proteins | sample 1576261 | NCBI WGS metagenome assembly OGXK01 (sample SAMEA3541581, study PRJEB24748) | human gut metagenome | biome: human gut; feature: human-associated habitat; material: faeces | place: China | collected 2012 | reverse complement strand
TGTCAACTCGGTCTACGTCTTTGATGACCGGGTCGTACTCAATTTCAACTTCACGGATGATGCCAAAACGGTCACCCGTGAGGAAGTGTTGGGTTCGAGTGCCGTGGACAATGCTCCACCAAAACAAGAGCCTCTGACTTTGGTCAGGGGCTTTTTTGTTGCGTCATCCACTAACCCACGTCAGAGCCGGACGGTACAGAACTCGAACAGCACGGCACCGCCGCAGGCGGGGCAACAAACACCCCAGTGGGGTGTTTGTTAGTGCGCGGTTCCCAACGGCTAGGAATGTCTACCAAGAAAGATGCCGCCAGACCATTCGGTCTGGGAATGTGGTGGGCGGTACAGAACTCGAACAGCAATAAACAAAGGCAGGGTATCACCGTGGCGGTGTGCCCTGCCTTTTGTTTTGCATCCTCCTATATTGTGCGTTTCGGGTCAATCGCTGCGTACGTCCGCACATGGTCGGTACGCACGTACGCAGGAAAAAGGGCAAGTTCTGATATATAACAGTAGTCTTTTATTGTGTAATATGATATACTCACGTCAACATAACAATTGTGAATGAGCGCAATTTCAAATGGACATCAATCGTATTTTAAGTGAACGAGCTATCTAAAAAAGGAGGTATTTGCTATGAAAAAAGCATCGAACATTTGGGTTCGCAGAGGTCTTTTGCTTCACCGTTTGCATGGACAGGAATTAGCATTAGCTCTCCTATTAAAGCAAAAACCGATGTCTGCTCCACAAATTTGCTCGTCCCTTTTGGAAAAAGAAATACGCTTTGACCGCAAGAAGATTGGAAAACTTTTGGCAGACCTTGAATGGTGGGGAGTTGTCTCTAACGATAGTGGTGTATATAGCTGCCAATGCGCTGTGCTGGATAACTGTCAAGAGCGCTATAACGAGAGCCAGTTGATCGATTTGATTGGGTTGACTCAAAACACTGTGAACGGCCAATCTTTTTATAGTTCTATGCCTCCGATGAGCGTCAGTTCTCGTGGACCCAGTGGTGCATAATCATGTAATTTCCAAATAGTAAGAAGCAGGGTTTGGGGCAGGCACGCCCCAACAAGTTCGCGTTTGCGAAGCAACAAACGCCCCAGTGGGGTGTTTGAGTGGCAGCCCGGTCTTGCGCTGGAAAATTATAAAAACCCGGAACCTTTTCAGGGCCAATGGCTCAAAAAGGGTTCCGGGTTTCTGATTTTGCGCTATTCCTTTGTGCAAGCTGCTATCGCATTTTTATTTTGCAACAGCCCCTCTTTTTTATTTCCGGAGATTTTATTTTCGGGTATAAGCTTCCATGCCGTGCTCGGCGGGGTCGTAATATTCCATCAGGGTGATGTAGTTTTCCGGGTAGTGGCAGAATGCCGCACGCAGAACGCTGTCTGCCGGGCTGTTCACGCTCATCAGGCTGAGGATGTAGTACACCAGCATCCGCAGCACATCGCTCTCCACCTCGTAGCACAGACCCACCGCCAGCACCGGCACCACCACCTGCTGCGCCCGCAGCGGCACGATGGCCCCCACCTGCTCCAGAATGGGTCGGCTCATGGCCGAAGCCGTCATCACGCAGCGCAGCACCTTCGTCCACGACATTTTACGGATGTTCTCCATGCTGCGCAGCCGTTCCATCACAGCTTCATCGTCCAAGATCACGCCCTCGGCTGCCTCTTTCTCCGAGAGGGTAAAGGCACACTGCAGCATATCCATAAAGGCAGCTTCATATTTTTCGTGGTAATTTGCGGCGCTTTTGCAGAACACCAGAGCCGCCGCGATCACCGAATCCACATCTTCCTTTGTGGCCAGCTGGTCGAACCGCAGCGGCACGCCGCCCATCCGGCTCTCGATGATGCTCAGATCATCCAGCTCGTTCTGGTACGCCGTGGAGGGCAGAAAGCGGTCGTTTCCGTTGCGGTGGTAGCCCCACTCTTCCGGCATCACGCGGGCCACGATGTCACCGCTGGAAATGATGTTGAAGATATTGCTTACATCCCAATCCGTTTTCAGTCCTCCGTCTGCAGTGTGGTCGTTGTCGTAGTCCGCCTGCAGATCCGGGCGGTCTGCTGCCGTCAGTGCCGCCGGTGCGGCAAAGGTGTAAACAAAGGTATTTTCCTGCGCGATCTGCGGCAGCTGCTGCCGGATGCGCGCCGCCGTCAGGTTTGCCACAGCCGCGCCGCGGCTGTAGCCGCCCAGCCAGAGCTTGATGGTGCCCAGCGTTCCCGCTGCAGCCTCGGCTTTTTTCAGGTAGTCCTGCAGATCCTCAAAAAAATGCTCTGCTGCTGTCACAAAGCCATAGTGCCCACCGCCTTCGCCCACATGCAGGTTGCTGGTCCACTCGGCACCATAGCCGACACCGCGCAGCATGGCTGCAATAATGGTGGTGCGCTGGCCATCCTGTACCAGTGTTTTCTGCGCAAAAGCACAGCCCGCGGTATCCACCGGGGTGTTCAGGCTGCACTGGTAGCCCGCATAGACCGCATTGGCAAAGCCAAGCTTCTGGTAGGCATCCGCAATGCTGTCCTCACGGCCCGCTTCACCCTCCACCCAGTAAAGCGCATCGCTCTGGTAGGTGTTGCCGCTTGCCGCCACAAGGCCCAGCGTTGCCAGTGCCAGCTTGTGGCTGTACTGCAGCGCCGTGTTCTCAAAAAAGGCATCTGTATAATAAAAATCGTGGGAGAGATCTGTTTCGCTGTGGTCGCTGCGGAAAGCAAAGGAGTAGTAATCCTCCGGCACCGCACTGCCCACCACAGCCTGTGCGGCCTGCGGCAGCAAAGCCTCTGCCGCCGCGTGCGGGGCCAGCACGCCTGCCACGGCAGCTGCTGCCGCCTTGCAAAAGGCACGTCGTTTTATGGTCTTCATCTTCCTGCTCCAATCAAGGCTTCTGCATAAAACCAGCCTGTTTTTCTAAGTATAGCGGATTTTGCACGCTGATACAATCGCTCTTTCTTAATAAAAAAACAGTCCATGCTCCACACACAGACTGTTTTATGGTATAGTATAAAGGTGTCCGGCTCATCTCAGCTCGATCTGCCTGCAGTAGTCCACGATGTGGTGGAACATCTGTTCCACTGCCGGGGCCATTGCGGCGGGGCGCTGCACAGCCAGGCCCACCACACGGTCTTCCTCTGGCTCGATGGGATAGATTTTGATCGCAGCCTTGCAGTCGCGCAGCAGCATCTGCGGCATGATGGAAATGCCCAGACCTGCTTCCACCATGGCGATGTTGGACTGGTCGTCGATGACATGGCAGCGGCGCTCGGTGCCGATCTTATATTTTTTCAGGAACTGACGCATCTCAGCATCGGTGGCATCGCACTGCACAACGAAGCTTTGGCCGTTCATCAGGGCGGGAGTCATCACGCCGTTTTCCGGTTCGGGCCAGTCCTGCGGCACGATGCACAGCAGCGGCTCGCGGAACAGCTCGGTGAGGTTGAACTCTTCACGGCAGGTGGAGGAAAGGAACGCGATATCCACCTGACCGGTTCGCAGCCATTCCTTCACATCGTCGTAGGTGCCCTGATACACCTCGATCTCGATCTGCGGGTATTGGGTCATAAAGCTTTTGAGCAGGCCCGGCAGCAGCGAAGCACACACCGAGTTGAATACGCCCAGCTTCACCTTGCCCTTTTCCAGGCCGTTCAGGCGGGCGATGCTCTGCTTGAGGGCCTCGTCGCTGTTGAGCACATCGCGAATAGAGGGATACAGGGATGCGCCGTAGCTGGTCATGGATACGCCGTTTTTGCCGCGGTTGAACAGAGCAAAGCCCAGCTCCTCCTCCATTACGGCAATGGCGTGACTGATGGCCGATGGGGTCAGGTGCAGCTGCTGTGCCGCCTTGTTGAAGCTGCCCTGCCGGGCCACGGCATCAAAAATCTCGTAGGAAAAAAGCGTCATGCCCAAAGCCTCCTTCCGTTTTTACTGGTTCGGAGACGCCCGATTCTCTGTGAATCTTTTTCATCTTTCATTTGAGATAGTTCAATTATCTTCTTGATTGTACTATCCCGCGCCTTTTCTGTCAAGCATTTTTGCCCGATTTATGCGCCTTTCCGGCGTATTTTGTCAAGGATGACGCAGGAGCCTGCCAGCCTGCGCCGTATCATTAAAAAAGCACAAAAAGTAAATTTTTTATCAAGTGAGGGATTCCTTATGACCGAGACTGCCAAAGTCCCTGTCCGCTGTGGACTCAGCGGCACAGCGCTCAAATACATCGCCTGCATCACCATGCTCATTGATCACATCGGCGCTTCCTGCATCGAAGCCGGTATCCTGCTGCCGGCCCTCGCCGCCGGTTCTGCCAGCTGCGGCGGCATCCCGGTCAGCACCCTGCTGGCGGCAGACCGTGTGCTGCGGTATATCGGGCGGCTGGCCTTTCCCATCTTCTGCTTTCTGGCCGTGGAGGGCTTTCTGCACACCCACGATGTAAAAAAATACGTCCGGCGGCTTCTGCTGTTCGGCCTTCTGAGCGAGGTGCCTTTTGACCTTGCCTTTTTCCGCACACCGTTCGCCCCGCAGCACCAGAACGTTTACTGGACGCTGGCGCTGGGCGTGCTGGCTATGGCAGGGCTCAAGCGCTTTGAAAAGGAAAACGGCCTGCCCGGCTGGCAGGGGCTTGTGTGGGCGGGCGGCTGCGCCGCGCTGGCGCTGGCTGCCAACACCGACTACCACGCCATCGGCGTGCTCATCATCTGCACCCTGTACCTGACCCGCGCAGACCGCAAGCGGCAGTGCCTTGCAGGTGCGCTGCTGTTTTTGTTCGAGCTGACCGCGCCGCTGGCCTTTGTGCTGGTCTGGTTCTACAACGGGCAGCGCGGCGCGTGCAGTCCGCTGCAGAAAAAAGCCTTTTACTGGTTCTACCCGGTGCACCTGCTGGTGCTAGCAGGTATCACGAACCTTATGCTATAACAGCAGAAAGCCCGCCGTCCAAAGACAGCGGGCTTTTTACAGCTTCTCACATCGGGAACATCGCACCGGTCAGCAGCAGCATGGCAGGCACTGTGACCAGCATACACACGGTGGAGTGGGCCACCGCCTGACTGGCAAGGGTCGCTTCGGTGCCGGTCTGCTTGGCCAGCACAGCGGCAAGGCTGCCGGCCGGGCAGCAGGCGATGATGGACAGGCCGGTGCGCAGCACATTGTCCAGCGGCAGCAGCCACAGCAGCAGCATGAACAGCAGCGGGAACAGGATGCCGCGCAGCAGGGTGACCCGGTACAGGAAACCGGTGTGCAGCAGCGCACGGATGTCGCTGTCTGCCAGCAGCACACCTACGATCATGAGCGCCAGCGGGGTGGTGCAGCCGCCCACCGCACTGCAGAACTGCTGCACCGGTGCGGGCAGCCGCCAGCCGGTGGCCAGCAGCACCAGCATAGCCACCGTGGCAATGTTGGTGGGGGTGATGAAGGTCTTGAGCCGGATCTTCTCGCCGGGGCGGAACAGGCACACCACATAGGTAAAGAACCATACATTATAAGAGGCCATGGCCATGCCTGCAAACACAGTGCCGCGCGCGGTGCCCAGCAGGGCGCTGCACAGCGGCAGGCCGATGAAGCCGCAGTTGGGCATAGCCGCCGTGCCCACCAGCACCGCATACTTGCCCGGCGTGTCGTGGTGCAGCCAGCTGCTCAACCGGCACAGGCCGGTGGTCACCACAAACAGTGCCAGCAGCAGCACGAACAGCACCCCTGCCTGCGTGAGCAGCTCCGGCTCACCGTCCACGGCTGCACCAGCCAGCATGGTGCAGGGCAGCAGAAGCTTCATGATAAAATCCGACAAAAACTTGCTGTCACGATCCTTGATGATGCCGCTGCGTGCACCTACATAACCCAGCAGCACTTCCAGGAAGATCACCGTGATCTGACCTGCCAAAACGCCAAACGCCATTGGTTCCTCCTCTTTGTTCCACAAGCCGCATTTTTCCTTTACAAAGGAAAAAGCCCATTGATTTCAACGAATCAACGAGCTTTTTCTTGGCGGAGTAGGAGGGATTTGAACCCTCGCGCCGTTGTTTAGACGACCTACGCCCTTAGCAGGGGCGCCTCTTCGACCTCTTGAGTACTACTCCAGAGCAAAGTGTGTTACACTTATTCAATAAAAAATGGCGGAGAGAGTGGGATTCGAACCCACGGTACGTTGCCGTACGGCAGTTTTCAAGACTGCTTCCTTAAACCACTCGGACATCTCTCCTTGTGGACATCCGCCTTACGCCGTGTCGAATGCCTATTTAATTTACCAGATTTGCACGCCGGTGTCAAGCCTTTGGGGCAATTTTTTTCTTTCAGCCCTTAAAAACAAAATTTACCACAACCTTTTTGGGTCTCGGCCTGTTTCAGGTCTTTACAAGTACACCTTTTTGTTGTATAATAAACACAAGAAAATTTCCTCGCGGTGTAAAGGAGAAATATACCATGTCGTTTTCAGAACTTTTGAAGCAGTGCCGCAAAAAGCAGGGCATCAGCCAGGCTGAGCTGGCTTCCAAACTGGGCGTGACACAGCAGGCTGTCGGCAAATGGGAAAGCGGCAAGTCCTCTCCCGATCCGTCTACCGTGGCCCGCATTGCCGAGCTTTTGAACACCACAGCAGATTATCTGCTGGGCCTGTACCGCCCGGTAAGCAATGTTTCCGCCCCGGAAGAGCGGTTCTTTGGCAGCTATTCTGAAAGCCTGATCCCGGTGATCGGCACGGTAAAGGCCGGTTACGGTGCCCTCGCCTTTGAGGAGGACTACGGTCAGGAGTATGCCCGTGTGAAGGACCCCTCCAACTATTTTTATCTGGTGGTGCGCGGCGACAGCATGGAGCCCCGCATTCAGGACGGCGACCTTGCCCTTGTGCACAAGCAGGACACACTGGAAAACGGCGACCTTGGCGTGCTGATCTACGGCGATGAGGGCGAGGGCACCTTGAAGCGCTATATCCAGCGCGGCAACTGCGTGGTGCTGCAGCCCTTCAACCCGGCCTACAGCGAAATGGTCATCAAGGGCGAGGACCTGAACCATCTGCACATCGCCGGCCGCGTGGTGGAGACCAAGGCGAAGTGGTGAGCCATTTAACCATTTGAATGGCCTCCGTTTCACTCTGGCCATGATCAGCGGAAAATTATTTTTATTTTCGCGTTTGTCGCGCCCTGCGGGGCGCTCCAAACGCATTTTCACGAAAAAGGCCGAAACCATAAAAGCCATCTGCAGCTCTGCGCATGGCTTTATTTTTTGACCCTTTTTTCCGGTTTTTCCCACTTTGGAGGTGTATTCTGCATGGAACAGACCCTGATGGACAAGCTTACCATTCTGGCCGACAGCGCCAAATACGATGTGGCCTGCACCTCCAGCGGCGCTTCACGCACTGCCCGGGCCGGAACGCTGGGCAGCTGCTATGCACCGGGCTGCTGCCACGCCTTTACCGCTGATGGCCGCTGCGTGAGCCTTTTAAAGGTGCTCATGACCAACTGCTGTGCCTTCGACTGCAGCTATTGCGTCAACCGCAAGTCCAACGATATCCCCCGTGCCACCTTCACGCCCCGGGAGCTGGCTGAGCTGACTGTGGAGTTTTACCGCCGCAACTACATTGAAGGGTTGTTCCTTTCCAGCGCGGTGCTGGGCACGCCGGACTACACCACCGAACGGATGCTGGCCGCCCTGCGGCTGCTGCGGGGCGAATACCGCTTTGGGGGCTACATCCACGCCAAGGCCATCCCCGGCACAAGCCCGGAACTGTTGCAGCAGCTGGGATATCTGGCCGACCGCCTGAGCGTGAATGTGGAGCTGCCCAGTGAGCAGAGCCTGAACCTGCTGGCCCCGGACAAAGGACGGCACTCCATTTTCCGGCCCATGAAGCAGATCGCAGTTTCCGGCGCGCAGAGCAAACAGGAGCTGACCGTCTACCGCCATGCGCCAAAGTTCGCACCCGCCGGGCAGAGCACCCAGATGATCGTAGGCGCTTCGCCGGAGACAGACTACCACATTTTAAAGCTCACTGAGGGCATGTACCAGAAGTACAGTCTGAAACGGGTGTTCTACTCCGCCTACATCCCGGTAGCCGAGGACACCCGCCTGCCTGCGCTGGACACCAAACCCCCGCTTTTGCGGGAGCACCGGCTGTATCAGGCTGACTGGCTGCTGCGGTTTTACCAGTTCAAGGCAGACGAAATTCTGGATGAAGCCAACCAGAGCTTCAACCCCTACCTCGACCCAAAATGCAACTGGGCCGTGCAGCACTACGGGCTTTTTCCGGTAGATGTGAACCGCGCGCCCTTTGAAATGTTGCTGCGTGTGCCGGGCATCGGCCCCAAAAGCGCCCGGCGCATCTGGCACGCGCGCAAGCTTTCCAGCCTTGGGTTGGACGAGCTGAAGCGCATGGGCGTGGTGCTCAAGCGGGCACAGTATTTCATCACCTGCAAGGGTTTTGCGGGTGCGCACCCGGGCCGCGGCACCGCCGGGCGGGAGCGCATCACGCAGGCGCTCATCGACCCCAACGTGTTCGGCGGCAGCTGCGAACAGCTCAGTCTGTTCACGCCGCCTGCGGTAGACGATCTGATCACGCAGGGCGTGGCACCGCGCGCAGCCATGCGCATGGTGCGGGAGGAGGCAGTGCAATGTCTGGCGAAGGCGCTGTAAATGTTCAAGTTCAGAAAGCCCGCAGGCTCCACGATGCGGATGTGGTGTACCTCTACGACAGCAGCTTTGAAGGCTTTCTGTGCTGCGTGTTCGAGAGCTTTGCCCAGCACGAGATCCCCTTTGCGGTGTGGACACCCCAGCGGGAAACCTCCACCCTGTACCCGGTCAAGGACATCCCCACCGACCACGCCAAGGCTCAGCGGGTGTTTACCAGCTTTGGCAGAAAGCTTGGCCCCGAGACAGAGTACCTCGTCAGCCGGGATTTTCTCTCCGGGCGGGAGGACAAAGAGCTGCTGCTCATCCGCTTTCTGCATCTGGCCTTCGCCCTCGGCCCCGGCACCGTGAAGCGCACCGGCCACCCGGACGTGGCCCCGCTGTATGAGATGAAGAAAAGCCTTGACTGGGAAGTGGACAAGTTTCAGGGCTTTGTGCGGTTTGAGGAGCACGACGGGATGCTGGGCGCCGTCATCCACCCCAAAAACTACATCCTGCCGCTGCTGCGGCCCCACTTTTGCGGACGGTTCCCGGAAGAAAACTTTATGATCTACGATGCGGTGCATCAGGCTGTGCTGCTGCAGGAGGACCACAAGGCCCGGCTGCTGGAGCTGGCTGCACCGCTGGAGCTGCCGCCGCCCAGCGAGCGGGAGCAGCAGTTTCAGGCATTGTGGAAGCAGTTCTACCAGACGCTGGAGATCAAGGCCCGCCACAACGAAAAATGCCGCATGACCCACTGCCCCAAGCGCTTTTGGGCCGATATGGTGGAGATGAAAGATGAATTTTAACAAAAACGTTGCATCTGCGGCGTTGCAACCCCCAAAACCTATGGTATACTATAAGAGATATCCGGCAGGCCTTCTGCCGAACACTCCCGCACTGCTGCGGGGCAACACAAAAGGAGTATTGTAGCGTTATGGTTCGCATTACTATGGAAGACGGCGGCATCATCGATATCGAGCTGAACGAAGAAGCCGCTCCTATCACCTGTGAGAATTTCAAGAAGCTGGTCAGCGAGGGCTTTTACAACGGCCTGACCTTCCACCGCGTGATCCCCGGCTTTATGATCCAGGGCGGCTGCCCGCTGGGCAACGGCACCGGCGGCCCCGGCTGGAACATCAAGGGCGAGTTTGCTGCAAACGGCGTGAACAATCCGCTCAAGCACACCCGCGGCGTGATCAGCATGGCACGCGCCATGAACCCCAACAGCGCAGGCAGCCAGTTCTTCATCATGCATCAGGATGCACCTCATCTGGACGGCCAGTACGCTGCCTTTGGCAAGGTGGTTGCAGGCATGGATGTTGTGGATAAGATCGCAGCTGTCCGCACCGACTGGAACGATAAGCCCACCACCCCGGTCAAGATGAAGACTGTGGAGCTCATTGAGGGCTGAATTTCAAACCTAAAAAATCCCGACACCTTGCGGTGCCGGGATTTTTTGTTTTTGTTGATGCTTGTTTTTAGCAGCCTTCCTTTTCGGCCAGCTTGCGGCCCATGAGCACGCCCATGACCGAAGCCATCATCAGGCCGCGGGTCCAGCCGGAGGAGTCGCCCAGACAGTGCAGGCCCTTGATGTTGGTGTCAAGGTTCTCGTCCATCTTCACCTTGTTGGAGTAGAACTTCAGCTCCGGGCTGTACAGCAGGGTCTCGTTGGCGGCAAAGCCGGGCACCACCATATCCAGCATCTTGATGAACTCAATGATGTTGGTCATGGCGCGGTAGGGCATGGCGGCGGTAATGTCGCCTGCCACGGCATCCTTCAGGGTGGGCTTCACGTTGGACTGGGCCAGCTCCTTCTGCCATGTGCGCTTGCCGTCCAGAATGTCGCCGTAGCGCTGCACCATGATGTGGCCTGCGCCCAGCATGTTGGTCAGCTCGCCCACCTTCTGTGCGTAGGCAATGGGCTGGTTGAACGGCTCGGTAAAGTTGTGGGAGACCAGAATCGCAAGGTTGGTGTTCTCGCTCTTTTTCTCCTTGAAGCTGTGGCCGTTGACCACGGCAAGGTCGTTGTCGTAGTTTTCCTGCGCCACAAAGCCGCCGGGGTTCTGGCAGAAGGTGCGCACCTTGTTCTTCCAGGGCTTGGGGTAGCCGATGAGCTTGGACTCATACAGCACCTTGTTCACCTTTTCCATGACCTCATTGCGGCACTCCACGCGCACACCGATGTCCACGGTGCCGGGCTTATGGGCAATGTGATGCTCGGCGCAGATCTTTTCCAGCCAGTCCGCACCGCGGCGGCCGGTGCCAATGACCACGGTATCCGCATACACAGGCCGGACCTGATCGCCGTCCTTCAGCAGCACGCCCTTGCACTCCTCGTTCTCAAGGATGATGTTCTCGCACTCGGTATTGAACAGCATCTCCACGCCGTTGTCGGCCAGATAGTTCTGGATGGCAAGGTACAGCTGCTGCGCCTTCTCTGTGCCCAGATGGCGGATCGGGCAGTCCACCAGCTTCAGGCCGGCATGGATGGCGTTCTTGCGGATCTCCTTGATCTCCTCGCCGGTGTAGATGCCCTCCACATGGGGGTCTGCGCCGAACTCAAGATAGATCTTGTCGGTGTAGTCGATAAGCTTCTGTGCAAACTCCTCTCCGATCAGGGTGGGCAGGTCGCCGCCCACCTCATAGGAGAGGCTCAGTTTGCCATCCGAGAAGGCACCTGCACCGGAAAAGCCGGTGGTGATGGCGCAGGTGGGGCGGCAGTTGACGCAGTGGCCCACTTCGGCTTTGCCGTAGAAAATGCTGAAGATGATAGTCAAAAA
>OGXK01001770.1_pt1 | contig 11398 bp, 8 predicted proteins | sample 1576261 | NCBI WGS metagenome assembly OGXK01 (sample SAMEA3541581, study PRJEB24748) | human gut metagenome | biome: human gut; feature: human-associated habitat; material: faeces | place: China | collected 2012 | reverse complement strand
TGGAACCTTACAAGGAATTCATTCACTTTGGACTAACATCACACAATGACTGTGATGTTTTTTCATGAGTGAGTTCTGGCATTAGTGGAGTATTTTATGAAACTTATGGTGGAATTGAAACAATATTCACCCTGTTACATTTTGTTGAATATTTATTAATTTTAAAATTTTAAACTTATGAACAAAGATGATAACAGGGATAAAGTAGTCTCTACCCGGAGACAAAAAGATGCTTTTTGCATGGTAAATGAGAAGTATAGAAATATTCTTTCTCGTCAAATGCAAAAAGACCAAGTAGAAGTGAAGAGAATGGTCTTTGAAGAGGCTTTAAAACAAGTAGAGGGTATAACTAAAAATAGTTATCTGTCTGCACTTAGAGATATAGTCTTGAATAGATTAGTTTCTAATGTGAAGTTCTGTAAGGACTGTATAAATTTAAGTTTGAATCCTTTTGCTGTTGCTCAGAACGTAGCTATCTCTGGGAAAAAGCAAGTGGAGAAAGTTTTATCATTTGGAATAGAATCAGTTTATAAAGCTGATGATATAACTTTTTTGAATGACGAACTTTTTTCCGAAGGGGAAATGGCAAAGGCAAGATTTTCAAGCGTGTCAACTTCTCCTTCAGAGAGTCAGCTTAATGAAGCTTCTAAACTGATTAGTGCTGTGAAGCAAGTTTTAGAAATTATGAATGGTAGTGATTCCGATAGGGCACAATCAGCATGATTCCCTAAAAAATGCTTTTTAGCATTATAGAATATTAGAACCTCTCTCCTCATTGGCAATTAAGTTAGGAGAGAGGTTCTTTTTTTATGCCAATTTTTTGATTCGATAAAGCAATAATCTAACCTGTGTTATTGGAATGGATTTTACCCATGAAAGGTAAAATATAAGTGATGGTTATTTTTAGGGTGCTAGTGATGTGTTTAGCTTTATGATTCTATTTTTATAGTGATAGGAGAAATATTATATTTCTTATTTAGTGTCTGGATTAGAATTTATGAAATTAGTGATTATTTCTAATTTTTCTGGTTTAAATAGAATGATTTTAGAGAAAAGAAAATAGCCTCAAACCCGAAGGTAAGAGGCTATTTGTGTTCATAATAAATTTTGCATTGCGGCATCCATTTGAGTGTTCTCAAAACTATCAAGATAAATTTGAGTGACTTTCTCTGAACTGTGTCCCAATGCCTCACAAATGAGTGATGTACTAACACCAGCCCTTTTTAATGTGGTTGCATGGGAATGTCTTGCAACATAGGTTGTCAATTTCTTATCTATTCCAAGTTCTTTACCAATATTTTTCAATCGCCTATTTACTTTAGCTATTGTTTTGTGAATCCGATTCCTTTGTTGTACTTCTGTTTGATGAAATGTTGATAAGATTGGGAAAAGAAAATGAGAATCCTCTGTTTTATATTTATTGATAATTTCAATAGCTTTGGGTAACAATGGAAGTTTTATAAGTTTCCTTGTTTTCTTCCTTTTGTAGACTAATCTAGTATCCATTATGTTGTCATGAGTAAGATAAGCCATATCAATAAAATTAATGCCTCCCATGAAATAAGAGAACGAAAATAAATCAATAGCTAGATGGATATAGAAGTCTTTACCTGTGTAATTGTAATTAATGATTTGCATCACTTCTTCTTTTACAATTGCTCTTTTGGCTGTAACCTCATGTAATCTTGAAACTTTGAATTTGCGGAATGGATAATATTCTTCTTTGACAATGTTTTCTTCTATCGCATGATTGTAAACAACTCTTAATGTTCTAAATCTGATTCCGATAGAATTTTCTGCATCTCCATTACCTCTTTGCCATTCTTCGTATTTTTTTAACCAAGGAATGTCTATATCAGAAAAATAAATATCAAGATGCCCATTAAACCTCATTAAAGAATTGTAAACATGATAATGAGATTGTGCGTATCCTGTTCTTTTGGCAGCTCTGAGTTGTTCTATTTGTTCTAAAAAGAACTCCCCAACTGTTTTTTTCTTCGTAGGTTTGGCAACCTTTTCAATAAGAGTAGTGGCAGTAAATTCTTTGTTTTCTGATTTAAATTCAATAACCTTTTCATTGTATTCTTTGATTTTATCAGCAATGAGTGTTTCAATATATTCTTTATTAGGGCAGTTGGGTTTAGGTTTGTTTTTGGTGAAGTCCCAATATTGTTCTGCCATTGATAGACCTAAACTGATGTATTTCTTTTTACCATCTTTACATACTCTAAGCATTAGAGGATGTTCTCCATTTGCAAGTGTTTTTGATTTGTAACACAAGATGTTAATTCCTGCTGTCATGACTGATTTCGGTTTAACTCTTGGTTTAACTCATGGTTTAACTAGAGGGCAAAATAGCCTAAAAAATGAGTAAAAAAAGAAGCACCTACTTTTGTAAGTGCTTGATTTTTAATGCTTTCTGTATAGTAAAAGCTGATTAAGAGTCAATTGCTCTACCAGCTGAGCTACGAAGTCTTCCTTGTTGCAAGAGGTTTTAACCGTTTTGCGGATGCAAATATGCAACAATATTTTTTAATCTGCAAGAAAATTATTCTTTAATGTTGTGATAAACGTTGGTTACGTCATCATCTTCTTCCAATTTTTCTAGCAGCTTGTCCACTGATTCTCTATATCAGCACATTAAATTAGCACTCATTTTGGGCTATTTTTTCGATGGAAATTGAGCCTATTTTTGCTCTGGTTTAACTCGTGGTTTAACTCGTGGTTTAACTCAGAGAATGGTTTTAGTTAAACTAAAAAGTAACCAAGATTGTGAATATTATTTTATTTATCTCTATATAAGAATGTTATTATGAAGAGAGGCATTGACTTTTGCCTCTGTTTTTAGAATCTATCAGTAATAAACTAAATAAATTCTATTGCTTTTATTTAACTTGTATTCATGAGGGGAGTGTTTTAAGTAACAAGGTGTTTTTCTCTCTAGTGTAAAGAGAAGTTTCTAATGAAATTCATAAGATAACAAGTAAAAATGATATTCTACTGATTATCTTATCCTCAACATTTCGAAGATATTTATTTTCTATATAATAACAGATCGAAGTGTAGGTGGTGAAAATTTAGCTAGTGTTGTTCATAAGTCTTTATTTTATAAATTATCTAGTATCTTTTTGGTGTGTGTGGGTGAATTTGAATTTTATATAAAATGATATATCATTATTTGAAGTGTTGGTGATAAAAATTTAGTTGGTGTTGGTGATAGTCTATTGTTTTTTGTGTTTTATTGAATGGTTTTGTTGGTTATGGAGTGGGAGAGTGGTTTTATAAAAAATCCCGATATTGTTAGTATCGGGATTAAGGTTTAATAATTATAAGAATTAATTCTCCAACCTTTTTCTTCTGCAATGGAAGTGTCCCATTTATCATCTATCCAAAGTCTTGAAATCGGTTTTCCATTATCATATTTACCCATAGGTAGACTAGTTAAAAGGTTATTAACAGATTCTTGTGTGAATGGATTCTCTTCACATTCCAAATATATTAATTCTGTGTTTTTGTTTAAGTCTAATGAAGTTAGTTGGTTGTTAGAACAATTTAAGTTTATCAACTTCGTGTTTTTACTCAAATTTAACGAAGTGAGTTTATTGTTATCACAGTATAAATCTTTTAATGCAATATTGTTAGTTACATCCAATGAAGTAAAGTTGTTTCCTTCACAGTCCAATTCTACTAATTTTGTATTTTTGCTTACATCTATTGAGGAGAGATTGTTGTTTCCACAATTTAATATTTTTAATTTAGTATTCTTGCTTACATCTAGTGACGTAAGTTTGTTGCCATCACATATAAAATAAGTAAGATCAAAGTTTTTACTTACATCTAGTGTTTTGACAACTTGATTCCAATAAATAGAAAAAACTACTAAATTGGGTGCTTTCGTTATATCAATGCTTTGAAGTTTGCTAGATTCAAAAATGAAAGATGTTATTCCAGTTCCTTTTATTGTAACTTGATATATCCCACCTAAATCATATTGATGTGTTGTTGAATTGGTTGTTTGTCCATCTCCCCAGTTTATTTCTAAATCTTGTGGGACTGTGATGTATTGTGCTATTTCTTCTTCCCACTCTTCTCCAAATTCTCCAATATAGTTTGGGTTAAAGAGGGTTAATTTGCCATTATCTCCCACTTTAACGGATAACGTAATTTCATTCATCGTGGGAATTGTTGGATCTGGTTCATCTTTATCATCATCATCTGAACATGACACCCAACAGGTAGCTAAAGCTACCATAACTAATAAAGTAAAAATCTTTTTCATGATGTTTAATTTTAAATTGGTTATAGATATAATTATTTAGATATTAATATTCCTTTGGTCATTTATAATAGCGAGAATCTTTTCAAACTTCCCATTGGATATGGATAAATTTTCTTTGAGTTTTTGGTTTTCAGATTGTAGTTGTTCGATTGTTGCTGCTTGAAGTTCTTCTATGGATGTAACAGGAGTGGGAATTTTATCTTTACCAATATATTCCCAGATAATATTAAAAGAAGTTTGTACATCAGTCACTCCATTGTTATTGTTAGGGATTTCAATTTCTTTTTCAATGAACAAGGGTAAATTTCTAATTACTAAATTAGCTCTTACCCATTCCCAAGCATTTAAACCTCCATGTTCTTTTATCCCACATATTTCCCATTCATCTACAAGTGGAATGGTTGGAATTTTATTGTATTCCGCATCGAAAAATCCAAATAATTCTATGTGTGAGTGACGGTATGTCCCCCATAAATGATTGTACGAGAGTAATGCTATTATATATTTAACCTCACTAGGGTTATTCGGGTTACTTCTTTGGAAAACGGTTTTTAAATCGGGATGTATATAAATTAGTTCCAACGGGTTTATATGACAATCTTGAACCGAATTATATGTACTTGCGATTGCCTCTTTTCTTGTTTCAATATCTTTTTTAAATTGTTGATAGGACATAATGGTGAATTTGAATGTTATAAACTCCTAACCCTAATAAGGTTAGGAGTAGTAATTTTTATTCTTCTGGTAGTTTGGAGCATTCTCCGTTTAATAATTGGTATTTAGTGGGGTTGTATCCATTACCTTCTGTGTAAAAATTGCAATCAGTGTCTTTAACTACGTTTTTTATTGCACAGAAATTATATAATAATGGACATTGGATTATAGTAATATCTTTTATTGTAATTAAACTTTTTAAAGCTGCAATATTATTTAAACTATGACATCCTGTTATTATTAGTTTATCATCTATTGTTTTTAAGTTGTCAAGACCATTTAATGTTAGTAATGAATATTGGCTAATGCTAAGGTTCTTTATGGATGATAATGATTCTAAACCTTGTAATGAAGTGAGTGTGGTTAAAGAACCATCGAATTTTGAATTTATTTTGAAATTACCATTAATTCTATTTAAAGAAGACAATCCTTCGAAAGATGATAATGTATTCAAACCATCTAAAGCATTAATTTCAAAGTCTCCATTTATTAAAGTTAATTTCTCTAGTCCTTTAAACGATGTGAATGAAAGCATAGGTTGAGATGCCAATTCAGACTGACCATTCCATGTGTCGGCAGTAATAATGAAATTACCATTAATTGTTTCTAGATTGTTTAAACCCTTGAATGAAGTGAATTTTTTAAGAGGAGCACTGATGTCTAATTCTAATCCTCCAAGCATAGTTATGTTTTCTAATCCTTCAAATGATGTAAAGGAATTTAAAGATGGATTATATTCATCTTTGCCTGAAGCGATAATTTTTAATATTCCTCCGATATGGTGTAAATTGTTTAGTCCATTGAACGAGGTTAAGTTATTCAGACTTCCTTTTGAGGCTTTGTTGTAATTACTTGCTTGAATAATAAAATTTTCGCCAATAGAGGTTAGTTTTTCCAATCCTTCAAATGAAGTTAATGAATTTAATGTAGAATTTGAATTGTATCCAGTATTCCCTTCAATTATGAAGTTGTGTCCGATAGTTATTAATTGGCTTAAACCTTTAAATGAGGATAATGAAGTGAAATTGTGTGAATGAAATGTGTTATTATTGATATAACTACCTCCAACAATAAAGTCACCACCAATTGATGTTAAATTTTCTAATCCTCCAAATGAAGTTATTGCATCAGAGGTAAAAGATAAATCAAAATTTCCTCCAATAGATGCTAAATTATTTAATCCTTCAAAAGAAGATAAGGAATTAAAAGCTTTTTGACTTCTACTTGTAATAGTAAAATTTCCTCCAATGTTTTTTAATTGTTCTAATCCTTTAAATGAATTCAATTGATTAAAAGAAGAATATCCTTCGTAATGACTACCTCTAAGTTTTAAATTTCCTCCTATTGTTTCTAGATTATTAAGGCCATTGAATGATATAAAGGAAAGAAATGTATTTTCATATTGCCCGATGGAACCTCCTATAAGTTCTAAATCTTTTCCAATTGATTTCAATTTATTTAACCCCCAAAAAGATTCGAAATCATTATTAGTGCCATCTATTATTAAATTTTCTCCAATTGAATTTAGACTTTTTAATCCTGTAAAGTCTTTTAAGTTTAAGTTTTGAAGTCGGAAACTTAGTCCAATAACTGTTAAGTTACTTATTCCATCAAAAGATTTTGGAATTTGGGCATTTATAATGCTAAAATCGCCTCCGATTGTAGATAGGTTATCTAGGCCTCCAAATGAATTTATTGATAGATTATTCTTATTCGCCCCTCCTTGTATGTAGAAATCTTCACCAATGACCTTTAAGCCCTCTAAACCACTAAAAGAATTTAGTTTTAGTTGTGGGGTATAATATTTCGTGGGGATAGCTTCTATTTCAAAACTTCCATTGATAGTATTTAATTTATTTAATCCGTCAAAGGTTTTTAAAGGGGTTGTGGCGTTTTTAATGTCAATTTTTAAATCCCCTCCGATAAAATTTAAACAATCTAACCCTTTCATATTTATCATATTACCCTTATGTAATATGAAGTCACCAGATATGGTTGTTAAATTTTTAAATCCCTCAAATGTGGTTAAACTAGGGCATTGGATAGTAAGATTTCCATCGATATTAATAATTAGATTATCAAGAAGTTGTAGAGATTTTAAATTTTCTCCTGTTATAATAACATTTCCTTTAACTTGCTTGTAACCTTTTTCCTTGAAATCAATTAAATCTTGCTCTGTTTCAAATGTTACATCTCCAATAAAAATATCACTTTTGGGTGCTTGTACAATTTTCACCGTATCGGATAAATCACTATTTTTAGCTTTTATAATAATTTCTGCTTTACGCTCATTATAAGTAGTGTTAGGCAATATATTATAATTTAGAGAGTTTGTTACCAAAGCCCTAGATAAATCAATTTTTTCTACCCATTTTTCAGCATCGGGAGAAAGCAAAATATCATATTCAATGTTACTCTTTATTTCAATAGATATTTGTTGTCCTTCTGCTGGAATATCGTATTCTTTTTGTGTTAATATAATTATGTTGTTTTGTTTCTGGGTAATTCGTATAGTATCTGATAAATTACTATTCTTGTCTTTTACAACAATTTCTGCAGCCCTTTGTTCATATGATGTGTTCTCGGATATGCTTAGATTGATAATATTCGTTATTAATGCTCTGGATTGAATTTGTTTGATCCATTCTTTTGCATTGTCAGGAATGATAATGTCGTATTTAATGTTACTCTTGACTTCAATTTTAATATTTTGCCCTTCAGAGGGAATTTCATATTTTTCTTGTGTCAAGATAATAGCGTTGACTTGTGTCTGGTTGATGTTAAGTGTGTCTGCAAGTTCACTATTTTTATCTTTGATAATCACTTTTGCAGAACGGTTGTCATAAGTCGGATTTGCTGCAATGTTGAATATAAGATTATCCACTCTTGAACTTCTGCTTGTGATTCGATTAACCCAATCTTTCACATCCTCTGGAATGATCACTTCATAATCAACATTACTCCTTAATTCAACATTTATATTCTCTCCCTCCGAAGAAACATTGTACGTGTCTTGTGTAAGAATCAATTCATCTTTTTGTGCTTGGTAAACATGAATTGTATCAGCTAAAGAGCTACTATTGTCTTTAATCACGATAATCCCCTCTCTTTTGTTGGTGGTTGGATTTGCTGAAATTTCAAAATTAAGATTCTTTGTTTCTAACCCTCTCCCAAGTTGTTTTGTCTCCATTTGCTTGATCCACTCGTTGTGTTCCTCTGGGATAATGGTGGAATAGCTAATATTACTTTTAACTTCAACTGTAATGTTATCTCCTTCTGTTGGGATGTCATATTTTTCCTTGGTTAGAATAATCGCATCTTTTTTCTTCTGGGTGACGGTCATTACTTTTGTTGTCTCTCCTGCTTTAATGGTTAGATTGAAGTTTCTATCATCGTATTCGTCACTGGGATCAGCAATAGCTGTTATTGTAGAGTTTCCATTACCTTGGGTCGGATTAATTTTACACCATGTACTTGGGTTTGTAATAATCCAATCAGAATTGGATGTGATAGAAAATGTTTTTTCTTCTCCTTCCGATTTAAATGTTAATTCATTTGGAGAGATTGTTAATGTTGTTTGTACCCCTCCATTCCCATTTGGATCGTTTGGATCATCAGTTCCACGATCTTTACCACAACTGATAAAAAATGTCGCTAACAGGATAAAAGAGAAAATAAATCTGTTCATATTTTTATATTTTTACTCCAATCCCCAAAGAGTAATTAATATAAAAAAAGAAGTGTGGAGATTGCTAGTTTATTAATCTTGAGGTACGACCAAGTAACCTTCGCAGAAATAAACAGCCACCCCACACTAGACCATAGTATATTTAGAAATTATATATGGCAAGCATGAGCGTTTGTACCGTCTATCCTTCTGCTTTAAAATTGGTCGTTTTCAAGATTAGGATAAAACCAAACACTTCTTATTAAATATGTCTGCCCTCCAGATTTCTCCAAAGGACACCACAAATGTAAATAATAATTAGCATTCTACAAACGCTCAACAGGGGTGGCTGCATGGCAAAAGTATTAAATTTCAACGTGAATAGCTTGTGATCGCTCTTAATATATAACCGTTCTACAATTCACCTCTTCTTGGACAGTAACAAGATCATGATAAAGATAATAACCGCAACAAATTCCAACCTTGCTGACCTTGGGTAAATGGTGAATATAGCGACAACATGAATGATGAAAGTGATCACCGTCATCACCATGATCCATATTGAACTCCTCTCGAATTTTCTATCTCTCATCTATGTTATATAATTACTCACGCTAGTAACCTCCCTCCGAATAACTGGAGTAACTTTCCTCACCGACTATAACATGATCCAGACAATTCATGTTTAACAGTTTGCAAGCCTCCATGATGTTTTTAGTTACTCTTAAATCCTCCGGACTGAAAGCTAAATTCTGGCTTGGGTGGTTATGAAAGATTATAGAACTGGTGGAGTTAGTCTTTAGCATTAACTGTAAAACGGTCCTTGGGTCAATGATAGTGTTCTCTTGGTTACCCACGCTAAGCCTTGCAACACCCAACACTTTTAAATTTCTATTTAACAACATGATCCATGCCTCCTCATGGTGATGTAAACAATCATCGAAAAAGGGTCTGATTAATTTATATGCCTCCATGGCCATCGTCACTCTTGGTCTATCTTTTGGCTGCACTTTCAGCTTGTATCTAATCTCTACCTCTGATAATCTTGTTAAATCATCGAAATGTAGATTTGGCTTTATTCCAGTTTTAATTTCTGGTGATAAGTATTCTTCTTTCATTGGTGATAAATTTAATTGATAAGACATTGATTTAAATAGAAATGAAAAAAGTGGAGAACTTTCACTGTAATCCCTCCATATTTTCGATTTTCTCTAAATGAATGTTGGGGGGTATGAAGAAGAATAATCCAAACGTTCGATTAACACTAAATTTTTTTACACGGGGGGATTTTATATAAGGTAGCCTTTTAAATGATAATTCCCCTTCAACACTATGCTAAAGTATATATACTATATAATATAGTCCAAAGTGTTGAGGGGGAATGATGATTCATTTCATTATTTTTTTATATCCTTCTTCTTTTTATAAAATTATCAAGTTCGGCATCGATTGAGTTGACGTGGGTTTATTCATGATTTATTCCAAAAAATAATTGATTCGTTTCTTGCTATTATATAGGGCATAAAAAAAGGACAGGATTTGATGAAAGTTATATCCTTCAATCAAATCCTGTCCTTGATTTCCTTGTTTATCTATTTAACCTCTTCAAGTAAGAGATAACGCCATCCATTTTCCCTTCCTCCACGAGTTTTAAAAATCGCTTGCATAACTTGTTGGTTTCATCCTCTAGATCCTTGTTAATAAATTCCATCTCTCTATGGTAAATTTCTGTAACTTTAGAGGGAAGAAGTTTAATATAGTCTTCTCCTGCTTTTGAACTTGTTTTCATGATGTTATGATTTAAATTAGTTATATATATGATTAACTGGCTAGAAAGTCTTTTCAATCTCCCTGCCCCATGTTTCTTTGCCCTCAACATTCATTTTCACCCTTTTCGTTTTAAATAACAGGTTGAAAAACTCGACTGCCGTTTTCTCTTTTAAAATGGAATCACCCACCTGTTGCCTGCAATTGTTTATCCTTTTACATATCTCTGGACTGGTTAATCTCTCCCCAACATTAAACGCTCTAAGTAACATGAGCCTGTACGCTTTTATGTTTGGGTCTGTGCCGAATTTTATTATTATAACCTTTTTGATGGACTTCATTTTTTGGGGTGTTATTAAATATCGCTTTAATTTATTGATTACCTGACAAGAAGGGACTCCTATCGCATGAAAGGTTTCGTAATATTCATTTATAGTCTGGTAAATAGGACGTTCTTTTATATCTAGTAGTACAGGCATACCTTTTTCTTTTGGATAGGCATAATCATGAAAGAAAGTATCAACCGCAATATCTATCTCCTCTTGGGTGTATTTCTTCTTCTCTTTAGGCTCTATTTCCTCTTTTAAATCCATGCAATCTTTTGATAGTTCCATGTCAATATTAAATGTTTCAAGTATTCTCTTCATCCTGTATAAATTGTTGTAAGCAACGTTATTCATGTTGTTGTATGTAGTGTTAGCTATCTTCTGGTGATTCATGTAAAGGGTAGAATAAATAAATCGAGAGAAGTAATTACAATTCAATTGTTGATCCAGCTTGATGGCTCTATAATCTTTTTCCAGTGTTTGTATTCTATTAAATTCCGTTCTTGTTTTTTGGGTAATCTTGTTTAATATGGTAGAGTACACTTGTTGATAATTAAATTCTTGTTCTTCATATAAATTATTACATAATACATGATATGGAATCCTTGGTGGGGATCAATCAATACTGACAACGAGGCTTTTCCT
>OGXK01001769.1_pt1 | contig 11401 bp, 8 predicted proteins | sample 1576261 | NCBI WGS metagenome assembly OGXK01 (sample SAMEA3541581, study PRJEB24748) | human gut metagenome | biome: human gut; feature: human-associated habitat; material: faeces | place: China | collected 2012 | reverse complement strand
TAATTTTTAAGTAGTTATGAAAAGAAAATTTGTAAAAGTGATGTTCTTCGGGGCGTTGGCACTTTCTACTGTCACCTATGTAGGCTGTAAGGACTACGATGATGACATCGACAATCTACAAACACAGATTGACGCAAACAAAGCCGACATCGCCAAGTTGCAGAGTTTTGTAAAAGAAGGTAAATGGGTGACTAATGTTGAAGACATTACCGGTGGATTTAAGATAACTTTTAATGATAATAAAAGTTATTCTATCACAAGCGGTAAGGATGCTACTCCAACGACAATCAAGATTGATCCGGTAACAAAGAACTGGATTGTCAATGGCAATGACCTAGGTATTTGTGCTGAAGGTAAAAAAGGTGATGCGGGAGTAGGAACTCCGGGCAAAGCTGGATATGCACCGGAAATTTCTGAAGATGGATATTGGATAGTTTGGGATGCAGAAGACGGAAAACCTAAAAAAACAAATGTTAAAGCTGCTACAGATATCTATGTAAGTGCTGACGCTAGCAATCCATTGGTTTGGGTATTGAATATTCTCAATAAGGAAACAGGAGAATGGGAAAAGGTTTCTATGCCGAAATCTGCTCGTATCACCGGTATGAGTGTGCTAGGTGTAAAAGAGGATGGTACTGTTGATTTAGGCTCTACACAAGCTGAAGCGACTCTGTATTATCATAAAGCAACCACAGACATCAAATTTAATGGAAATGATAAATTTAAGAAAGCAGGTGATTTACTTATTGCCAGAGGTGGTAGTAAGATTCACGCTTTGATTAATCCGGTGAATCTGAAAGCTGCAGATATTCAGGCTTACGAAATCGGTCTGACAGATTCTAAAGGTAATACTAGCTTTGTTGTAGCTAATATTGCAGATAATTTTAGTGTAGATGCTTTGACTCGTGTAGCAGACCCAGAAAAAGAACCTACTGCTAACAAAGGTGTTTATGATTTGACTCTCAGATTTGCAAATGGAGTAACTGATACAGAATTGAAGGCCTTGGAAGAGAATACTGCTTATGCTCTTACAACAAAAGATGCATGGGGTAATGAAATCATTTCCGGATATGACGTAAAGGTTGCGGCTAAAGCTGCTACAGAACAAGACCAACCAGAAGTCGAGTTTACTGCTCCTGACGAAGCCTTGACTTATCAGAAGAGCTATAATTTGGATGAACTGTTTAACAGTGAATTAGATAAGGTGGTAGCTTACTATTATGAAGTTACTAAGGACGAAGCTGCTAAGGTGGATGCAACATTTGATAAAGATAAGAATACAATTATTGCAAAGAAGGAAGGTAAAATGAAGATTAAGATTCACTATCTTCCTGTTAGTGGAACAGTTGCTAGTACTGAAGTAACACTGACTTTTGCTTATGTAGCTAAACAGGCTGAAATCAAAGATATGACTTGGGTTGTAGATGGCAAGAAATTAACAGCTACTTCTGAAATTGTTGGTCCTTCAGTAGATGAAATTAAAAAGTCTATTAATGGCATTGATTCCGAAATTGAATATACTGACGGTAAGGTAACAATCAATGGAGTAAAGGATTTACAATACTCAGACGAAGATGCTAAAAATAGTATTACATTAGCTTTGGTAGGTCTGAATGCAAAAGGTGAAGAAACGACTACAGCGGAAAACATTACTAAGTATGTAATCAAAGCTACATTCGATCATGAACATGTTGCTGCTGTACCTCATACCGCAACAGTTAAATTCAAGAATAAAAAATATGATCAAAACAATTCAGAGCTGGGTAATGAATATTTGTATGAAACTACATTCAAAATTACTGTAGATCAGCCGAAGAATCTGTATACATTCAAACATGCAACTGCTTACTTTGAGGACAAAGAGAATGCTGTAGCTTACGGTAAAGTATATGAAGGTAATAGTCCTAAACTTATTTCTTTCAACCTTTATACCTTGTATCAAGCTAATTCTATTCTTGAAGGTGATGCAACAACTAATAGCTTTGTGAAATTCACAGAAGTAATACCGGAAAAGAGTGGTAACAAAGTAGCTAAAGCATGGTTAACAGAACAAGGTACTGATAATGGGGCAATTTCAGTCGAACCTTCTCCTTTACACGGTGGTGTTAATACAAGTCGTAGTATTACGGTTACTTATGCACCATTCGGAAATACTCGTTTGAATGCTATTGTTGACAAATTTAACTTGAAAGTATTATCTGAAATTTATCAAGGTAGTTTCGATTTTGTGAAGAAGTTCAAAATCGACGGAAAAGATGTACAGAAAGGTGAGAAAGAGGATAATCCGATTGAAATAGAAGGAACAGGTACTGTCGAAATACTAGAAAGTGATTTCATCAGAAAAGATGCTCGTGCTAATGACTATGGCTTTGATGATAATAGAATTGTATCGGTTAAGGTTGAGTTAGCAGATGATGACGCTAAAACTTATCTGACAATTGACAACACTGAGTTTAAGATGGGAACTGAAGTTGCTGCACAGTCTGGAACAGAACAAAAAATGAACACTGTTACTATTGGAAAGAATCAGACCGCAGGAGCCATTATAAATGCTCCTACTTGTAAAGTCAACATCAATATTCTTGACAAGTGGGGTATGACGAAAACAGCATCAATCTATGTTAAAGTGAACAAATAATTTAGATTGAAAGACTTATAATTGAGAGGCATCCTAATTCTCTTTGAGACTAGAGATGCCTTCTCTATTATACGAGACAATAAATTCTTTAAAAGAAATATACTGAGAGATCAACTGAAAATTATGCTTGTGAAAGTATATTTTCAAATGTTTGTCTCTTGGAAGGGATGCCTCCCTTATTTCCCACGGGCATCCCTTTTCTGCTCTTAATGCATCTCACTTATCGTACTAGAAAGCAATTTACTAGTCCCTTATTTCCCCAAGACAAGGAGATGTTTTTAAGAATATAAATGCTCGGGCTTGTGAAAGTCCGTGCTTTTATTTATACAACTATAATGTCTGTAGTTAACTAATGTCTTTATATTTTCGACATGGAATTAAATATCCACCACTTATGCTTTTAGGAATATAAAAATAATCAATTATGAAAAGTGTATATTATTATCTGTCAGTGCTGATTATATTTCTTTCAGCATGTCATACCAATAAATCAGAATTAGAAACAATTAAAGTTGCACAGTTTGGAGATGTATTCATATATATACCTCTATATTTGGCAAATACCAAAGGATTTTTCAAAGAAGAAGGTTTGAAAGTTGATCTGATAAACACTGGAGGGGACGATAAAACCTATGCAGCGGTAATTGGTGGTTCCGCTTTATTTGGTATTGCAGATCCTACTTTTGTTGCTATTGCTAAGGAACAAGGAATAGATGGATGTGTGATAGGAAGTATTGTCAACAGTGTTCCCTTTTGGGCTCTGACAAAAAATCCCAATGTTCCTCAGATTACGAATTCCGCGATGTTAGCTCCTTACAGCGTAGCTACCTTCTCTGCTCCTTCTACAGCATATACAGTTCAAACTGAAATGTTCAAAGAAGCTAATTTGCCTACAAATATCAGACAAGGTGCATTTGGAACTTTATTACCTATGCTTGATACCGGCAATGCTGATATCGCCCTTGAATTGGAACCGAATGTTTCAATAGCGGTAGCCAATGGAGCAAAGGTCGTTTATTCTTTTGCTGATAAATATCCGGATTTTACCTTCACAGGTATCACAACAAGTAAAAAGACTATCGATGAAAAACCTGAAATAGTCCAGCATTTTATCAATGCTATTACCAAAGCTGAAAAATTTGCACATGAGTATCCTGATAGTGCCGCTTACTATATGGCAGAACTATACCCTGATGTGAATAAGAATATAATAGCACAGGCCATCAAACGCATGGTAGACTCAAACACATTACCTCAAAACGCAGTAATCTCACCGGAAGCTTGGAAACAAGCCGTTGCATTACGTCACCGTATGGGAGATTTAAAATCATTGGATAATATAGAAAGTGTATTAGATATGAATTTCGCTGAAAAAGCACGTTGACAAAAAAGTTATTGAATATGAAAATCATATTTATGTTAGCCGCAAAAACATATATGTACCTTCCTCTTTTTCTGGCAAAAGAAAAAGGTATTTTTAAATCTGTATTTGAGGCAAAGAGAATAAAGGATGATATAGAGTTTCGCATTTGTGATGGCGATGATGACGCTATTGACAGCATGTTGGATTTTAACAGGAATGCACGTAAATGCAAATTAGACGAAATAGCAATTGCTATTTCAGACCCGACTTCTATATTGCGGCAACATAAAAGTTTTGATAACAAAACAGATATAAAAGTTATAGGCAAATTGATAAACAAATTGCCTTTTTGGGTTATTTGTCCCTATAATGAGGAATTAGATAATAATTCGCATAATGGGTTTATGGATATTAAGGAATTAAAAGCCAAACGTCTTTATACACCTAATAGTTCATACATTACTGCCAACTCTTGCTGTTCTCAACTATTAAATAAAAACAATTATAAAATCAAACCTGTTGATTTTTCCGAAGAAATAGAGAAATGCATTAATGATTCCGAATCCATAGCTCTGACGGGTGACTTAAATTTAATGGCAAGAAAATATATTGAGAACAAAATTTGTATTTACAGCCATATGGCGAATAATAATGATGAAAGCATAGCTACAACTATTATAACCAGCAGATATATATGTAAGCAGTACGAGGACATGCTGGCACTTGTCTTGGAGGCTATTCAGAAAGCCATTTTTATTATATATTCATCACCTGAAATAGCCACAGAAGTATGTTATAAAATCAGTGATGAGATTGATAGTTATCGGATGCCTGACGAAAATATTCAAAAAGAAAAAACAGAAATCATTATATCAATTATTAACAGTGATCATCTATATCCGATGACTACCGATATCTCATTTTCTGATTGGAAAAAAACAGTAAATTATTACCTTTCGCATGGGATAAATATATTTGAATATATGAGGGAGCACAACTCGCCAACCAGACCCAATGAGAATGAAGCATATGTTGCAGGTATATATCAAAAAATGTTCTTCAAAAATCCTGCACACACTGCAGAAAGAAAGATTGTTGAGGATTTTGGAGTAGATTGCAATACTTTTGACAAAGAAATACCATATCATTTGATCAGAAAACTGAAGAATAAGATTTTGTTTTTCATGAAAAAGGATTTTTGGTATATCCTGTGCTTTATTTTATTTGTATGTGTTGTAGGGTATGTGGTATACCAGACTTTTTATAACAATAATCATGATTACATATCGAATGTCGGTTTAATATTTGGTGCATTATCTTTAATATGGGGTATCCTAACTAGTCTGGGGGTATTCCCTAAGTTGAAAAAAACGAGTCGTTATGATGATTGAACTACAAAATGTAGGGTTTGCCTACAATAACAAACATACAGTATTTTCTAATTTAAATCTTTATATTGATAGAGGAGATATTGTATCTATTGTCGGCAATAGCGGTTGCGGAAAAACGACATTGCTGAATCTTATTGCCGGAGTTTTACTACCTTCTAAAGGAGAAATCAAGAAATCGGATAAGAATATAGCCTATTTGATGCAGGATGTCACATTATTGCCTTATAGGACAGCGTGGGAAAACACTTTTCTTGCTTGTGAACTACGGGGAATACCTGTTGACAACATACAGAAGCAGGCTGCCAAAGAAATACTAGACTTATTCAACATAGAAACGGAAGCTCTAAACAAGTTCCCCAAAGAACTCTCCGGAGGAATGAAACAACGGATCGGATTGTTACAAACTCTACTCACCGACGCTTCATTATTTTTGCTTGATGAACCTTTTAACGCCATTGATATTAATGCACTGAACAGTATTAAACTCTATATATGGGAATACCTCATCAAGAGTAATAAAACAATGATCTTTATCACCCATAATATTGATCAGGCATTGCTTTTAAGCGACCGTATTCTAATTATGAGAAGTCCAACTGAATTATTAGAAATAAAGCCCACTAAAGAATATTGCTCACTTTCCCCTGACGAAAGAATAGACACAAGCGAATATAAGAAACTTTTTTTTGAAATCGTTGAGAATTTGAAATATGAGAAATAAAATATTACAATGGTTACCATTGGCTGTTTTACTGATTGCTTGGGAAGCATATGCCAAATTTCAGTCAGGCTTTTCAACCATGTTTTCTTCCCCTGTGAGAATAATAACATTGTTATATGAGAAAACGGTATCTGGCGACCTGCCATATCATACATTCATAACTGCTTATGAATCATTTGTCGGATTGCTGTTTGGGCTATTCATTGGATGTATTATAGGTTTTATTTTAGTCTATTTTCCAAAATGCTCGAAAATAGCTCATCCTTATATAATAGCACTTAGTTCAATTCCTACTTTCGCATTGGCTCCTCTAATGATTATTTGGTTTGGAACCGGATTGAAAATGAAAATTGTATTGGCATTCCTCTCTACTGTTTTTATTACTGCTTTTCAAACCTATGAAGGAGCAAGCAAAATCTCTGAAAGTGACGATACTTTTTTCAAAATCAATCATGCTACCAACAAACAACGCTTTTGGATGCTCTCATTCCCAGCCTCACTGGATTGGGTTATCCAATCACTCAAACTGAATGCCGGCTTCTGTGTTTTGGGAGCATTCATTGGCGAATTTATAGCCTCTGAAGCTGGTTTAGGATATATCATTCTAAAAGCAAGTGGCTTATACGATACCACCTATGTCTTTGCCGCTATTATATGTATTATCTTACTTTCTATGTTTTTTAATTTGTTGGCCGTATTCGTAAACAAATATAAATTGAGGATAATTCGTTTTGCAACAATGAAATATGGTAAATAAAAAACTCTTCATAAAACTAAATGTTTTTCAAATGCTTATCTCCTGAAAGGAACGTAAACGCATTTTCCTATGGCTTATATAACTTTGGACGGAAAGGAATATAAAGCGTATAGTTACTATCCGTCGGCTTTCCTCCCGCCAGTGCCGGCGACCATTTCGGCATTCCCTTTACAATACGAAGAGCCTCCTCGGCAAACTCGGAATGAGTAGCTTTCAAAATATGAGGACGCAGAATCACTCCTTCCTTATCAATCGTAAACTCACACAAAGCATATCCCGATATATTCTTGGCTAAAAGATTTGCCGGATAAACCATTTGATCTGCAATATATTCTTCCGGAGTAGTGCCGGACAAATGAGCAAGTTCTTCTATCTGTTTGCCGGAAAGCGACCTCTGCTGAGGCCCCACCTGATAAATTCCGACATACATCGGTTTCTTATAAGCATCCGGTTGCTCCTTAGTGCGCTGTTGCAACTCCTTCAATAAAGCAGCAGCTTCTTCCGCCACCGCCTGTTCCGAAATATCTTCTCCTCTGGATAACATATAAGCCGACTGACAGACCAACACAAGACGATCCATTAAAGAACCTTTTTTCGGGGACCACTTACGTCCCATCTGATTTGTACCTTTCGCATCCGTCGAAGTGAAATAATAAACGACTCCGTCCAAACCTGCCGTAGAACCGTCCAAATCCTGCACCTGACTCGTCACCGTACGAAAAATGGCACCCAAAGACTGATAAAGGGACGAACTGATAACCACCGATCTCGTATCTACCGTCACTGTTCCTTTCTCTGCTTGCCAATAGGTACGCGACAATGTGTTCGAAACCAAACAATAACGCCCACCCTTCTTCTCTACCGACATGGCATACTCGGGCGAGAAAGAAGGAATTGCTACAAAACGAGCATACGGTTGTTGCTGAAAGCCTGTGTTCAATAAAGAAAATACATTGCGATAATATTCGCCCAATTCGCCTGTGTAAGTAGTGAAAGGTTTCACCGGCTCCAGATAATCAATCTGTGCCGTAAGACGAAAAGATAAGGTCAAAAGTAGAATAAAGAAAACAATCTTTTTCATAAGTTGCCGGATTTTCAATGCGTATCGGCAACAAAGATACAAATTATTTCGATGGTTCGTGATAAAATTATATCTTTGCACGGTTTTTACTAAGAAACTGAATAACAATACATCAAAAATATGATAGCTAAGATTGAACAACTTCTGAAAGAGGTAGAGGCCTTGCATGCCTCCAATGCTGAAGAACTTGAAGCTCTCCGCATCAAATACCTTAGCAAGAAGGGAGCCATTAATGACTTAATGGCGGATTTCCGTAACGTAGCTGCCGAACAGAAAAAAGAAGTCGGCATGAGACTGAATGAACTGAAAACAAAAGCGCAGGATAAAATCAACGCACTGAAAGAACAGTTTGAAAGTCAAGACAACGGTTGTGACGGATTGGATTTGACACGCTCGGCTTATCCCGTCGAACTCGGTACACGTCACCCGCTTACCATTGTAAAAAATGAAATTATCGACATCTTCGCCCGTTTGGGATTCAGCATCGCTGAAGGACCGGAAATAGAAGATGACTGGCACGTATTCTCGGCACTGAACTTTGCCGAAGACCATCCGGCACGCGATATGCAGGATACTTTCTTCATCGAGGCTCACCCGGATGTTGTATTGCGTACACATACTTCTTCCGTACAGACCCGCGTTATGGAAACGTCACAGCCTCCTATCCGCATCATCTGTCCGGGACGTGTATACCGTAACGAAGCAATCAGCTACCGTGCGCACTGTTTCTTCCACCAGGTAGAAGCTCTGTATGTAGACAAAGACGTATCATTCACCGACTTGAAACAGGTATTGCTGCTTTTCGCTAAAGAGATGTTCGGTGCAGATACTAAGATTCGCCTGCGTCCGTCATACTTCCCCTTTACAGAACCCAGTGCTGAAATGGATATCAGTTGTAACATCTGCGGTGGTAAAGGTTGCCCGTTCTGCAAGCATACCGGTTGGGTGGAAATCCTCGGTTGCGGTATGGTAGACCCGAACGTACTTGAATCCAACGGCATTGACAGCAAAGTATACAGCGGTTATGCTCTCGGTATGGGTATCGAACGTATCACAAACCTGAAATATCAGGTGAAAGATCTCCGTATGTTCTCCGAAAACGACACACGCTTCTTGAAAGAATTCGAGAGCGCATACTAAAAACAGGTTGAGAGTTGAGAGTTGAGAATTGAGAGTGGCTATGCAGAATAATGTAGCTAACCCTTAACTCTCAACTCTCCATTCTTAACTTCTCCAATTATGAAGGATAGACTCACTACTTCCAGTTATTGTTTCATCTTGGCAGCCAACTTTTTGCTCTACTTCGGTTTTTGGTTGCTAATCCCTGTTTTGCCGTTCTATCTGTCCGAGTTCTTCCAGGCGGGAAATTCTACTATTGGTATTGTTCTTTCCTGCTATACGGTAGCAGCACTCTGCATCCGCCCATTTTCCGGTTATCTGCTCGATACCTTTGCCCGTAAACCTCTCTATCTTTTCGCATATTTCATATTTATGATGATGTTCGGCGGATATCTGATTGCAGGTTCTCTTACCTTATTTATTATGTTCCGCATCATTCACGGTGTCTCTTTCGGAATGGTTACCGTAGGCGGAAATACAGTAGTAATCGACATTATGCCTTCTTCGCGCAGAGGGGAAGGATTGGGATATTATGGTCTAACCAATAATACGGCAATGTCTATCGGACCGATGTTCGGACTTTTTCTGCATGACGCCGGAGTCTCATTTGCAACAATATTCTGTTATGCATTCGGGGCATGTATATTAGGATTTTTATCAGCCAGTCTGGTAAAGACACCTTATAAGCCTCCTGTAAAGCGTGAGCCGATTTCGCTCGATCGTTTTATCTTGCTGAAAGGAATGCCTGCGGGACTTAGCTTGTTGCTACTTTCCATTCCTTATGGGATGACAACCAACTATGTCGCTATGTATGCCCGACAGATAGGACTACACACACAAACCGGATTCTTCTTTACCTTTATGGCAGTCGGCATGGCTATCTCCCGTATCTTTTCGGGAAAGCTGGTAGATCGAGGAAGAATCACACAAGTGATAGCAGCGGGATTATATTTAGTAGTGTTCAGCTTCTTCCTGCTCGCAGGCTGCGTGTATCTGATTCAATGGAGCGACACAGCCTGTACGATTCTGTTTTTCGGAATCGCTTTATTAATGGGCATCGGATTCGGAATCATGTTTCCGGCTTTCAATACCTTGTTCGTCAACCTTGCCCCCAACAGTCAGCGAGGAACGGCAACTTCCACTTACCTGACCTCCTGGGATGTGGGAATCGGTATCGGTATGCTGACGGGAGGATATATCGCCGAAATCAGCACGTTTGACAAAGCCTACCTTTTCGGTGCCTGTCTGACGGTAGTCTCCGCCATTTATTTCAAAATTAAAGTAACGCCTCATTATCATAAAAACAAATTACGATGAGAAAGAAAGAACGTTATGAGAAAGTAATCGCTTGGTTTCAGGAAAATGTGCCAGTAGCCGAAACAGAACTGCATTACAACAATCCGTACGAACTACTGATTGCTGTTATCCTTTCCGCACAATGTACGGATAAACGGGTGAATATCATCACTCCGCCTTTGTATCGGGATTTTCCTACTCCGGAAGCGTTGGCGGCCACCACCCCGGAAGTGGTATTCGAATATATCCGGAGTGTATCTTATCCGAACAATAAAGCTAAACATTTGGTCGGCATGGCTAAAATGTTGGTAAATGAGTTTAATAGTCAAGTTCCCGACAATATGGAAGATTTAATAAAATTGCCCGGTGTAGGAAGGAAAACAGCCAATGTAATACAATCGGTTGTATTTCATAAAGCGGCAATGGCAGTGGATACCCATGTGTTCCGCGTCAGTCACCGCATCGGACTAGTGCCGGACAGTTGTACCACCCCGTTCAGTGTGGAAAAGGAACTGATGAAGAATATCCCGGAGAAACTGGTTCCCATAGCACACCACTGGCTTATCCTGCACGGCCGTTATGTTTGCCAGGCACGCACCCCAAAATGTGACACCTGCGGTTTGCAAATGATGTGCAAATATTTCTGTAACACCTATAAAGTAACGAAAGAGACACCAAAAGCCAAGAATAAATAACGTTTTAATAGCAGAGAAACGAAATAAATAGTAACTTTGCAGGCGTTCTAAAAGAAAATCTTTAAAACACTTTTAAATAAAAATAGAGTATTATGCAGACAATTGACAAATTCAATTTTGCCGGTAAAAAGGCATTTGTTCGCGTGGACTTCAATGTACCCCTGGACGAAAACTTCAACATTACAGATGACACTCGTATGCGTGCAGCTCTTCCTACTTTGAAGAAGATTCTGGCAGACGGCGGAAGCATCATCATTGGCTCTCACCTGGGCCGTCCGAAAGGCGTTGCCGATAAATTCTCTTTGAAACATATCATCAAGCATCTGTCTGAATTGCTGGG
>OGXK01001767.1_pt1 | contig 11409 bp, 8 predicted proteins | sample 1576261 | NCBI WGS metagenome assembly OGXK01 (sample SAMEA3541581, study PRJEB24748) | human gut metagenome | biome: human gut; feature: human-associated habitat; material: faeces | place: China | collected 2012 | reverse complement strand
GCCATAATCATCAGATAATCAAGATGAGGCGCCAGCGCCGCCCGGTCGTACACGCGGGACCAGTTCATACTGTTCGATATGGGAGTTACATCCATGGACAATTTCAGACCGTAAGCCCGGCAGGCCCGGCTCAGGCGTCCTACGAACGCCGTCAGCCTGTCCTTATCATCATAGTTGATGTTTTCAAAATCAATATTGTAGCCCTTGAAATCGTACAGCAGTGCATAGCCTATCAGTTCTTTAATAATCCTATCCTGGAGCTTGTCGTCGCTCAATACGGCATGGGTCAGGGCCGGGTCGAAATTATTGTCAATGAGGGGCCACATGGCGTAGCCCTTCGCAGCATAAGCGTCGGCCAGCATGGCGAAATCATCGTGCCGCAGCGCTACGCCCTGATCGGTCAGGCGGAAAGCGCAGGGCGACATGACGGGCTGCGCCGTATCCAGGGACGGCAGGTTTTCATCTCCCTGCATGAGAGGATCCCAAAACAAGACCAATCCCATCTTTCGTTCCTGCTTTTTCCGGCTCTTTTTGTCCTTTTTTTTCTCTTTTTTGTTATCTGTTTTAGTATTTGCCTCCGCCGCTCTATGGCTGTCACCCAAAGGACGCAGCGTCGGAGCGAGACGGGTAGGAGACACAGGCCGCATCAGCTCCCGCTTCCCCTCTTCCCACGTCAGGGAAAGGCCCATCGTGCGATAAATACGGCGTATATTCAGACTCGTTTCGCCGTCACTTTGCCGCGCAGGCAGGCGCAGCGCCGCCTGCCTATCCTTCCATAAGACAGAACCATCCTTGGCAGGCGGCAGTCGCAGCCAATACGTCCCCTTCTTGGCGTCGGCCTTGTACAGGCCATACTCCTGCAAGGCTTTTTCCGATACGAGCCAGCGGCCCTCTTCTTCCCGAATCGCCATAGACGCCGGATGTTCCGCCGCTGCCGGTACAGCTGCCCGCGGAACGGCAGCCCACGGCCCGCGGTCCAGTACGGCTTGTTCCGGCCCGGCTTCTCCTCCGGACGCCGCCACGACAACTTGAAGAGACACGGCAAGCAGCGACGCCAGGCACAGCGTCCGCAGCCGCGATGTATGTTTCATAGACACCCTCCTTTTGCAAAACAGGTGGAAATTTCTCTGAAATCAGGTATAATGAAAAAAATGCAATTTTCCTCACCAGGTATACTGCATGGCTATTATACCATAAAGAGAAAGTATAAAACATCAAAGGAGGCTATTCTATTGCATCAATATCTCTTTTTTATCGGCGATTTCCCAATCCGGGCCTACGGATTGTTATTTATGCTCGGCATCATCTCCGCCGGCATTACAGCCTACTACATCACGAAGCGGGATGGCCGGGGCTGGCACGTCCACATATTCGACTTTACCCTCTGCTGCGGCCTAGCCGGCATCGTCGGCGGCCGCCTTTGGGACGTCTTCTTCTTCGACTGGGCCTATTATCACAACCACCTGTTGGAAATCCCCTTCGTCTGGCAGGGCGGCATGGCTATCCAAGGCGGTTTAGTCTTCGGAGCCGTCGCTGGCTATTGGTACACGCGCCGCCACGACATCGACACCTGGGCCTTCGCCGACCTCATCGCGCCGGCCATCATCCTCGGCCAATCTGTCGGCCGCATGGCCAACCTCATGAACGGCGACGCCTTCGGCCATCCCACAGGCGGCAATTTCGGCATTATCTATCCCGAAACGACGTTAGCCTACCGTACCTACGGCAGCCAGCCCCTATGGCCGGCAGAAGTCTGGGAAGGCCAGCTCGACGTCCTCGTATTCATCGTCTTACTGTTTTACAGCTGTTTTCCCCATAAAAAGGGACAGGTCTTCTGCCTGTACGTCATGCTCTATGCGGCAGAACGGTTCTTTCTGGAATTTCTGCGCGGCGACTACGTCAGCCTGACTCTGGGCCTCAAATCGGCTCAGCTGACCAGCGTCGTCGCCTTTGCCGCGGCCTTCATCATCTTCGTGCTCCTCCAGTGGAAAGGTACTACAGACACCAAAGACAGCGCCCAACACGCATAATATATGTCATAGGAAAAGCCGGTCTGCATCCCGCAGCCGGCTTCCTTTTATATCACTCTATTTCTTTCAGCATCTTTTTCGGGTTATCGCCGGGCCGCACCTTGCCGAAGGCCTTGACGATGACGCCGTTTTCGTCAATCAAATAGGTCGAGCGCTCGATGCCCATATACTTACGGCCGTACATGCTCTTTTCCACCCATACGTCATAAGCCTGAATCACCGTCAGCTCCGGGTCGGACAGCAGCGTAAAGGGCAGGCCGTAGGTTTCCTCAAACTTCTTATGCGACGCCACGCTGTCCTTGCTGACGCCCAGCACGACAGCTCCCTTTTCCTCAAACTGGGGATACAATTCAGCAAATCCGCAGGCCTGCTTCGTGCATCCCGATGTGTTGTCCTTAGGGTAAAAATACAGCACGACCTTCTTCCCGGCAAAATCGCTCAACGATACCATAGTACCATTCTGATCCGGCAAGGTAAACGCCGGCGCTTTCGTCCCTACTTCTAACATATTCCTGCCTCCTTATGTTTGTTTTTAAGATTTTAAAAGCTTTTCCACAGGTTCCAGCAATTCCGGATGGCGTAAAATCCAACCCGTTATTTCACAATAGGCATCTCTTTCCTTCTTAAATTGCATGCTGTCATGTTCAATAGGCACCTCATCGCCAGTAACAATTAACTGCTGAGAGATTTGTTCTCTATAATCGCCTATTCTATCTTTTGTCATCCAATGCGTCGGCGTCACAACTCGATCAATCGGTTTAAAGAAAGACTCCATGAGCGAATAGTATTCAAACCCTTTCGGCGCAATCGCTTCAAAAATAGTCGGCAATATATTCATATGTCCGCCAATCGTATTATTAGCAAACATATCTGGAGTAAATTCTCGATGATACATGGCAAAGGACGTAGCAAATTTTTCCCTTAACGTTTCCGTTGTCCGTTTTATAATGCTGCCGTCATAATTATATACACGCCGCGCATGATCGCCCGTTGCAATAATAAGGCTGTCTTCATATGTTTTCTGCATTTCTTCAATAAAAGAAAACATCGATTTATCCGTATACCAATAAGTTCCCATATTAGCCATCATCGTTTTATTTCGACGCAGTGATTCCGGCGCATCAGGCATCACTTTATCTGGATCCCATCCATATTCCTTAATAGGAATCGTATACGGCCCATGATTTGACGTAGTATATACAAAATGGAAGGTAGGCTGAGAGGTCTTATCAGCTTTAATGCGCCTAGCCGCTTCTTCCAAAAATAAGTGATCATAAATTCCCAGCCACGTGGAAGGAGAACCTTTCGCACAAATATCCGGCCCTCCATACACTTCATCAAAACCAATAGCCTTTGCAAAATTACCAATACTGGCCCAGGACAAACTGCCGCCATACCATAAAACAGTACGGTATCCTAGCTTTTTTAACTGCAACGGCAACGATGTCCTAATACTATTATGCCAAAATTCATTCGTTTCATTCATCTCTAATTGACAATCGTAAATACCTGCCATGAGACTTGTAACCGCCGGCTGTGAAACTAACCCAGCTGGTAAAAAGTTATCTACTGTAAAAGTATGCTCATTATTTCTAAACGCTTTGCCTCTATCTGTTATATGTAATACAGAGAAAATTTCGTCCAAGACAGATTGCGTGTAACTTTCTCCAACTACAAAAAAAATGTGTGACGGCTTGGTAATTCGCGGTCCCTGGGCTATTTTCTTAAAAACTTCAAAAGTTAAGCCACTATCTAACATTTCAGGATATACTGGATAAAAAATCTTCTTCGATGTGTCGTCATCATGTGTCAAAACACTTTGCACCGGATGTTTAAAAACAATTTCCAAGGCAATTAAATCGTCGACAACTGCTTTAGCTAAAAAGTCATCTTCTTTGACAATATCCGGGATAGTATCTCTTTCCGGTTTATTACGATGCGATAACGTTCCCCCAAAGCGAAAAAAGTAAAATAATACGATGCAGCTAACAAAAACCAAAACATTAAAGCCATATTGATAAACGGTTTGTGAAAAAACAGGATATGTAAAACTTGGTAGCGCTAATAATCCTTTAGCAGCAAAAAAACAGAATAACGTATAAGGAATATACCCCAATAAAATGAACACACCGTGATTCTGATGGAAAAAAATATCTAAAAAATTCATTTTATCAGCATTTTTCCCTAAACGTATTAATGTATTAAAAATATCATGAAAATGATAATAAAAGATCATTTTTCCCATAAATGCAGTATATAAAACTACCATATACACCGTATTTAAAACTACACGGACCTCGTCACTAACAGCATAATAGGAGCCAATAAATGCAGCCGGAACACTAACTATAATCATGGAAATCAAAAAGACATATGCATTGAAATCCATTCCCCACCAAAAGCCAAACTGAAAGCAGCGGATTATCCTTTTTGCGTCGTGGGCCAATCTCTTTTTAGGCCGATACACGCCAATAAATGCCAAGCGAAATAAAGCGCATACGACAGGCGCTAAAACTGCTAACTTGATATCTTGCTGAATTCCTAAAAAGAAATACTCAAACATGTTATGCCTCTTTTCACAGATATAGTTACATCCTCTTTTCAAAACAGTATTATAGCACGAACAGAGGCAACTAACAAAACATTAGTTGCCTCTGACATCATATTCTATAGTATTCCTTATACCACGCAGCAAATTTTCTCAATCCCGCTTCAATACTCGTGTTGGGCTTGAAATCAAAATCTTTTTCCAATTCGCTTACGTCGGCGAACGTCTGGTACACGTCGCCCGGCTGCATCGGCAGATACTCTTTTTCCGCCGTCTTGCCGAGAGCCTGTTCCAATACTTCGATGAAGTGCATGAGTTGTTCCGGCTTATTATTGCCAATATTATATACCTTATATTGGTCGCCTGCCTCATTTTCTTTCGGCGGATTGCACAACATATGCTCGATGCCTTCGACGATATCGTCTACATAGGTAAAATCGCGATACATATCGCCGTGATTGTAAATTTTAATCGGCTCGTTCCGATACATCATGTTGGCAAATTTAAAGTAAGCCATATCGGGCCGGCCATACGGGCCATATACGGTAAAGAACCGCAGCCCTGTTGCCGGGATGCCATACAAATGGCTGTACGTATACGCCATGAGTTCGTTTGATTTCTTCGTCGCCGCATATAAGCTGATAGGATGGTCTACGTTGTCCGTCGTCGAAAAGGGCGTCTTTTCCTGATTGCCGTACACAGACGAGCTGGAAGCAAACAGCAAATGCTGCACAGGATACTGGCGGCATGCTTCTAATATATTAAAGAAGCCGACGATGTTCGAATCGATATAAGCCCGCGGGTTGTCGATGCTGTACCGCACGCCAGCTTGGGCCGCCAAGTTCACGACGATATCGGGCTGAAAGGTTTTAAACACAGTGGTTACAGCTTGTTCGTCCGCTAAATCACCTTTGATAAAGGAAAAATTAGAAAATGCACGTAATACGCCCAACCGGCTTTCCTTCAGCGGCACGTCGTAATAGTCGTTCATATTGTCAAATCCCAGTACGACGGCGCCCATTTCCAGCAGCCGCTTTGCCAAATGGAAGCCAATAAACCCGGCAGCTCCCGTAATAAGCACCTTTTTAGTCACGTCAAACGCCTGATATGCAGCCATAATATATTCCTCCACCTAATCTCGGTCAAATAAATCCCGCGTATACACCTTATCCTTCACATCGGCCAGTTCGTCGGACCAGCGGTTGGTCACGATGACGTCGCACATGTCCTTGAAAGCGCGCAAATCCTTGACGACAGGCGAACGGAAAAAGTCGTCCGCATCCAACGTCGGCTCATACACGACGACGGGAATTCCCTTCGCCTTGATCCGCTTCATGACGCCCTGAATAGCCGAAGCCCGGAAATTATCGGACGCCGTCTTCATCGTCAAACGGTATACGCCGACGACGCGGGGATTTTTAGCTATAATCATATCGGCAATGTGATCCTTCCGCGTCCGGTTTGCCGCTACGATGGCGGAAATCAAATTCTGCGGTACGTCGCTGTAATTTGCCAGCAGCTGTTTCGTATCCTTCGGCAGGCAGTAGCCGCCGTAACCAAAAGACGGGTTATTGTAGAAATCGCCGATACGCGGGTCGAGGCATACGCCGCGGATAATCTGCTCCGTGTGAAGGCCCCGCATTTCGGCATACGAATCAAGCTCGTTGAAGTAAGCCACGCGCAGCGCCAAATACGTATTAGCAAATAATTTAATCGCCTCGGCTTCCGTGGAGCCCGTAAACAGCATGGGAATATCTTTCTTTACTGCACCTTCAGCCAAAAGATTGGCAAATACGCGTGCCCGTTCCGAATCCTCGCCGACGACGATACGCGACGGATGGAGGTTATCGTACAAAGCCTTGCCTTCGCGGAGAAACTCCGGCGAAAACATAATATTATCCGTATGATACTTCTTCTTAACGCTTTCCGTATATCCCACAGGAACGGTAGATTTGATGACCATCACTGCCTGAGGATTAATGGCCAGAACTTCTTCAATCACGGCCTCTACAGACGACGTATCAAAGAAATTCTTATGCTCATCATAATTTGTCGGCGTAGAAATAATGACAAAATCAGCATTTGTAAAAGCTTCTTCAGCGTCTAACGTTGCTTTAAAATGCAAATCGTCGCGCTGCAAAAAAGCAATAATATCGGCATCAACAATAGGCGACTTTCCTTTATTCAGCATGGTTACCTTTTCCGGCACAATATCTAATGCAACGACCTCATTCTTCTGAGCTAATAATAACCCATTTGATAAGCCTACATAACCCGTCCCGGCAATAGCTATTTTCATACGATCACTCCTTAATACTTAGTTAACATCATACATCCTCGCTAATATTAACTTTCCCCTGCATAGTTTTAGCTCTAGTAATATCTAAATCGTACGCTTCATTCGTTATGTCATACTGCCCTTCATAGTAATTAGATTTTGCCTGAAGAATCCCTGAGATGGTCTCAAACATTAAATCATTTGTAAAAACATCATCTTGATGGAGTTGAAGCCTCTGAGCAATAGTTGGATATGAATCCCTATATTCTGACGACAAATATATCCAAAAGGGAATACGCACCATACTAAAGTAAAAAGGCGATGACGTATGCGTATATTTCATATCTTCTCCATGATCCGAAAAATATACCAATGCTTGCAATTTCATACTATCTTTTGCATAGGTATAAATCTGTTTCAATACATCATCTGTATATAGCAACGTATTATCATAATGCTCTTCCGTTGTTTTACCTTCTAGCTGATGATCTCTTAGAAACTTTTCGGGTACTCGCTTATCATATCTAAAATGACTTCCATTCAAGTGAATAACAATAAAACTCTTTTTATTATTCGAAATTTTCTTTAACTCTGATATTATTTCTTCATCCTTCTTCCCTTGCAGCCACTGTACATGATCTGCTCGATTGGCTACTACCGTTACACCTGCGTCAGATACAGTACTTTTATTTTGAAAAGACAACCAATATGTCGTATAGCCGGCTTTTTTAGCAATATCCAAAATAGATACGGCATCTCGCAGTCCCTTTCCATTATATTGATTAGCATTTGTCAATGCATACGTTACAGCCATAACTGTATTGGGGAAATTAGCATATGAATTTTTGAAAAAATAAAATCCCGGCATTTCTTTCATTTCCCGTTCCCACGGAGTGGTATCCTTAGGAAATGCAGCATTAAATGCACTCATCCGATCTCTGTTAGCACTTTCTCCAATGACGACAATGACAGAGCCCGGAACAGTCTGTAATATCGTATTGGTATCAGTCAAAACAATCTTCTCAGAATTAATGCCTATATTATTCTGTAATTGAACAAATGCATGCATGGATCCATCTTGACGCTGCAAATGTAGCCACTGATCCAATGGAAATACATTTTGTACATAATGCACCCAAAAGCCAAAGGTTATTATGCACCCTACTATGCATATATTCTTCGATTTAACTCCGAAGGATGAAAAACGCGCTGCCCGATACGAAAAGAATAACACGCTGCCGATAAGAGCCATTAGCACAATACCGATACCAAGTCCTTGTTCAACAGAAAAAGTAAGTATATAGTTATATATTTCCTCAGGATTCGTCGCAATAATATTTAATAACGCAAATTCATCAAAATCTTGTCCATATACGGCAAAATAAATAGCATAAAATAGAGCCGGAATAATATGCATAAAGGAAAACAAAACATATACGAATCCCCAAATACACTTGCCTAACAGTTGACACTTAGATATCATGCTTAAAATGCAAAAAGAAAGGAAATACATTAAGGCTGCCATAATAAGATAATTTCCGAAATCATTAATCAGAGATTTCGGATAGCAGATAAAAACATAGAAATACAAACAAAACCACAAGCTTGGGACAAAAGCAGCCATTTTTAATCTAATTTTTATATCTTTTCTAAATGCATCAAAAGACAAGATGAGAACAACACAGACTAAAAAAGTAAATACTCCGCCTCTAATAATACGAATAACAGCTACATGACTTATATTATTGAGCACACCTGTACCTACGCATATACCAATGATTATAAAATATAAAAGCAATACAATTTTTACACTATATTTAACCGCAAACTGTATATTACACCATGTAAATTCTTGTTTAGCCTCACATATCTTGTTTTTCACATAATTTAACAATTTCATCATTTTGAATCATACCTTTTCTTTTCATTACCTCTTGATGTATCAACGCTAAGGTAAAGCCCAGATAGCCAAAAAGCATTCTCATTACAAATTTATCTTTAATCCCCGCATTGACCATACCTTCTACAAATACTACAATATAAGCCCATAGCATGGCCTGCAAATAGGGATTTTCAGGATATTGCCATATCCGTTTCAATAAAAATATAAAAATACCTATAGAAAAAATCATATATCCTGTACCGCCGACAATACCCGTCATCGAATAAAAGCCTGTAATCGTATTATGCGACATAGCTAAATTAGGCTCTTTAGCTTCTGGTAAAATATATTTTGTTTGATATTCTTTTTTCCAATTATCAAATCCCACACCGAAAACTTTGTGGTCAGACCACATATGATACGAGGACTTTGCTAAAAGAATTCGCTCGTTGTCATAACTTCTCCCGCCAAAGGTTGTCATAAAAGCAAATAATGCCCCCGAAATAAGTACAATGATTGCAATTCCTGTTCCTATGATTTTAAAAGAAACCAGATTTTTCTTCGCTCGCAATCTCCAACGACATAATACGATGACAGATCCGCCTAAAATAAAACCTGCAATAGCTCCTCTCGACTGCCCTGTCAGCATAACCATGGTCACAAAAAAGATACAAAAAAACAGTATTCCTTGATATACAGTTTGTAATCTTTTATCAGCACCTTCGAAAAGTGCTTTATCCGATGTAATTGCAAGCATAAAGGGGATCAAAAAAGATAAAATAGTCGCAAATGTGTTAGGATGAGCAGTAAAACTATCAATTCGCGCCCCTGCCGGAAAGGTAAAAAATTGATAAAAGCCATACGCTGCTGGAATGATCGCAGCTAAAAAAACAGCGACACACCAAAATCGTTTTATAGATACCTGGATATTCAAAAAAACACTATATAGTATCCAAAAAGGCAATGATAAGTAAAAGTATCGAACGGTCGCAAAAAAAGCCTTTTTATCTCCTATTCCTATAGCAGCGATAAAAAGGGACAAAAAAAAGATTGTGTACAATATACAAAAGGTTCTATTTGGTAATACCCATTTTCTTTTATATTTAAAATAACTCCAAAGTAAACATATGATAAGTAATGCACAACTAATACTATACCCTGCTGTAGATATGGTTGTACTTAAAAAAAACAAATATATACCACATAGAATAGCTAATATTTTTTCTGTTTTCATCTATTACCATCCACCTATATCTTACATTTATATCGAATTCTCAGCACTGCATACCAAAATAGACCTTTTAACCATCCTCTTGTATCCCCTTTACTCTTTTGGTATCGTCCCCATTGCTGAAAATCATGATAATTTTCAGGCTTTTTGACAGGCAAAATATTCGTCAGTGTTTCCCACGGAGATAAGGCATTATACTTGCGCCATTGCTCGTCAAACGGCGTTAATACCATCTGCCAAGGCTTCCTTCTGCCTGTCCAGTGAACAAATATGCTGTCGCCTTTATCCCTGCTTCCACCGCCGTACATATTATACGCAGCCGGTAAAAAATATATATTTCCATCAAATACAATATTTAATATATCCTGCGACTGACCCAAAAAACGTTCCGGCGGTTCATTTTGGTAAGAAAAGGATTTTTCTGTAATCCGACTGTTTTCCCAATTAGGAATATCTACAATCATAACGCCATCATTAAAATACTTTCCATTCTGTAATTTCAAAAATTTAACCCGGTATGTTACAGCGTCTTCCTTTTCCGATACGGCGCCGACTGCATAGCCCTCCATATTCAAATTCCACAGATCTTTTATTGATCGCACGCACATCGTATCGGCATCGACATAAATAAATCTGTCCGTTACTTTTGCAAGTACTTTCGGCATGCATAATCTGGCATAGGTAATCCGAGAAAATCGCGAAACTTTAATATGAAAATCAAGAAAAGGCTCCATATTTAATTCATAAATTATACACCGGCATTGATATGCTTTAGATAATTCGTCTATCTTATCTCTATTGTCCTCACTGCATCCATCTGTAAAGATATGAAAAATGAAGTGCATGTCTTTATTATTTTCCAATATCGATACAATAGAAGCCCCCATTATAGAAATAAAATTATCATTAACATTATAGCAAATGTGACATGCTTCATTTTCCTGCTGCACTGGCAAATAATCAAATTGAGTCGTATGATTCACAAAATTACTTGCTTCAAAAAAAGAAATATCAAATACCTTCATTCTGCATTCTCCTTATTTATCACGATAAAATAGCCACAATAGACTGTATCAGCTTATCTTGCCCATATTTCTTATTGGCTCCCATCAACCCGGTTTTATATTGTTCCGCTTTAGCTTTGAAGGTATTTACGAATTCTTCCAGCTGTTTAGAAAACGCTTCGACAGAATCTAACTGCACAGCTTCGCCGATGTTGAATTCTTCCAGCACTTCCGGGCTCATTTCCGGCGACTGCAAAACGGGCTTGAAGTAGCCGATGCCCGTAAAGAGCATGGCGCTGGGCTGATACCGATATCGTTCCGCGCCGTACGGCATAAGAATGACGTCGCATTCCATGAGCTCTTTTTGCCATTCAATGCCCAACAAATTCTTATGCAGGAATGAAATCGTGTCGTATGAAGCATATTTCTTTGCTAA
>OGXK01001749.1_pt1 | contig 11464 bp, 9 predicted proteins | sample 1576261 | NCBI WGS metagenome assembly OGXK01 (sample SAMEA3541581, study PRJEB24748) | human gut metagenome | biome: human gut; feature: human-associated habitat; material: faeces | place: China | collected 2012 | reverse complement strand
GGGCTCTATGCTCCAGACAATGCCGCTGCTCCATGTGGACCAGGAGGGCAGGCTGACCGCCGTGGGAAAGGCCCGGGGCCGTCACGCCTCCCTGAAGACCCTGGTGGACCGGATGGAAAAGACGGTGACGGATGAGGGGCGGGAGACCGTGTTCATCAGCCACGGGGACTGCCGCGGGGACGCGGACAAGGTGGCGGAGATGGTGCGGGAGCGCTTTGGGACCCGGGACGTCCGCATCAACTATGTGGGGCCGGTCATCGGGGCGCACTCCGGGCCGGGGACGCTGGCCCTGTTCTATCTGGGGACGGAGCGCTGAGCGGCTCCGGCTGACATTATCATGACATGGGGAAGGAATCGTACTATGGATGAGATCAAGTGGCTGGAGGTTGCCATCAACACCACCCCGGAGCGGCTGGATGAGATCACGGCCAAGCTGACGGCGGCGGGGATGACCGGGCTGGTCATTGAGGACGAGACGGAGTTCCAGCAGTTCCTGGAGCAGAACCGGCAGTACTGGGACTATGTGGATCAGGAGCTGATGGAGCGGATGCGGGGCCTTGTTTTTTTATTGTTCCGCTGTGCAGACGCAGAGCAGATCAGTCAATGAGACCCTTGTCCTTTGCATTCTGCCAGGTAAGGCAGACGCGCAGCTTGCTGACCGGGAAGCACGGATGGAACTTGTTGTTGTCCTCGTCGAACTTCATCAGCTCCTGCTCCACCATCCAGTGTGCAGCCTTCTGGGCATCGGTGTCGGCGGCGTCAATGTCCGCATACAGGTCCTCATCGGTCATGTTCTGCGGCTCCGGCTTGCCTGCACGCTCCCAGACCAGCTTTGCCAGCTCGATGCGGTCAGACGGCAGGGGGAGGCCCTGCATGTTCATCAGACGGTAGATGCCGGTGCCGGTCTCATAGGCACCCAGGATTACAGCGCCGCCGATGATGACACCGGGCAGGACGGGGTCCACGGGGCCCACCGGGTCCACCGGGTCTACCGGGTCCACAGGCGGCTCCACGGGGTCCACGGCTTCGTACACGGCTCTGACCGTCACGTTGCCTTTGGGCATTTCAAAGTTCGCCGTGGTATGGTCCTCCTCATTGGGGAAGCTCAGCAGGTCATTCATTTCATTCTGTACAACGCCGTTCAAGATCACGATCCCGGTCCAGCCTGCGAACTTCTGTCCATCGGGGGCTGGGTCTGCGGTCAGGGTGACCGGGGTGCCTTCGTAGATCTCGTCATTGGGGTCAACCTTAGTGTCAACGCCCCCGACCTTGATCGTTGCCGTGGCATCCTTGGCGGTCAGGGTGTAGCCGGGTGCCCGTTGGGTCAGGTAATAATAGTGCTGTGCCTTGTCATACGCCACGCGGTAGCCATCCTGGCTCACAAGGTTCAGCTTGTTTGCATTGCCTGCGACCGTGAGCTGACGGCCTTCTTTCGGGTCGACAACCTTGATGATGGTGGCTTGGGTGGTAAAGGTATCGCTGATGGTGATCTTCTTGCCGGACTCGAGGTAAATATCGCTGTCGTTCCCCTCAAACTCGGCGCTCTTCAGCTCTGCGGAGGCGTTTTCGCCCTTACCGAGATAAATGCCGTATTTGCTGTTTTGGATCGTGCAGTTCTCAACGACCAGATTGCCGCCTTGCACATAAGAGTAATCCGACCCTGCCGGTTCGCCCGAAGAAATGGCAGCATTGCCGCCCGTGCAATCCACAGTGGCACCATTGACGCTCAATGTGCCGCCGTTCCATACCTTCAGTGCAGGGGACTCGTAGCTAAGCTTAGGCGGCTCCTGGTTGATATACTCGTTGGTGTTGGTATAAGTACCGCCGAAAAGGTTGGCGGTGGCGCCCGTCACAAACACATCGCAGTAGGTTCCGGTGACATCAGCATTTGTGACGTTCAGCGTTGCATTATTGGCGACGCGCAGCGTCGGACGGTCTGGGTGTACCTCGGCCTTATTGCTGGAGTAAGAGCCGCCGACGACATTGACCACACTGTTGTCGATGGCGTTCAGGACCCAGCCCGCGCCGGAGGCTGTCACATAATTGAAGGACGAGTTGGTGGAATTCTGGATCCAAAACGTCGCGCTGTCGCTATAGCTGCAGTCGTAGGTGCCGCCGTTGACGGTCACATTGGCTCCATCTGTTTCAATAGCACGCGTGATGGCTTTCATGGTGAGATGGTCAAACGTCCAGCTGCCGCCGCACAGATAGCATGCGGGCCTGCTGCCACACTGCCAGTTATAGGTGCCGCCGTGAAGCACTGCGGTGCCCGTGAAGCTGTTTTCGGCATAGAAGCAGCGGCTGTAGGCGAGGCCCTCTGCCGTCTTGATGGTCTGCCCCTCAGCGTTGACGGTCACGCTCTTGGCTTTGCGGACTGTAATAAAGGCCGCACTACCCTTAGCAAAGGTCGTTTCTCCGGTGACGTTGATGACCACATCGTCGTCCTCAGCGTCGATCACGATCCCATCTGTATAGGTACCGCTCATGGAATAAACCTTGCTGCCGCCATGCTCTTCAATGAACTCCTTGTTGATGGTCTCGCCGCCGGTCAGGGGGCAGGCCGCTGCCACCTCTCCGGAGGGCTCTGCAGGCGCATCGGAATTTTCCTGTGCGCTCACATTGCCTTCAAATTCTGTACTTTCCTCCAGAGCAAATGCGCTCACGGGAAGGACAGAGGTCATCATGCAGCCTGCAAGTACCGCACTGATGAGCCGTGTGCCAAACTTCTTCATAAAGATGACTCCTCTCTCGCTTTTTTCGTGCATGCAGGCTTTTTTCGCCTGCCCGCACGTTTTAAACATTTAAAGTATAGCACTTCTGCAACAAGGCGCAATCTTCATTCTGTACGAACCTTTTGGATACCCCCCCCCTGTTTTTTCGTGCGTTCTGTAAAAAAATGGAAGAGAAAATGCTTTCGCAGCCGCAGAAAAAACAGCCCGGAACGACCCACAGATCGTTCCGGGCTGCTGTGTCAAAAATGGTTTGGAGCGTCAGAGCTCCAGCAGAGCTTTCTTCACGTTCAAAAGGTTCTGCGGGCTCACCGAGAAGCTGCGCAGGCCCAGCTGCAAATACTGCACCGTGTTGGCCGGGTTGCCCACCGCAAGGCCGCAGATGGTCACCGGCACATTGCGCACCTTTGCGGCATTCAGCACCATAGTGATGAGCTTTTTCATGGCCTTGCTGGCCGGGCGGTAGTAGTGCTCGGCGCTGGCAAGCTCCCGGTCGGCCGCGTGGGTGTACTGGGTCAGGTCGTTGGTGCCGACCACAAGAAAATCGACCCCGTGCTCTACAAATTCCTCAGCGGTCAGGCAGGCAGCGGGTACGCTGAGCATCACGCCGAACTTTGTATCTTCGTTGAACGCCACGCCGCGCTCCCGCAGGTGCTCGCGGCAGCGCTCCACCACACGCATGGCTGCGTCCCAGTCCTCCACATTCGTCACCATGGGGAACATCACCCGCAGTGGGCCGCGGGCGGCGGCGCGCAGCAGTGCACAGAGCTGCGTCTCGAACTGGTGGGGCTGGCGCAGACTGTTGCGGATGCCCCGCAGGCCAAGCTTGGAAGACTGCAGGCCCTGATAGGCGTCGGAAATGGTGCGGTCTGAGCCAAAGTCGAAGGTGCGCACCGTTACCGGGCAGCCCTTGGCGGCAGCAAGACAGGAGCAGTAGAAGAAATACTGTTCCTGCTCATCGAGGATGCGGCCCGGCAGCATCATGTAGCCGGTGCGCAGCAGGCCCACGCCCTGTGCACCGGACTGCATGGCCGTGTCGATGTCCTCCGGCCCAAAGCAGTTGGCCAGCAGCTCAAAGGGCTGGCCGTCCTTTGTCCTGCTGGGCAGAGCATGCAGCTGCCCCATCTCTTCGTTCTCCCGCTGCAGCTCGCAGATGCGGGTCTCGGCCTGCTGGCGGGCGGCAGCGTCCGGGTCCAGCGTGCACTGGCCCCCGGTGGCGTCCAAAATCACGGTGCGGCCGTCGCAGTCGTCCAGAAAATCCCGGCCCACCTGCACGATGCCCGGGATATTCATTGCCCGGGCAATGATGGCCGCGTGGCTCTGGCCGCTGCCCTCTGCCGTGATGATGCCTAAAATCATGCCGGAAGGCACGCTGAACAGGTCGGTGGGCATCAGCCGCTCTGCCGCAAGGATCACCGGGTGATCCAGCGCCAGCCACATGCGGGGGCGGTTGGTGATGATGTTGATGACCCGGCGGCTTGCGTCGAGGATATCCACACTGCGCAGCTGCATGTAGGGATTATCCTTCATGTTGGCCAGCTGGTCGGCGTAGCGCTGGCCCACCTGATTCATGGCCGCTGCCGCGCCAATGCCCGCATTGATGCAGAAGCGCACCTCGTTCATCATGCCCTCGTCGTCCAGCATCATGCTCTGGAACTGGAAGATGGCCTGCTCGCTGGGCGCGGCGCGGTCTGCCATGGATTCCAGCTCGTCCTGCGCCGTGCGGATGGCATCGGTGAGCAGCTGCAGCTCCCGGGACGGTTTAAAGGGGCCCACGGTCGTGGTCTCCACATGGTGCTCCAGACGGCTCACCTGCCCCAGCACAAGGCCGGGAGAAGCGCAGGAACCTTTATACACTTTCATGTTCGGTCACCTCCGGCAAAAGCTCGGCTTCCGGCGTGGTCAGGGTGCGCCAGACCAGCGCCTGCAAAAAGGTATTGGGCAGCAGCGCGGCCAGTGCGGCCCGCGCCGCATCGGCACTGCCCTCAAACAGCGGTGCAAAGCTCTGCATCCGTGCCTGATCGCACTTTGCAAGGAATGCATCGCACAAAGTATGGGTGGTGTAGTAATGGGCCGGGTCCACACCGGCATCTTCCGCGGCGGCTTCCAGCGGGGCAAGGTCGGCATCCTTCATCTTGGCCAGCAGCAGGGCCGCATCCGCCGTCAGGGTGACCGGGTATTTCTCCCGCACGGCCTTTTGCACCCGCTCAAATTTTGCGTGGAACGCAGCAGCGTCCGCGCAGCTCTGGGCATCACAGGAGACAGCATAGGCACACCCCCGCAGATATCCCATAGCGCGGCGGGTATCATAGTAGCCCAGCTCGATGTTGCGGCGGGCGGTGTCGGGGTCAAAGTGCAGGATATCGCCCAGCTCCCAGTAGCTGCGCACCATCACGGTGGGCAGGCCGGTGAGGTTGGGGCGGGTGATGCCCACGCCTTCCAGATCGACGCACACCAGTTCATCCGCGCCCATGCGTTTGGCAAGACCGGTGGGCATGTTGTCGCTGTAGCCGCCATCCAGAAACTTGACCCCGTCGATCTCCCGCGCACGCAGCGCCGGGAAGCAGGCAGCGGAGGCCATCAGGTAGTCCTTGACCTTTCCTGCCGGGATCTCGTCCAGCGTCAGCTCCCGGGGCTTTAAGCCCCGCTGCTCCACCGTGACAAGGCCGAAGCGGATGGGAGCCGCGCGCAGGGCATCCTCGTCCAGCACCCGCTCCACGATCTCTTCCAGCGGGGTCACATCCATGCCGCCGGCTTTCACCACGCTGCGCAGGAACTGGTGCAGGGCCGAAAGGTCGGCATCCTCCTCCGGCAGCTCCATCACATCCTTGCTGCGGATGGCCAGCCACATATCGCGGGCCGTCTCGTACTGGTCCAGCACGAACATGGCACCGTTCAGGCTGCCAACGCTGGTGCCGGTAATGATCTGCGGGTGCCAGTCCAGCTCCATCAGCGCGCGCCACACACCCACCTGATAGCTGCCCCTGGCTCCGCCGCCCGCCAGCACCAGAGCTTTGCACGGCGCTCTGCGATCATCCATTGCATCCGCCTCCTTTGATCGTTTCCGGTTTTGTTCAGATTATAGCATATTTCCAGAGAAATTTCTTCCGTTTTTTGTAAATTGATGCCTTTCTCCCGGCAAAGAAACATGGTATACTTGTCAGGATCTCAAAAGGAGGCATTCTCATGCACTGCAAGCAATGGATTTTTGATATGGACGGCACCCTGACCGACAGCATGACCGTGGTGTGGGAGGGTGCCCCCGACGCACTGCTGCGCCGCTATGGCCGCACCCCGCGGGGGGATCTGCGCGCCACACTGCTGAACATGGGAATGCAGGAGGGCGCACAGTATCTTATCCGGGAGTACGGCCTGCCGCTGACCGAGGAAAGCTATTTTTCCGTGATGCGCGAGGTGATCGCCGAATTATACGAGACCGTGGAGCTGAAACCCGGCGTGCGCACGATGCTGGCAAAGCTGCAGGCCGAGGGCGCACGCATGTGCATCTGCTCCAACACCTGGGCCGAACAGTGCCGCACCGTGCTTACCCGGCTGGGCATCGCGCAGTATTTCTCCTTCATCGTGGAAGCGCGGGGCGTGCTGCACAAAAGCCACCCGGAGGTGTTCTTTGAGTGCATGAGCCGTCTGGGCGGTGCAGACCCCGCCGCCTGCGCCGTGTGCGAGGATGCCGTATACGCCGCCGCCACCGCCCACAAGGCCGGGTATTACGTCATTGGCATTGCAGACCGCACCTCTGCCGCCGACGAGCCGGAGATGCGCCGCATCTGCAGCCAGTTCGTGCCCCGGTGGGATGCGCTGGACTGGACACGTGTGTAAGAAAAAAGGGCCGCAGCGTGCGGTTCTTTTCTCTATCTGATCCTTCTTTGCTCTTGCATTTTGTGCGCAAGAAGAGTATGATATTATAAATAGGACTGCCCCAAGGGGGAAGTGTCCTCATTTGTGAGAATACACTCTGTGATTTTTAATATAAAGGTATAATATCCGTAAAGAGGAGACCTTCCGTCATGAACAACCCACTCGTCAGCATTATCGTGCCTGTGTACAACGTGCAGAATAGTGTTGCCCGCTGTCTGGAGAGCATTTGTGCCCAGACATGGAAGGATATCGAGGTCATTCTGGTCAACGACGGGTCCCGGGACGAAAGCTTTTCCATCTGTGAGCAATTCCGTGAAAAGGACCCCCGCATCGTTCTGGTGGACAAATCCAATTCCGGTGTGTCGGAGACCCGCAACTGCGGCATGTCCCTTGCAAGGGGCAAGTATGTGCAGTTTGTGGACAGCGACGATTATCTCGACCCTGATTTTACCGAGCGGCTGGTGACTGCCGCCGAAGCGAACAACGCCGATCTGGTCATTGCACCTTACTGGATGGTGATTCCCGCCAACTCTTCCAAGGCCACGCAGGCACTGGAAAACCTGCAGGAGAACCTTGGCATCGATACCGAGAAAAAGCCTGATGATATCCGTGAATACGGCTTCCTGCCCGAGGGCATCTACGACCGCGATACCTTTGCCCTGCGCCTGATGGAGAAGCCCGCATCCTTCTTCTACAGCGTGCTGTGGAACAAGCTCTACCGCCGGGATATTCTGGCAGACCATCATCTTCAGTTCACCAGCGAGGTGCGCTGGGCCGAAGACCTGGTTTTCAATCTGGAATACATTTTGTACGCCAATGTTTTCGTATCCATTTCCAAAGCGGGCTACCACTATGTGCAGAACCCCCAGAGCATCTGCCACACCCAGATCAATCTGGCTTCCATCGTGCAGAACAAACTGCAGGTGTTCCGCTATTACAAGGAGCTGTACACAAAGCTGGGCCTGTACGATCAGGTGCAGCCGCAGCTGTATAAATTCCTGACCGCGTTCTCCGAGAACGCCTATCCCTCCGGTTCTCCCCAGAAGATCATCATGGACATGGCCAACCACTGGGGCTTTGGTGTTCTGGATGCTTCCGACAAGGAAAAGAAACACAAAACCGAACCCGATGCCTGATCTCCGGGCACGAAAAAAAGAGCCGTGAAAGCGGCTCTTTTTTGTTTGCCATTTTACCGGTCGATCCAGCTGCGGAAGGCTTCGCGCACTGCACCCTCCCGTCCGCGCGGGATGGGAATGCGCGCACCGCTGCACATCTGCAGCTCGCCCGCCGTCAGCAGCTGTGCCGCCGCCAGATTGACCACATAGGAGCGGTGCGGCTGCAAAAAACGCCCGTCTTCCAGCAGCGGCTTTGCTACCTCGGCAAAGGACACCCGCAGCGAAAGGGACACCACATCCTCGCCGCTGAGCAGATGGAAGTGCACCACATGGTGGGTGCACTCCAGATATTCGATCTGCGCATAGGCCAGCGCCCGCAGGCCTTCGGCGGTGACAACGGTCATTGCCGGGCCGTACTCCGGCTCGGTGGCGCGGGCAAGCAGGGCCGAAAGCTCCTGCTGGTGCACCGGCAGAAGCAGATACTGCATGGCATCCACCCGGAAAGCACTGTAGGCGTGGGCCGGTGTGCGGGCCGCAAAGGCCAGCGGAGCCCTGCGGCCCCGGCGGCGCAGCTCCGCAGCCGCCGAAAGCCCTGCCGGGGCCGCTACAGCGCCCAGCTCGATGAGATACAGGTCAAACCGTTCTCCCTCGGTGTCCCGGCGCAGCAGCGCATCTGCATCCGGCAGCTGCTGCACGATGCACGCATCCTGCCGCCGGGCAAAATATTCCATGCACTGGCGTTCCAGCCCGCTGCGCAAGGCCGCGTCCGGGCTGCATACCGCAATGTGAAATACCATCTCACATTCTCCTTTCCGCCAGCCGCCCGCCTTGATTTTTGCGCAGGGCTGGAGTATGATAAATAAAACTTTGCTGCATCGAAAAAAGAAAAAACGGAGGGACCCGCCATGCCGCAGCCGCTTGTCAGCGTTATTGTGCCCGCCTATAACGCGGCGGGCTTCATCTCCCGCTGTGTGGAAAGCATCACATCCCAGAGCTACCCGGAGCTTGAGATCCTTCTGCTGAACGACGGCTCCACCGACGACACCCTTGCTGTCTGCCGGAAGCTTGCTGCCGCCGACAGCCGCATCCGTGTGGTGGACAAGCCCAACACCGGCGCAGCAGACACCCGCAGCTGCGGCCTTGCCCTTGCCCACGGCGAATACATCCAGTTTGCGGACAGCGACGATCACCTGCTGCCGGGCTGCACCGCAAACCTGGTGGCTGCTATGCAGCGCAGCCATGCCGACCTTGTGCTGGCTCCCTACCGGATGATGGTGCCCCGCAAGGATGGCGGCTATGACACCCGGGAGTACAGCCTGCTGCCCGCCGGGGTGTACAACAAGGTGGATTACCTGTGGCAGCTCATCGGCAATGCCGCTGCCTTTTACTACGGCGTGCTCTGGAACAAGCTCTACCGCCGGGATCTCATCCAGATGGCGCACATCCGGTTCGAGCATGTGGTATACGCCGAGGACCAGCTGTTCAACACCCGGTATCTGCAGGTGGCACAGCGGTTTGCCGCCATCGACGAAGCCGCCTACTGCTACATCCAGAACCCGCAGAGCGTATGCCATACGCAGGTGAGCGCGGCGGACATGCTGCGCCACCGCAGCCGGATGTACCACACCTACAAGGAACTGTGCATCCAGCTGGGCGTGTACGATAAATTCCGCCTGCGGCTGCACGGCATCTATCTGAGCCTGTTTGAAAGCCCTCTGCCCAACGGCCCGGTGCAGAAACTTTCCGACGCATTTGCCCGCACCCACAGCCGCATCTGAGAAAAGGAGAACCTATGGAATTTCCCCTTGTAAGCATCATCGTGCCCATGTACAACACTGCCGGGTGCATTGCCCGCTGTGTCAAAAGCATTTGCGCCCAGACTTATAAAAGCATTGAGATCCTGCTGCTGAACGATGGCTCCACCGACGACACCCTTGCCGTCTGCCGCGCCCTTGCCGCCAGCGACCACCGCATTGCACTGGTGGATAAAACCAACACCGGCGCAGCGGATACCCGCAATCAGGGCATTGCGCTGGCCCACGGCAAATACATCCAGTTTGTGGACAGCGACGACTGGCTGGCCCCCGATTTTACGGAAAAGCTGGTCTCCGCCGCCGAGGCCCACACCGCCGATCTTGTGATCGCGCCCTTCTGGATGGTGTACCCGGAAAACTATGTGGAGCACATCCGCCCATGGGAAAAGGCACTGCAGCATGTGCTCCAGCGCAATCCGCCCCGCACCCGGGCCTATGGCTATCTGCCTGCCGGGGTGTACACCGGACAGGAGTACGCAAAGCATCTGATCCAGAAGCCGAACACCTTCTACTATGGCAGCCCCTGCAACAAGCTCTACCGCCGTGATCTCCTGCGGAAGCACAGCCTCCATTTCCGCAAAGAATTGTTTGCGGAGGATCAGCTGTTCAACACCGAATATCTGCGCTATGTGCGCACCGCCGTTTCCATCCCGGACATCGGCTACTATTACCTGCAGTGCAGCCAGAGCGTTTCCCACTCCAGAGTGACCACCGCCGATATCCTTCGGCTGCGGCGGCGGGTGATGCTCCTGTACCGGGACATCTACACCGAACTTGGCATCTACCCGGAAACGCGGGCGGCCATCCTGCGTTCGCCCTTTGGCGAAAACGAGTTCACTCTTCCGCCGCTGGACACCCCACAGACGCACTGCTGCAAGCTGTGACCCTATAAAAAGCACCCGGCTGCCGCCGAGAGCCGCTCTGGCTCCTGCACGGCTCCGGGTGTTTTTTGCGCTTTCTCAGCAGCCGATGGCGGCACACTTCTCCGCCAGCCAGCTGCGCTCTTCGTCGTTCAGGTGCGGTGCCAGCTTTGCAAACACCTGACGGTGGTAATCGTTCAGCCATGCGATCTCGTCCTTATCCAGCACACCGGGCAGGATGGGAGAGGTGGCAATGGGCACGAACATCAGCGGTTCAAAACCAAGGAAGGTACCGTACTGGTTATCGGCCTTGTGCACGCACACCAGCTCGTTCTCGATGCGGATGCCCACGAGGTCGGTCTCGTACACGCCGGGCTCGTCGGTCACGATCATGCCCGGGCGCATCAGGGTGGTGTTGCGGCCGTTCAGGGCGTGGGGGCCTTCGTGGACGTTACCCACAAAGCTGACGCTGTGGCCGGTGCCGCAGCGGTAGTTGATAAGGTTCCGCCACAGCGGTTCCCGGGCAATGGTGTCGATCATCTTACACTCGCAGTAATCCAGCCAGACGGCCTTGGCAAGGTCGATGTGGCTCTGCAGAGTCCATGTGTAGAAGCGCTTTTCGTCCTCGGTCAGCGGGCCAAGCGGGTAGGTGCGGGTGATGTCGGTGGTGCCGTCCATGTAGGTGGCACCGCTGTCCACCAGCAGAAAGCCCTTCTTTTCCAGCACAGCGTGATCTTCCGGGGTGGCGTGGTAGTGCATCATGGCTGCGTTGCCGCCGTAGGCCGCAATGGTGCCAAAGCTTTCCACAAGGAATTTATCGTCCGCACTGCGGTACTTGTGCAGAATTTCATCCACCGTCAGCTCGGTCAGGGTCTCACCGGCAGCAAGGCGGCTTTCCAGCTCGATCTGGAACCGCACCATGGCCACAGCGTCCCGGATATGGGCCTGCTTTGTGTGGGCAAGCTCCGTTTCGTTCTTCACGCCCTTCATCATCAGCAGCGGGTCGGTGCCGTCCTTCACGGTGAGGGCAGGGTTCTGCTCCAGCACCTGATACACGGCGTAGTTCACCG
>OGXK01001746.1_pt1 | contig 11467 bp, 7 predicted proteins | sample 1576261 | NCBI WGS metagenome assembly OGXK01 (sample SAMEA3541581, study PRJEB24748) | human gut metagenome | biome: human gut; feature: human-associated habitat; material: faeces | place: China | collected 2012 | reverse complement strand
GATTCAAATGTTATTTCTCCGAAGAAATCGGGGCAGTGAAAGCATGCCCATTAGGAAAGGACGGATCCAACATCAAATTACCGTCGTCAGATTTGAGTGTCGGTAGGCTGAACAAACCAAGCAGTTTATTGTTGATTGCGCGCTCGGCTTGCAGACGGGTTAAGCCTTTAGTGCGAACAAGATCGTCAAGAGCGTTGGCGAGATCGCGGCAAGCAAGACGCAGCGCGGATGCTGGTGACCGTTTGATGCTTGTCAATTCATAAGACTGAGCCTCTTCCTTGGCTTTTGTTTCATCCTCGCTCCATTTCTTGAGTCGTTCGTTGAGCGCACTCATTAAGCCTTCGGAGAAGAAATAAGCGCTGTAGAACTCATTTTCGTTTTGAATGCCAGTCCATTCCATGTTGCGTTTTCCCAATAATGTTCTGTTCTTGATGCACGGTTAAAAAAGAAGCCCCGTCATGCCCGTCGGAACAGTATTTTTCTGTTCGCTATCGAAGATAGAGTGCGCATTGTCTTGTGTGAGGTTTCCGCAGAAGACGGCAACGACCTGAATAAAGGGCGTCTTGCCCAGTTCGTAGACCTCACGGACGTAATCTTGGGCGTTTTTGAAGGTGTCGTTAATGAAGTCAACTTGTCGCTTTTGGTTGAGTTGCGTCTTGTTGAGGTTCTTCTCGTCGATATTTGAGGGAAGATCTTCAAACAGTCCGAGCTGTTTACCTCGAAGCTCGTCAAGCTCAGACAATTTGCGGTCTAATTTTGGCTTGGTTTGCTCCTCGTACCGCGCTTTTCTTTCTTCAATGTGGCGGAGTGTGGCCTGAACGCAAATCGGTAGAAGCTTTGCGAGTGGTTCCAGAGGAACAATTTCGCCGGAATTGATAAGCGTGCGTGCAAAATCAATTTTTGCCATCAACTCCCGACGCGAAACGACTTGTGCAGTCCCTTTTTCGACTTTCACGGCGATCCAGTCGTGCACGGGGGTATAGCCGCGCCGATTGGGATATCCGGCTTGAAGAAGCACCCAAACTTCGTCGGAATCCAGCCGGTCGGGCAAATACAGCACAGGTGCTGAGTGTCGACCAAACGAACCGATAGCCCAGTCCTCCATCCACTGTATGACGGGATGCAGTTCCCAGAGTAGCTGCAGTTGCGGCCATGTCGAATTGGGATTGAGGGCAGCGTTGCGAATCGAGTCCTGCACACGGCTGTTGTCGTCGGTTAACTGAAAGTAGTCGTTATCCGGCAAAACTTCCTTGGGCAAATAATTCAGGCGCACCAACAGATCCGTCGGGGGAGAGAGCTTGATGAGACGCTCGGAAGCAATCGTCTCGGTTGTGGTGCCAATGCGACCTTTTCCTTCAGGCAGAGTCTTTCGATATTCAATTGCGTTGGTGATGAAATCAAAGTCAGACTTAAAAATCAAATGACGTTCTGCAACCTTTTCATCTGTAGTGTCATTGCTGGAGATACTGTCACTGTCTTCATTGAATTCAGCAAATTCGAGCCCAGCTAGTGGGTCGTCAAAATTAAATGTCTCCAACTGTTCTTCATGCTGGATTTTGGCGACGGTCAGCTGTTCCTGTTCTTCTTTTGTGCCGCAGAATTCACGTGGATCGTCAATGTTTTTCTGTGCGTTATTGTCTTTCTCGATCAGTCGTTTGATGATATGCGCGTCACCAAATGACTTGAGTGTTTCGTCTTGCGGCAATGTCTGAAGATATCGGATCAAAGGCTGTTTGGTCTGTCCGTAGCGGTCTATACGGCCATTGCGTTGCTGAAAGGTCATCAGCGACCAAGGAATGTCAAAGTGAATCAAACGGTGGCAGAGGCGATGTAGGTTCAAGCCTTCACTAGCGACGTCGGTTGCCAGCATTAGACGCACAGGAGAGTCGGCCTTATTGAAACGCTCTACGGCGTCCATTAAGTCCTTATCACTGTCGTCACCCTTGAGGACGACAACAGCTTTGTCTTTGAGGCCTAGCTCAGCGGGTAGGTGATCAGCCAGGAAAGAAAGAGTTAGGCGGCTTTCCGTGAAGATGACCAGCCGATCTTCGGGATCCTTTTTGTTCCAATTGAAATTAGATCCATCAGTCCCCTTGAGAAGACCAACAAGACGCTGGAATTTGCTGAAGTCGTTAACGCCGATTGTGCGAAGTTTGGTTAGAAAATCTTCGAGTGTTCCGATATCTTTGGTAAGCGATGCGCTTTGAGCTTTGGCGTTTTGAGTACGCAGCTTTTTGAGTCGATTTTCGACTGTTGAAATACAAGCCTGCGGACTCGAGAACAGAGCTTTGGTAATGGTTGTCTTAAACAGTTCGGAACCGGGCTTGTGCTTCTCATCGATCTTTTCGAACTTCATATTATGCAAAGTCTGGTACACAGCTTCCTCAGCGGCACTAGCTGTGACCTCGATGGTGTCGATGTCGCGCATTTGAAAAGCAGACGCAACTTGGTCTTTGATATCAGCTTTAAAGCGACGGATCACCAGCCCTTTGTCCTTGAAGTCATCGACCGTGTAGTGGCTTTTATCCGGAAGCACAGTCGGATCAAGTATGTCGATGAGACTTGCAAAACTTTCGGGATTGCCGTCGTGAGGCGTTGCCGAAAGCATGATGAGTGCGTCGGAGCGGGTTGACAACACTTTTGCAAGGCGAGCGCGCTGGCTTCCTGTGCCTCGATCGGCAACATTGTGGGCTTCATCAATAAGAATGATGTCCCAGTATGCAGACTTGAGGTAGTCGCGATATTGCACATCCTGCTTTAGGGTATCGATCGAAATGATGGCCTTGTCAACGTAGAGGAACGGGTTATGGCTCGCAGGGATTCTCTGCTGCAAGCGGGAGATACCATCGCTATCGAGACGCGTTAGTGGAATCGAGAATCGATTCCAGAATTCCTTCTGGAACTGCTCGAGCATGGCTTTGACCGTCAGTACCAAAATGCGTCGACCGCGGCCGCGCTCGATGAGTTCTGAGACCAGAATGCCGGCTTCAAGAGTCTTACCAATACCAACAGCATCAGCAATCAGAATGCGCGGACGCGTGGCACTGAGAGCCTGAATGGTGGGTTCAAGCTGATAGTCCAAGACATCCATAGCTGCGTGTTGTGCTATGTGCACTTTGGCATCGGTTGCTGGGGTTTTTCTTAAAAGAGACTCAATGAAGAGCTTGGATTTGACATAGGCTCGAGAGTCATCTTGTACCAATCGCGTTTTTTCAGGACGCAATATCGTGATGTCGTCTTCAAAACCTTCCAAAAAGCGAGCTTCTTTGCCTCGAACCAAATTTGAGATACCTATACAAGTAAGTTCGTAAGGTCGATCTTTCGGTGCATGGGAAGCCAATTCGACACGTTTTATGAGCCATTCGGCATCACGTATTAAGACACGCATGCCAGGTGCGTACTTGGCGGATGAAGGCGAAGAAAGAACTGTAGTCATGCTTGAAACGGGAGAAAAGAAAAAGGTTCAGCGTTACGAAGCTTTGTGTTTAGCGATGTAGTTGTAGAGCGTGCTTTTGCTAATGCCGACAGATTTAGCTGCTTTTACAACAGAAGTACCGTTTTCACACAAACTAAGAGCTTCTTTGAGTCTGTCTTTGTTGATAGGGGATCGTCCTTTGTAGAGGCCGCGAGCCTTGGCTTTCGCGATGCCTTCTTTTCTGTTCTCTTTGATAAGACTTTGTTCAAATTGGGCGACAGCTCGTAATATCATCTTAGGCAGATTGGCAAGCGGGGAGGAGCCTGTATCAGGTGAAAAAACTAACCTCTCCTGGACAAGAATAAGAGTAGCTTTGGCATCATTGAATTGTTCAATGAGTTCGAGCAGGTGTTTAACATTTAGAGCCAGCCGATCCATTGAATGGACATAGACGATGTCGCCACGTTGAAGAAGGGAGAGGAGGTGCCCTAATTCGGGACGAGAAGAATCTTTGCCGGTAGCTCGATCTAGGAAAATTCGATCAAGCTCGATGTCTGCGAGTTGTTGGTCAGTCTCATGAACGTTAGGACTAACGCGTATGTACCCAAATTTAGCCATGACTCAAAGAAGCTCAGATGAGAGACTGAATTTTGCCGAAGATTCCAATTAAGATCAATAACGTCTATTTCAAATGGAAAAAAATAAGATGAAGAAGCGAGAGCCTCTGAGGTAGCTGAAACAGTGCAAGAATTGTCCAGCAAATACCGTGTCGGCGTGTAAGTATGAGGTACTACGCGAAATAGAAAACTGGGAGACTGAAAGAATCACTGTGCTGTCTTGACTGCAGAAAGTAGCCACTAGGCTGATCTGGATAGGGAGGAAGAAGAGGCTGACGACCTACCTTTTGAACACTTTGCTAGATGGTAACTTAGGACTGTACAGTGAATAGCATGAGGCACGGAGTTACCACTGAAAATCCCAACTGCAGAACCTTTTCATTTAGAGAGAGGCTGGGCAAAAGGGAAGGGAAAAAGAACAAAACCATTTGCAAGCAGTTTTGAAGAGGATGATACGCCTCCTTTAAGTGTAGTTTTTTTTAATACGTGGTGATTGTGATGAAAATGTGCCTCTATTCTTAAGGGTGGAACTCTAGAAAAATGCATCGTAATGCACTATTGTTTCAGACTGTTTGAAAGGTTACACCAAGGAATGCATGTAGGACGAGTATGGTGTGAAGGCAGTGGTTAAATTGTTTCTTTAAATTTTAAAATAAAAACAAATGATGTAATTTTTTTGTGAGAAAGAGATTGATAAAGGAGATGGATATGGAAAATGCGAAAAGTTCAGCAGGAATTGCTAATGTCGTTAGCCTTAAAGAGCTGCTAGAAATGAATTTGCATATTCCAAGCTACCAAAGACCCTATAAATGGAAAGCAAGAAGCGTGAATCTCTTGATTAATGATTTGAAGGAGATTGGTGAGGATAAGAACTGTAAAGAGTATAGGTTAGGGACAATTATCGTTGCTGCTAATGAAGAGAAGTTAGATATAGTTGATGGTCAACAGCGAGTGGTCACATTGATTTTATTGTTGAAGGCGCTACGTAGGGTTGGTGAACAAATAAATTTTAAAATCCCTCAAGATCTGGAGAAAGAAGATTACTTGAGGGACAGTGTAACAAAAGAGTCTATTATAAGAAATTATACTTTGATACGAAGCAGATTCCGCAGAATGGGATCTTCTTTAATCAAGTCAGTAAAGGTTTCACTTGACAAATTGTCATTTGTATTTGTTTGCGTCGAAAATGTTACAGAGGCGTTTCAAATATTTGATTCTCAGAACTATCGAGGAAAAAAATTGAATCCTCATGATTTGCTCAAGGCATTCCACTTGAGATGTATGAGTAAAGATTTGAAGGCGGGTAATATATCGGACATTGAAGAGAGAAAAAAGACTGCAGTAAAAACTTGGGAGAATCGGGATCAAGAAAAGATACATAAGTTGTTTGATGAATATCTGCATCGTATATATAGGTGGAAACTAAAACTCTCAGTTGGTGATTTTACAGAATATGATATAGATGAATTTAAGGGTGTAGAAAGAAGCTTGAAATTTTCATATAGGGAAAGGGCAGAAATGGCGGGCACGCATTTCCAAATTGGTCAATCATTTATTGCTGGTGAAGATTTTTTTAGCTATGTAGCATGGTACGAAAATTTAAGATCTCAGTTAAGTGTTTATGTGAGAGAAGAAGTTAAATGCAAATTTGAAGAGGGCTTGAAAGGCGATGGTAAATTTAAACTCGAAGAGGCAGAAAGATGGATTGGCTTTAGGCATGCCTGGAACTTGTTTGAATGCGTTTGTTTATGTTTTGTTGATAAATTTGGATTGGGATTTTTTGTAAAAAATAAAGAATATTTTGTTTATTTATTAACCTGGGCAATGCTTATTAGAACGAATCAGTCGAGAGTAAGTTTTTCTGGCATTAATAACTATGCTCTAGGGAAATCCCAAGATCGGAAACTAAATTTGCCTGAAGTGAATATGTTTGCAGTGATCGATCAGGCTAGGATGCCGTATGAGATTTTGGAAATAACATTACCGGTAAATGATACAAATGATAATGACGTAAACGATATGTGGAAAACCTTAAAGCAGATTTTGCTTAATTTGAACTAAGGCACTAGTTTTCTTAGCAAATCTAATCAATGAGAGAGGAGAGCGAATGAGCAAGGTTGATAAGTTACCCGTAGGCTGGAGTACGCGCGAACTTTTTAGTGAAAATTTTGAATATATTGTCCCTATGTACCAACGTGATTTTGCCTGGGGTGAAAATGAAATAAAGACTTTGCTAACAGATATAGAATTATTTAATGCGCCTGAATATTATTTGGGCTCGCTTGTGGTGAGCAAGACGTCAAGTGAAAACGGCAAAGATTGTTTTGAGGTTATTGATGGGCAGCAACGATTGACGGCGCTGTTTATGACACTTAGCATTGTTGATAGTTTCAATAAAAAGAATAGTGGAAAATCTGATTTTAATTTAAGGGGAGATGCGCCGATTCGCTATGAGTGTCGAGATAGAACTGAAAGATTCTTTAAGAAGATCAAGGAAATTCCTTTTGCAGAGTTTATTAAGGATGATTGGGATCTGGAGAATAAAGATCATGAAATAGAGGTCGGAGCAATTGAAAATGCATTTAATGAGATTAAGAAATATTTTAAAATAAATCCGGAATCAGAGCGAGTGTCTCAAGAGTGTATAGATAAAATAATATCGTTTAATAAGAGGTTGCAAAAGGTCAAGATACTTCGGGTTGAAGTTCCAGAAGGAACTAACCTTAATCAGTATTATGAGAGAATGAATACTCGGTCTGAGCAATTGGAACAGAGCGATATATTAAAGTCAAAGTTAATGGGGCAAATTGAGGCTAAGCAGGGGAGGGAGTTTTTCTCCAAAATTTGGAATGCTTGCGCAGATATGGATCATTATGTCCAAATGGGTTTTATTAAAGAGACTCGTGAACGCATATTCGGTCAAGAATGGGATAAATTGAATGTAGAGAAACTAGAAAATGAGTTGAATAACCCTTCGGGTGCAGGTAAAAGCGAAAACAACAGCGACATAGTATCCATTGATGAGATTATCTCGAAAGAAATGAAAAATACTGTTGACGCAAAAGTGAATGTTGTTGATGATTCGAGATTTGAAAGTATTATAAGTTTTCCTGTTTTTTTAATTCATGCTTATAAAGTTTACGTTAAACATCATGTAAAGTGCTCGGATGAGACTGTATCTGAGATGGATCCGAAAGATCTTAATGAAGCGAAATTAGTTGATATTTTTAAGTTGTCAACCTGGAATGAAGATTCTGCAAAAGGATTCATAAAGACACTTATTTGCTTGCGTTTTTTGTTTGATAAATTCTTTATAAAGCGTGATTTTTCAGATAAGCCATCAAAAATATCAGATGAAGGCAGTTGGTCTTTATTGTCTCTGCATTCCATTGATGATGGAAAGCATCAGAGCTATGTAAATACTCGTGATGGAGAAGATAAGAACTCGGATGATGATGCTAAGAACAAACGTTGCTTAATGATTCAAGCTTGTCTTAGAGTGTCTTATACCGCTCCTCGATCAATGCATTGGATAACCTGTTTATTAGATGAGATCTACACAAGATACTTGACCGCTGGCTACAATCTTTCGGCAATATTGATTGATAATGTTACAAAGTGCTGTGAGAGAATAGCGGCAAAAGCTGTTAAGAACGATTTTCTTGATTGCCGGTTCAAAAAACCAGATGGTTCTTTTTCCCAGTACCGCATGGGCGTTTGGACTCCTCATCTTGTCTTCCATTTTTTGGATTATTTGCTGTGGAGTAACCCCCAATCAGAGTTGAAGGATAATGAATTTGATTTCAAATTCAGAAACTCTGTTGAACATTGGCATCCACAGAATTTTGATATACATTTCGTAGGAAAGTGGAATGAGAAGGAACTTGAGGATGGTTTGGATGGTTTTGGGAATTTGGGGATTGTTACGACTTCAGCAAATTCAAAATTGTCAAACCTTGCACCTTCAACAAAGGCGACCGATCGCAAGGACATTATAGAGCAAGGAAGCCTTAAACTTCGGTTGATGAGAGATATAACTATTAAAAATGGCTGGACTTATCAGGAGAGTAAAAAGCATCAAGATGAAATGATAAGACTTTTGAGTGAGTCTTGTGAAAAGATTTTATCTGTATCCGTTCACTGATTCTGATCAGAAAGTTAGCATTGCAATATAATGAATTCGGATATTTACATTATATTGGCGAGAAAGCGAATCCATTGCATGTGTTAAAAGAATGAGTGACATCTAAATTTGTGATCTATAAAGTCTTTTCGTTAGCCTAATGTGGTAACCGTTAACTGATCTTTTCACCATAGCGAAGTGTTGAACTTCATCTTTTTGCATCGAGGAACCGAATGGGTGAAGTTCAACTCCGATCTGGGCCCTGCAAGCGTTTGCAAGGACATGTGCGCGCTACCCAAGTGTGTGAGATTCTGAGTATTCAGATGTTCGAGAAGCCTCTTGCTCACTCTCAGATTTCTCAACCGACCCTTGACATGAAACTTTTGCTTTTGATTCATAGCCGATTCACTTCAAAAAGCCTGACAATCGAAGGAAAGCGCTAAATTAGAGCCCGTGGACAGCATGACTATTTCGCGAGCGCGGTGCCAGTGAAAACATAGAGCTATAACCACGTTAGGAGCTAACTGTGCGCTTTTCCAAATCTCTTCTGGCCTTGACGATCGGCGCGGCCATTGCTTCCTTGAGCCTACCGTCTTAGGCCTGCTTTACGGTTATTGTCGGCAAGGACGTTTCCGCCACCGGCGAAATCCTGATCGGTCACAACGAGGACAACGATCGTCGAATCATCACCAATCAGTATTGGGTGCCGGCATCCGACCACAAGGCGGGCGAAATGATTGAGTTCGCACCGTCGGCCGCCAAGATTCCGCAGGTCAAGTACACGCTCGTTTTCTGGTGGACGCAGACATTGGCTCCTGAAGGCTCGAGTTTCTCCGACGGCTTCGTCAATGAAAAAGGGGGTAGTCGCTGTCTCCAACAACTGCAACGTCACGATCCAAAAGGACCAGAAGGTCAACGACGGTGGCATCGGCTACGACATCCGCCGCATCGTGGAAGAACGTGCCAACTCCGCCCGTGAGGGTGTGGACATTGTCATCGATCTGATGAAGAAGTACGGTTACTTCCACAGGGGCCGCATCTACACGATCGCCGACCGCAACGAAGCCTGGCAGATTTCTCTGCTACGCGGTCACCGTTATCTGGCTCGCAAGGTCGAGGATAATGAAATCGCGTTCATCGCCAATGCGTTTGCCTTTGACAAGGTTGATCTCAAGGATCCCAATGTCATCGCATCTCCCGACCTGATTGAGCACACCTGCGAAATGGGAGCCTACAAACCCGCCAAGGCAGGGGACTACTCCGACTTCTCGTTCCGCGAGGCTTATCGGCCTGAAGCCCGACGCGTCTTCCCGCGCAACAAGGAACGCGTCTTTACGCTTCTGGAAATGGTGACCGGCAAGGAATACAAGGACACGAACGATTATCCGGCCTACCTGCCCGCACCGAAGAAATTCACGGTTGAAGACAATCAGACGTTCATGCGCGACCACTCGAAGTTTGAAAAGCGTGAAAGCGGCTTGCATCACGAGACCATGCAGGATATCTGCAATATCGGTACGTTCGACTCCATGGTGTTCAAGCTTGCAAAGGTTCCGCTCCTCACCATGGCTTGGCGTACTGCCGGACGTCCCTCCGAACAGCTCTACACGCCGGCATTCCCTCTTGCTGGTCCCTTCATGGCTCAGACGTATATGACGCCTGAAGTCGGTAGCCGCGCCCAGTTCCATGCAACGCCCGAAATGGTCAGCTGGTCGGCCGATCGTCCGATCTACACGTTCCTGGCCCAGCAGTTCTTCCTTGACTGGATGGCTCCGGCCCGCAGCGACTTCTTGAAGATTCGCAATGCCGCAGAAAAGGCAAAGACGCAAGCCGCTATGGTTGCGCAAGGCAATGCAGCCAAGCTTGCTAAGGTTGATCGTGAAAAGGCACGTGACTACTTGCATGCTTGGAACGTCAGCGCATTCAATCAGTCGATCGGTGAAGCCGCCGCATTGGTGCAGACGCTTAATACGCACGTGATCGCTATCACGAAGCCGACGCTCTCGAAGGCGGACAAGGGCACGGTTGATGTGGTTCTGTATTCGGCCAAGGGGTCCGACGTCACGATACTTGACAAAAAGGCGACTTTCTTCGGTTCTCCTTATCCGGACGGCAGCATCGAACTCAACAAGGAAATGGCCAAGCCCGCAAAGGTCGTTTTGAAGGACGTTGACGCCGACGGTCTTAAGGACGCCGTGATCACTTTCCCGGTGAAGGGAGCTGTTGCGTTCTCGTTTGTCGGCGTCGTCTCCGAGCTTTATCTCTTCACCAAGGTCGACGGCAAGCCCATCGCCGCGCTTGACACGGTGAAGTTCACGAAATAACGCTGTTCACAGCGGGGGCGGTTTGCTCGCGTGAATCGTCTCCGGATCGGACAAAGTCAGAAAAAGCGAACCCGACGGTCTTTGCGGCTGTCGGGTTCAGTCTTGGTTTCATTCTGTCCACGTGGTTCACCAGGGCCTGGTCGTCAATTTGCGGCCGCTTCCGACAGAGACTCTCCATCGAGTCGCCTGACCGCAATAGAAAACCCGCCGACTTCGAAGAATGCGGACGGCGGGTCTGCAAACACCCGTGCTGTTCCGGCGCCGACTATCCGTCTCGTCAGCAACCTGGCAGCCGCTCGGGTCATGCAGAAAGTCTAGCTCAGCTGAACTCGATGTTGCTACGCTCGGGTTGCCTGAATCGTCATCAGAATTCCCCAGCTCAGATATCGTCCTTCGAAATGTACCGATCCGGGAAGACCGTCGATTGCTCGCTTTCTAGGTGCGTTGCCGTGATTGACTTCGGAGCTTCTTCGGCACAAAGCCCATAAGCCACGACAAGCCGATCGTAATCTTCCCTAGGGATTGGAGTCGTCATCGTTTCTTGAAGGTCTGAGATGACATCAGACTTAATGATCCTTTCGGAACGCAGCCACGAAATATTCTTGTGTTTGTAAAGGAAGGCAACCCGATAAAACTTCGATAGGGCGCCACCTCCGCAGAAGAAGACAGGCATTTTGGCGACGTCCTGGCAAGTCAGGAAATGGTCGGTCATGCATTTGTGTCGGACGCGCCCAATTAACTCAGTCAGTTTTTTAGAAAACTTGCGATCAACGGTGGGACTGATGGCGTTAATTCCAATTCCTTGGTAATACTCGCAGCAAGAATCCTTCAGTGGAGACATGAGCATTTTTGTCTCTTCGGTATGCTGCACGTAATGATGGCTCTCGTTTCGCACGGTTATCTGCCGACGCGAAAAGTACCAAAACATCTGATTCTGCCCAACCTCAACGGACAGGCATCCCGATGATCCGCCCAGGTACAGGCGTGG
>OGXK01001734.1_pt1 | contig 11498 bp, 10 predicted proteins | sample 1576261 | NCBI WGS metagenome assembly OGXK01 (sample SAMEA3541581, study PRJEB24748) | human gut metagenome | biome: human gut; feature: human-associated habitat; material: faeces | place: China | collected 2012 | reverse complement strand
AATAGTTTTAACGAAAAACTGCGGCTGCCGGCCGCCGGGCCGTCGGGATGATTTTCCGGGGGTATATCGACATTCCGGCAACCGGGATCTATACCTTTGCGCTCGCTTCCGACGACGGCGCCATCCTGCGTATCGGCGGCAGGGTGGTGGTTGATAACGACGGAGAACATCCTCTGCTCGAAAAGAGCGGACAGGTTGCGTTGTCTGCGGGCCTGCATCCGCTCGAACTGCGCTATTTCGATTACAACGGCGGCGAGATTCGTCTTGTCCTGCTCGGCGACGACGGTGCCCGCCACCCGCTCGATACCGACCTGCTCCGCCACGATCCGTGAGGATTGTATTTTCGGTTTAAAGTCGTGTGATTGTCAATGCGTGTGCGAATTGTTTGCAGGAAGCTAAAAAACAAGGGGTCGCAATATTTTGCAACCCCTTGTTCACAATAGTGGAGAATACGATTCGTGAACCTATTCGCCAAAGTCCCTTATTATCAAGGTGATAAATATGTCAAAAGTCGCGTAGTAACGCATTTGTAACGGTTTCTTGTCTGCAATAGGCCGACTATTGTCAGGCAAGTGTCTGCTCGTTCATTACGAATACAAAGATAGAAAATTTTATTGATTTTTTATAGCTTAAAGTCTTTTTTCATTAACTGAATTATAAATTCTTATTTTATTGGATTGTATTCGCTTGACAGATTATGGGATAAATATCGCGATTTTCATCTTATTTCGTCTTTTTTATTATAACTTTAGTTAATAGAATAGATGACGAAGAGAATTGGGTATATAATAGATGAGATCCTTGATCAATATATGTACGCAGATCTAACTTTTCGTCCGTGGATCATTGGATTTAGTGGCGGGAAAGATTCTACTGTACTATTGACCCTTGTATGGTTGGCATTACGAAAAATCAAAGAACAAACAATAGCTCCTTTTCAATTAAGACGTCCTATATATGTCGTTTGTAATGATACAATGGTGGAGAACCCTATTATTGCGACTTATGTAGACGAAGTTTTAAATACGATTGAGATAAAGGCGCGAGAAGAAGATTTGCCGATATTTGTTCGGAAAACAGTGCCTAAACTCGAAGATTCATTTTGGGTCAACGTAATCGGCAAGGGCTATCCTGTTCCCAATACCGCATTTCGATGGTGCACAGAAAAGATGAAAATAAAGCCTACAGCACGATTTATTACAGAGCAAGTAGATGAATGTGGAGAGGCAATTATCTTAATCGGAACAAGAAAAACAGAGAGCGCAACACGAGCTCGCTCTATTAAAAAACATGAAATTCACGGGAAACGACTTACCAACCATACAATTCTTAAAAACACATATGTATATGCACCTATAAAGGAATTGATGTTGGAAGAAGTGTGGTATATTATTAATGCTATACCATCGCCGTGGGGGTTCGATAATTCGATTCTATTCAATATTTATAAAGATGCAAGTGCCGATGATTATGAATGCCCTACTGTTGTAACGGACAAAAGTCATGGATCGTGTGGGCAGAGTCGATTCGGATGTTGGACTTGTACAGTTGTCAAAGATGACAAATCCATGCGCTCTCTTATTCAGAATGGTCGAGAATGGATGCGGCCATTGTATGATTTTCGGTTACAGTTGGATCAGGAGAGAAATATTATAGAAAATAGAATGCCGTTTAGACGCGATGGAAGGAAAGCAGTTAATGATATGGGTTCGTATGTATTTCGTTATCGGGCGAGTATCCTTGAACGGCTTTTGCAAATTCAATATGATTTGCAGCAAAAAGATCCTAATATAAAACTTATTACAGATCAAGAGTTGATCGCTATTCAGGTTAATTGGTATCGTGATTTTAATTTTACATTCCAAGTATCTGAGATATACAATAAGATATACAACACATCATTATATATGGAAGAAGTAAAAGTTAAAAATAAGTTAGAAGCAGATCTTATGAAAGAGGTTTGCAAGGATAACATTGAGGAGGGTGAACTGATCGAACAGTTGCTTTTACTTCAAAAAAGTAAATCTCTTATGCAAAGACGGCGTGGTTTGAAGAGCGAAATCGAATCGCGTATTGAGGAATTTGTAAAGAATAAAAAGAAATGATAATAAAGGAAATAGAACTTAATAATTTCCGTATCTATAAAGGAGTAAATACGATTGATTTAACTCCTGATGGAGATCGCAATATAATTATTGTGAGTGGAAATAATGGCTTCGGAAAAACAACATTTCTGATGTCATTAGTATGGTGTTTGTATGGCCGCCAAATGGATAAGGTCGATGATCTGTACCGCAAAGAAATTGAAGAAAAGGGCGGTTATAGTAAATATATTGGGAATAGCCTTAATATTCAAGCAAAAAAAGAAGGAGAAACCCGTTTCTCCGTTTCTGTTACATTTACAGATGTCGAAATTCCGGATGTCCCTTGTACGGATATAAAGATTACACGTTCGTACGATAGTGCAACAAACTATGACGATGAACTTGAAATATTTATAGATGGAAGAAAAAGCGATTTGTTTTCCGGCACAAAAGAAGATATTACGAAAGAAGAAGAAATCTTCATTCGAGATTATATTCTTCCTATTGAGATAGCGAAATTCTTTTTCTTTGATGCAGAAAAGATCGTTTCTTTTGCGCAAATCAATACTCCGGAGCAACGGCAAGATTTAAGTCGCGCATATTCGCAAGTTTTAGGGATTCAAAAATATGATGACCTGAAAAATGAATTGGAACGTATTCAAGATGACTATCGACGAGAATCGGCAAAACCGCAAGAACGGAAAGAGTTTACGGAGCTGATAGCTTCTATTGATTATGCTGAAAGCGAAATCAGCAGATTGTCCGATGAAATCTCTAATTTGGAAGATGATCGTATTTTACAGCAGCATGAATCAAAAGAATTGCAAACCAAGCTGATTCGAGAAGGAGACTTGATGACGCAGGAGGAATTGGAGCAATTGAATAAAAAACGAGACAATCTTTCTTCTGAAATGCATGAGGCAGAAGACGATCTGAAAGATCTTTATAATCTCATCCCTTTCGGATTGTCTGGAGGTCTCATATCGTCTATCCTTGATCAACTGAAAGAAGAAAAAGCGTACAAGCAAAATAAGTTACAGCTGGAAGGTGTGAATGACAAAACCGATGTTATTCTCAGCGATATAGAAAATGCAAAACGAGATTTCAATCATTCGATAGATATTAAGGTACGAGATTTTTATGAAAGTCAAATCAGAAAACTTATAAAAAAGTATTTTTATAACGATCTTGATAATAATCGTTTTGAGCATTTTACTATGCTACACGATTTTACTGGCATACAAGAGAATGATTTCGCTTCCCTTGTGTCAAAGATAAAGGAAAGTAAATCATCTTTCGATGATTTGCATGGAAAATATACAAAGGCAAAAGCGGAACTTTTTTCGATTGAAAGAAAAATAAGGGAAGCAGAAAAGAATGCAGAAAGCGATTATGTTCAAGAGTTAAGGAAGAAAAAGGAGTTGATAGATAGAAAAATAGAGTCTATTTATCGGGATATTGCGGCTAAAGAAAATGAAAAAGAAGAGCTTTCTGATAAGATTATTGCAAATAAGAAACAGAAAGAGATCTTGTCGAAAAAGATAGCGGTGTCTAATCAAAATAAAGCTGTTGATGATGAAGCTTCAAGGTTGATTAGGACGATTCAACAGTTCTTGATTAAGTTTAAGGATGAAAAGAAAAAGGCTTTGGCCAAGAAACTTGAAGATAAGCTGAAGAAATTTCTCCATAAGACAAATCTTGTCGATCGGGTCGTTGTAGATATAAATGGCAATGGCGATGATGTCGATATAAATTTGTACGATGCAGATAGCCGAAAGATTGATAAAGGAAATCTCTCTATGGGGGAACGACAAATGTTTGCATCCGCTTTGTTGGGTGCGTTAGTTGATGAAACTGAAATAGAATTTCCGGTTTTCATTGATAGTCCAATGCAAAAATTTGACACAAGCCACACTCGAAATATTTTGACACAATTTTATCCGAACGTATCAAAGCAGGTCATTCTGTTCCCTCTTTTAATGAAAGAATTAACCGAGGATGAGTACAGATTGATACAGCCGATTGTAAGTAAAGCATATTTGATCGATAATCAAAAGAACGGTTCGCGATTTTTGCCGATACAACCGGATCAAATTTTTATGGAATATAAGAATCGGAATTATGCTAATTAATATAAGTACATCAAAAGCAAATCATGATGTTGTAACCCAATTGACTAAAAAGCTCACTGGGGGTACGAAGGAAAATGTGATCGCTCGCATTGCATTGGGTTATTCTTTGTCTACGGGGAAGCGTTTTACTCCACAAGAGTTCAATCTTTACGATTCTCAGGGTAAGGAGTATAAGGAACATATATTATTCGATGCGCAATTCAAAGATTTTTACGTTGCATTGATTTGTCAAGCATATGGTATAACTAAAAATGATGAATCTATACCCAAATACATCAAGTTGCACATCGATCATGGCCTTGAAAAGATCAATTACATTTTTGAGCATACTCCTCAATATACCTTTTTTGATTTTCTGACTGAATATTTGGGGAGAGGCATTGATGCTATTGAGGATGCTCCGGTATCCCTTGATCCTGTCGCAAACTATAATCAGCACATAGAAAAGAGCGAATTTGCTGGGCCTATCAATATCAAGGTCGGATATGATCCAAAGACAACCGAAGAAATCCAATTCTGCTTTAATAATTCAAAATTATATAATAATCAGCATATAGCTGTTGCTGGTAAATCCGGCTCTGGTAAAACTCAGTTTGCATTGGAGTTTTTGAGGCAACTATATATCCAAACACAAGGACAGGTTAACTTCTTGTTTCTCGACTTTAAGGGATTGAGTGAGGATGACAGAAAGAAGATGGCCGATTTTTTCACTGCTACGCATACCCAATGTATAAATGCTCCGAATGCTCCATTCCCACTTAATCCGGTCTCGTTTATCGATAGTGTAAATGAGAAGAATAGATTGGTGGGAATCAATAAATTTGTAGATATAATTGCCAAATATTCAAATATAGGCAAAAAGCAACAGCAAATTCTTAAAGACGCTACAAAAGAGGCTTTTATCCAACATAAAGACGGGAAGCATCCGTCATTGAAAGAAATATATGATTTAGTCATAGAAGAAGTCGGAGATACGAGAGACACACTGACTGAGATAATGGAGCGGTTAAGCGAATATGAATTGTTTGCTTCCCAAGTCAACGATCCGAGCGTATTCCTGAATAATAACTATTACTTCTCTCTTTCGGGAGAGTTGGATAATACGGTTCGCTTCACTTCTGTATTTTTGATCATCAACTATATCTTCAATGTATTTACCAATATGGGAGGAACAGATGTTTCTTCGGATGGTAATAGGAGCATGAGGTATGTTTTAATGATCGATGAGGCTCACGATTTGTTCCGAGAAAAAAAGTCATTGGAAATCCTCGAAGTTCTTTTACGGAAAATACGATCATACGGTGTGTCGATAGTTTTGTTGTCTCAAGGTATTTCGGAATATAATCAGGGAAATTTTGATTTTTCGCAGGAATGTGAGACTGCATTTCTTTTGCCAATCAATGATTTGAATAATACCAAAGCTATTAATAAGTTCCTCGGATTGGCAGAGAAAGAAGGAGCAAAAGCCATGAGAAATTTAGAAAGTCTCTCAAATGGTCATGCCGTTTCAAATATTAAGGAGTATCCGAAAACAGAGGTTTTCAGAGTTGTTCAATATTGGCAAGAAAAGAATTAATAGATTGTTTTTAGTTGCTTAACTATTTATGGACAATAGTGCTGATCAAAACGAAAAAATTTCTATTAAAGAGATTCATGAAACGCTTTGGCGATGCCGCGATTTTGAATTATCGCATCTGTGGCAACGTTCGATTTTTCTTTCTGCGTTCTTAATTTTATGCTTTACGGGATATGGAAGTTTGCTAATGCTGATGTTTGAAAAGCCAAACTTAATTGAATATGCTAATTTATTAGCTTATGCAATAGGTATTTTAGGTCTCGTTTTTTCTTGTCTTTGGATAATGATGGGAAAAGGTTCCAAAGCATGGTATGAAAGATATGAGAATGCCATTTCTGCTTTTGAGTGCCAATCAAAGTATATAACTTCTGCCGTTAATCATATTGGTGGTTTTAATTATAAAAATATTCGAGGATATGAAAAACCTACAATTAACAAATGTTTATTATCTGGGGTAGGTGGAGCTTATTCTCCATCTCGAATTAATATTGCAATAGGCCAGATAACATTATTTATATGGGCAACTATTATATTGTTGCATGCAGCAATTGCAATATTTGACGTGCAAATTCTTAAGATGGAATATATAAAATGGATTGTATTCGTAGGAGGAATATTATTTATTGCTGTTTTCCTCATAATGGTGTTATATCCTAAATTTCATTGGTTGCATAGTGGCACTTTGGATGAATAAAGAAGTGGCTGTCGAGTGATAGCCACTTCTTTTTTAATTATAATTTCTGCTTTCCTTTACTCTCGTTGTTGAACCTGAACGACAGCTGTTCGCATTGCCCGAAGTTGTCTTCGACGTATATGCCGATAGTCTGCTGATCCGACGACGCGGAAGTGTAGTACAGCCGAAACACCTCTTTCGTGAGCGGGTAGCGATTATTGGGAAGGAACAGCGTGCCGTCGTCCATGCGGAGTTCTCCTTTGCCGTCGGGTTGGAAGTAGCGAATAGTGTATTGCGCACCGTCGTATTTTCCCTCCCGAACAAGCGTGCAGCGTATCTCGACTGTTTCTCCGCGCACGATACGCGTCTGCACGGGCATTGTCTCCAGACGGAACGCATACGCCTGTTTTACGTCCAGTTCATCGTCGCAGGCGGTCAGCAGCGTGCCGACCGCCGCGAGCGCGAGCATCAGAAATCCTTTTATCTTCTTCATGTCGTTTCCTCTTTACGGGTTTCACATCATTTACCTATCGGGGTGTTGGGTTGGGGGATCGAATCCCACACGGGCGGCGCGGGTATCTCGATGTCGTATTGCGGACGTTCGATATACCGCTCATCGATTTCTTCATGCAGCTTGGCGCACCCCATACACCCCGCCGCTGCGGCCAATACAAGCAGACCGTATCTGATTCTTCGTTTCATCGTCATCGTGTCGTTATAAGTTCGCGTATTTCGGGGTCGAGGTTGCCCCTGTATTCGAAGTTGGGTTGCAGCTCGCACGCCCTACGGAATGCCGCCTTGCCCTCCTCGACACGCCCCATGCGGGCGCAGGCTACGGCTTTCAGGTATTCGACCGTCGCCTCCTCTTTGAGCCGGCACAGCACCTCGTATGCCTGCTCGTCGTGCCCGAGCGAGAGCATCGCTACCGCCGTATTCCGATCCTCGTAGGGACGCAGGATGCGCAGCGCACCGTTGTACTCACGTTCGTTCAGCAGCTCCACGCCGCGGGCATAGAGCGTGTCGGGTGCGGTCGTGTGGATCGTGTCCTTAACCATGCCTACACGCCGTAGGTCGTATTTGAAGTTCACCGCCCGCAGCAGCGGATAAAGCCGCTCGCGAATGTCGCGGTACTGCTTCGGGAAGCGTCGTCGCAGCTCCGCTTCGCGACGGTCGAGATTACCGACCGTGCGGAGCAGGGATAGAATCGCGTCGCGTTCGGCGATCGTGCCGTCCGCAGCGATAAGGCGTGCCAGCTCGTCCCAGTCTTCGGCCACCCACCGCACGCAGAGCAGCGTATCGACCTGCCGCCCGAAGCGCCGGCCGAGGCGTTGTTTGAGTGCCGCCGCCCGTCCGCGCGCCAGCCGTTCGTTCTGCGCATAGCCGCCTTCGGGCGACGCCGAGGCCGTGAGGACGATGCTGTCCACATGGAACTCGCGTTGTTCGATCAGATCTTCCATCAGCGATTCGATGCGGGCTATCTGCGCGGCGTTATCGCCCAGCGTGTCGATGATCCGCGTGTCGTTCACACGAAACGAAAGGTAGTTGCGGTCGTTCACTACGGCGTACTTCTCGATGATTTTCGTCATGTAGCGCGTCGTCGTGTCGGCGAAGGAGAGCATCGACGAGATATGGTAGCGGAGCGTGTCGAGGGGCGGCAGGTCGTAGCGGCTTCCGTCGAGCGCCACGACCGCACCGTGCAGCGTCAGCAGCATCGTCTTGCCCTCGCTGCGGGTCGGAACCTCCTGCGAGTAATAATAGGACAGGTCGTGCGCACCCTCGACGATGGAATCGAGGCGCACGCCCTGCGGGTAAGGGTGTTTTACGAAGCGCTCGAATGCCCGCTGCTCGCCCGCGGCGTCGGGACGGAACAGACGGACATACTGCGCGAACTGCCAGTAGTTGCGATCCTGCACGCGGCTGAACAGCCCGCCGCGTATGGAGAGCTCCTGCAAGGGTACGGCGCCCTCGGCCTTGTGCAGATGCGGCACGACCACGATGCTGCGGCAGCCGCCCTGCAACTCTTTGGGGAGCCTCACGACGAAATCGACCAGCACCTTGCCTTTGCGTTCGGGCAGCGTGCGCGACTTTGCCACCACGACCACCTCGTCGAGGCGGAAGTTGGCCACCGTCTCGCCGTTCTCGTCCTTTGTCGCCTCGGCAATGTAGTAGGTCGTGCTGTCGTGTTGCACGGTCATATAGTTCCGCTTCTCGGCGGGCTTCGGCACAGCCTGTTCGCGGGGTGCATACTCCGCAAGCACGCGGCTTTGCCGCCGCTCCAGACGCGACGTTACCGCACAGCCTGCCAGCAGCACGGCCAGCAGGCCGACGGAGGTATGTTTCATCATTGCTTTCATCGTCGTCGGGGTTTAGAACAGGTAGGAAAAGGCCACCTCGATCTTCGAGGGCGCGAGGACGACGCGACGGCAATGTTCGTAGCGGATTGCTTCGTAGGGCGACGGATCGGGATGCCAGCGCAGGTCGTCCATGTAGTAGATGCCTACGCCGCCTTCGAGGGTCAGGTTCCACCGCTTGGCCAGCATCCACGAATAGCCGACCGAGGAGCCTATGCCCGTCATCCAGCCGTTGTAGCGGGTGCGGCTGTTGCCGACCTTGTACTTGGCGAGGGTCGAGTGCAGACCCCAGAACAGCCCCACGTGCGGCTCGAAGCGCCATCGGCGCACGCCGATGGTCGCAGCGAGGACGTTGGCCCGCAGGTTCTCCGTAGAAATAGGATTCCAGTAGCCCGATAACTCCACCGACCATTTCTGCGCCACGGCGACATCGACGCCCACATTGAGCGTTCCCGTCGCCCAGCCCAGTGCATTGACACGCACGGCGGTGTATTGGGCCGATGCCGTGTGCGCCGCAAGGACGCACAGCAGCAGGATAAACAGCTTTCTCATCATCGGTTCGTTTAATCGGTGGATATTGCGGCGCGGCGGCTCGACGCCTCTTCTTTCGAGACGGCATCATAGCCCGGGATAAGCGTCCGATTGGCGGTGGCGGTAAAATCATACGGATTGTCGGTCGATACGACACGGCGGACAAGCGAACTTTCCGGCTGATCCCACCATGTCGTGACCAGCATTCCTATCTTTCCCGATATGGAGCAGCGGCTTCCGGGCGCCACAATGAACGCCTGCTTGTCTCGGTCAATTCTGAACCCCGTATTGCTGACGAGAAGCACTTCGTCGAGCTTGGTGTAGATATAGACCCACTCCTTGACGAACTCGGTATAGAGCGTATCGTAGTACGAAGTCATCGGGTGCTGATAGGGATTGGCGTCCGAGACCTTTCGCGTCAGGCCGCTGTCGGCATACCACCCTTTGAAGGCGAAGCCGTCGTTGGCGACGACGGGCATCGTCGGGCCGTCTTCGAGCGACAGAAGGCGCGTGTAGAACGCAGGGCCCGTCCACGTCTTGATCTCGCCGACGGCCGTAACGTCCTCCAATCGTCCGGCCGTGTTGTCGCGCCCCGACCAGTAGGTATAGACCGTCAGCATGTTGTAGAAATCCCGCGTGAAGGTCTTGGTGTAGCTGTATCCGTCCGTGTTGCTCACCGTGACCTCGTAAATCAAACGGGAGTTTTCCGTCGTATATACCGTTCCGGGATCATAGGCGATCGGTATTTCGTACACATCCGACGAACCGCCGAGCGGAACGGTGATGTCGGACGTGACGCTGTGTCCGCCGATCTGCAACGCTCCTCTCGCACCCGCAACGAGGCGTATCTTGGCCGAGAGGTCGCCCGCCTTCTCCCGATCCATGACGGCAATCGACAGCCGCTTGCCGGTGGCGTAGATACAACGATCCGACGTGCGCCCGAACTCGGCATCGGGCAGGTCATCGGAGATTTTCACCTCGAAAGAGTGAATGCGTGCGTCGATTTCGTTATCTCCCTTGATGCGAATGTCGAGCGTCTGTACGGTATTGCGCCGCACGTCGAAGTTCGAGGTGTTGTTCTCGCCCAGATAGACGTCGTAGGTCATTTGCAGCCCGTCCTTCCGGGCTTTGATGCGCACATAGGTCGCACCTTGCGGAGCGTTCGCGGCGCACTTCTGCTGTTGGGTCGTGATGGAGGAAACTTCGCCCCGACAGTTTTCAAACATGTAGAACGTGCGGGTCGCCTTGCGGCCCTCCAAAGAGGACATTTGCAAGGGCTGCTCCACCACGAACATATCGCCGGCCTCCTCCTCTGCGAACAGCTTCGTCGAAGCGGCGGCATTCATCAACTGCACGGATTGCAGCTTCAACGTATAGACGACCGACGATTCGATGGCGATGTTGCAGACCACTTTGGCGACGGCACGCCGCACGGTAATGACGGGATCGGACATTCGGTCTTCGACCGTGAGCGTCGTGTGCCCCGACATAGGCAGTGTTTCATACGACGTCGCGGAGGAGATCTTGCTCTCCAGCAAGCGTTCTTGGGGCATCGCGCCCATGTCCCGATGGACGTTCACGACGGCGTAGGCTTCGTAGCGGCCGGGCAGCACGGAGCACTCCACCGTGCCGCTCTCGACGTAGAACTGTCGGTCGGGCAGCACGCCGCGCGGGTCGTAGAGGAAGAGATTGACGTCGCGCACCGTTCGCTCGTCCGTCGCACGGGTAACGTATTGCACGCCCTCCTCGCGTACTTGCAGCGAGAAGCGCACCTTATCCTTGCAGGACGGGCACTCCGCCATTTCGTCTTTGATACAACTGCTCATCATCGCGAGCAGCGGTATGATAAACAATAAGATTTTTTTCATGATGAATACGCAGATTAAAAGTTTCCGCCCCGACACAGAGCCGGAGCAGAAACGGATTCGACTTACGGTTTAAGCTCCCAACTCGACCGTCTGCGTCACGGGCGATTCCCATTCGGCAGGTGTGATGGTCAGCGAGGCGTCGTGACCCGACAGGCCGTTGATCGTGATGTCCACGCGGTAGTAACCGTTGCGGCGAATCTCACCGCCCGACGCGCCGTTGAGCTCCACCTCGTAGGTCATCGACGACTGACCTGCGGCAGTCGAGAAGTCGCCGTCCATGTCG
>OGXK01001719.1_pt1 | contig 11543 bp, 10 predicted proteins | sample 1576261 | NCBI WGS metagenome assembly OGXK01 (sample SAMEA3541581, study PRJEB24748) | human gut metagenome | biome: human gut; feature: human-associated habitat; material: faeces | place: China | collected 2012 | reverse complement strand
ATCAGGACGTACCGGGACAGTCACGACCGTTTCCTGATCGTTGATGAAACGGACGCACTTCTCAAAACAAAGCAGGCCCCCCGGCCCTCGTCCGTACGTATTCTCCGCTGGGCGAGCCGTAGGCGCCGCGCACCGATGCGCTAAAGTGACGGCTTGAAATTGGTGCTATATTTAGCTCGAGTTGTTAAGTGTTAGTACGGGAGGCTGATATGGGGCTGTTCAAGAAGAAAAACCCGCAGGATGCCTTTGATCCCGATGTGTTTACCATCACGGATACGATTTTGGACCCGCCGCGGTTTACGTTTTTGCCGGCTATCTACCAGGATGCCACGCGCCGCAAGTGGGCCGTGCATCAGCGCGGCGGCGAGCCGAAGATTTTTGACTATGCGGACGTGCTGCAGTGCGAAGTAGCCGAGGCGGGCGATCAGGAAGCCGATGAAGCGGTCTCTAAACAGGAATTTGCCCAGCGTATTCTGGCAAATCCCGCTAAGGCGGCAAAAATGAACGCAGCAAAGCGTAATATGTGTCTTGGTATGGGCGTTGTTGTGGCGGTTCAGACGGGAAAAGACGAGGTTTCCAAACTAGAGATTCCCGTTATGACCGATGAAGTCAAACGCGATTCAAACCTGTATAAGTCGTATCGGAATGTCGCCGAGAAGATCAAGGCCGAATTTGATGCCATGGGTGGTCTGGCCTAATTTTGGCGACATGCGTTTCTGAACGAGGAGTCTGTGCAATGGCAGGCGAATCTTATGCAATTCCCCCCAAAGATCGTGCTGTCGAGGGAATTCTTTGGTATATCCAGCACTATCAGCTCGGCGGCGGCGATCGCTTGCCGGCCGAGCGTGTGCTGTGCGAAGTGATTGGTGTTTCGCGTACGGCGTTGCGTGCTGCTATCACGCGGCTCATCTCGTGCGGAACGCTCGAGAGCCGTCGTGGGTCGGGTACGTATGTGTGTCCTCCCAAGCCGTTGAACATCTTCCAAGAAACGTATAACTTTTCCGATGCTGTGCGGACTGCCGGCCTGCACCCCTCTTCTCGTCTGGTTTCCACCGGGGCCATCGGGGCGGATGAGGCGCTTGCCGACAAGTTTGGGGTTGCTGTAGGTGCTCCCTTGCTCCGCATGCAGCGTGTTCGACTTATTGAGGGCGAGCCGGCGTCAATCGAGACGGCTCACGTTAACCTGTCCCTGTGCCCCTCGCTTCCCGATCACGATTTTGAGTGTGAGAGCCTTTACGATGTCTTGCTCAAAGAAGGCGGCGTGCGCGTTGAGCATGGACGTGAGCATATCTCCATCTCGCGTTTGAACGCCGAAGAGGCCGAGCTGCTCCAGCAAGAAGAGGGAACGCCGGTGTTCTATGAGAGCACGATAGAATTTGATAAGGACATGCGTTTTGTGGAGTATTGCAAATCGGTGATTTTGCCCACAAAGTTCCGCTTTGCCGATAACGGCGAAAAGAACGGCATGAGGAGCGTGGCAGGTGAACAATGGCTGAAACAGTAGATGCCACCCCGGTTTATATGCGCATTCGACGCCGCATTGAAGAGCGTATCGAGCGCGGTGTTTATCCCACGGGTTCCATGATTCCGTCCGAAAAAGACCTCGCCGAGGAATTTGGTACGACACGCTTGACCATCCGAAGCGCTGTCGACGAGCTGGTGCGGCGCGGGCAGATTCGACGCGTCCGCGGAAAGGGCGCGTTTGTGGCACAGAAAGTGCCCGTTGCCTACGAGCGAACAGGGGGCTTTCGCGAGTCGGTCCGTGCTTCGGGCGGCGAGCCGTCCGTCCGCATCCTCGCGCGTTCCAAGCGTTATGCGGGCCCATATTATGCCAACCTGTTTGGTATTGCCGAGGACGATTTGCTGTATTCGATTCGGCGTTTGAACTGCGTCAACGGCGATCCCGTATCGATTGAGATGGCGTTCATCCCATGCCTGCTGTTTCCCACAATCGAAGATATTGACGTGTCGGTCTTCAGTTTGTACGAGACCTATGAGATGCTGGGCCGAAAGCCGGTCACGGCGCAGGAAAAGCTTGATATCGAAGCGCTGGGCGCGCGAGATGCCGGCCTGCTTGGACTGGAGCAGGGCGATCTTGCATTGACGCTGGAGTGCGTGAGCTTCGATGCGAGCGGCCAGGCGATTGAGTACGTCAAGTCCTTTAACCGTGGCGACGCAGGCGGCTATACCTATACGTACTAGCTGGTGTTTTGTGAATAACGGCTGGGAAACTAACCAGTTTTGATCGTTGAGTCAGCTGTATACACAACCTTACATGGCTCAAAATCGACCGTTCGCCGAAGGGGATAAATTAATCGACAAAGAGGCATCAAAAAGCCGTAACCTGTAACTGTGATTGGTATCAAATACTAATGATTTGTTACGAGGTGAGACGATGAAGATGCTCGATTACGTTCAGCTTGCCCATGTGCGTATGGGAGAGAACCTCGAGCGTTCGTCTGAGCTGGTAGCGCAGCTCGTTGATATTTTCCAGTCCGGTTCTTTTGACGCGCTGCGCATCGTTGCTTCGGGTTCGTCGCGCCATGCTGCGGATTGCGCCCGCGATTACCTGCAAGATGCGCTGCAGATGGAGGTGTCCGTTGTGACGCCCGAGGCCTTCGTCGATTTTGAACACACCTATCCACAGCATGCGCTTAACATTGCCGTCTCGCAGAGCGGCTATTCAACCAATACGATTGCGGCGCTCGATTACATGCGCGCACACGATATGGCTGCAGTTGCGCTCACGGCAAACGTCGAGGCACCCATCAAGGAACACGCTGACATCGTTCTTGACTACGGTGTGGGCGTCGAGTCGGTGGACTTTGTGACTCTGGGCGTCGAGGTTCTCGTTGAGTACCTGGTGCTCTTTGGTATTTACGGCGGTCAGGCGCGCGGAACGATTGACGCCAAGGGCGTTGCTCAGCGTCTTGATGACCTGCGCGAGGCTATCCAGGCTAATGCCGTGATGTGCAAGACCGCCGAGGCATATGTCCAAGATCACATGCTCGAGCTTTCTGAGCACATGCCCGCCATGGTCGTCGGCAACGGCCCCAACTATGGTGTTGCCGAGGAGGCAGCGCTCAAGCTGAGCGAGACCATCAAGATTCCTGCCATGCATCACGAAGGCGAGGAGTTCGTCCACGGTCCCGAGATGCAGATCGTTCCGGGCTATCTGGTGTTTATCGTCGACGATCCGCAGGGGTCGGAGCGTCTTGCGAATATCGCCGATGCGCTATCGAACGTTACGGCAAAAACGGTGCTGCTCACGGCCCATCCCAAGGGTAGGGCTCACGAGGTTGCGGTGCCTCAGGTGGCTCCGCTGCTCAGCGCAATTCCCAATCTTGTGTTCTTCCAGACGATTGCGGCCATGATCGCCGAGCGTCTGAAGTCATGGAACGTGCACCCGTATCTCGATGCCGTCTCCAAGCAAATGGAGGTCAAGGCAGAGGGCTACGAAGAGTCAGTCAATGCGCTTAAGGCCAAAGCGGCTGAGTGTTACGGAATGTAAGCGGGTTTTGATGCCCGTTGGCATGGGGGATGTGGAAACAACCCCAGAAAGGAGAGACAAATGAAGGAAACCGAGAAGATCGAGATCATGCATTTCGACCAGGAGGGCTATCTCGAGGACGGCAAGGCGCTCTACGAGACCGGCAAGAAGATGACCGCGCTCGCCGACAAGGTCGCCGACGAGGGCTACGACGCCGTGTTCCTGATGGGCGTCGGCGGCACCTGGGACGAGCTCATGCAGCTCGAGTACCTCATGAACAAGTTCGGCGACCGCGACCTCGAGGTCTACCTGATCCACGCCGCCGAGTGGAACGTCATGGGCCACAAGCGCATGACCGAGAAGTCCGTCGTGCTCACCGCCTCCGAGTCCGGCACCACCCCCGAGGTCCTCGAGGCCGTCAAGAAGATGAAGGAAAAGGGCATTCGCGTCTACGCCATGACCAAGCCCGAGGGCCCCATCGGCCAGGCTGTCGGCGCCGAGAACTGCGTCGCCATGGCTTCTGACCATGGTTCGGGCGGCTGCGAGAAGGGCTACTACCTCGCCGACTGCTTCGGCCTGCGCCTGCTCAACCGCCGCGGCTGCTTCCCGCAGTTCGATAAGTTCATCGAGCAGACCAAGGACGTTTGGACCCACCCACGACCCATGTCGGCAGCGATCCTTCGGCGGCGGTGAATGCGGCCGCGCCTTTGCGGCTGCGGAAGTAGAAGCTGCAGCCGAAGAGGGCGACGCCGCCGACGAAGACGAAAAATACGAGGTAATCGAGTAAGGTTATCTCCATGAGGGTTGGTTGTTATGGGTTATACGTTGCAGTTGGCGCCCAGCGCTTCGAGTGCCTGACGAATCCGGGCGCGCTCCTCGGTGCGGAATTTCCGGTAGGGGTACGAGAGGTAGTCGTCGCAGACTCCCAGCAGCGAAAGTGCGCATTTGACGCCTTTCAGGTAACTCGATCCGTATTTTCCGACGGTATAGACCGATGTGCTGATCTGCATGATGCGGCGCTGGATTTCGCGGACGCGGGCGATGTCGTGGGCGCATGCGGCGTCGTACATGGCGACGTAGAGTTCGGGAAAGATGTTTGCGCCGCCGTTCACGCCACCGTCGGCGCCGAGCAGGACGCATTCGCCCGTCAGCTCTTCGGGTCCGACATAAAGTGAAAAGTCGGGATTGTCCCCCAAGTGGTAGAGGAGTGTCTGGAAGTAGGTCATGTTGGCCGAGCTGTCTTTCAGTCCGATAATGTTCGGATGGTTGGCCAGCGTCTTGACGGTCGCGGGTTCGAGGAAGACCTTGACGTGCGACGGCATGTTGTAGAGGTAGAGCGGCAGGGGCAGGGCGTCGGCCAGCGCCGTGTAGTATTCGATCAGCTCCTGCTGCGAAGGGGCGAAGTAGTAGGGCGGGGCGGCCACGACGCCGACGGCGCCGCATTTGGCGGCATGCTCCGCGAGCCGGACGCTCTCGATGAAGGCGGTGTCGGTGACTCCGACCAGCACGGGGATGCGTCCTGCGACCTGACGGCATACCAGCTCGACGAATTCATAACGCAGCCGGTAGGTCAGGCTCTGGGCTTCGCCCGTCGTGCCGAGCAGAAAAATGGCGTGGACTCCGCCGGCGACGAGGTGCTCCGTGAGTCGTACGGTTCCTTCGCGGTCGAGTTCGTCGTCGCCCTTGAGCGGGGTAATCATCGGGGGAATGATGCCCTGAAGTTTGGTAGGGTGCATGGTGAAGGGGTTTAGCGATATTTAGTTTATTCGTATATTTTATTGTAAATCGTTTTAGCCAATCAGCGAAAAGAGGAAATTATTCCTCGATAAGTTGCGAAATTTCCGTTTCCCGGCCGGGTATGCCGCTCTCGACGATTTCGGGCGTCAGTACGATGCGGATGCTGTTGATCGGCTGGTCTTTCTGTTCGATATTCTTGATCAGCAGGTCGAGGGCTTCCGTGCCGAACTGTTCGATCGGCTGCCGCACGTAGGCGACGGCCGTTTTGTAGATGTCGAAGGCTTCGTTGCTGTCGAAACAGGCCATGGCGAAGTCCTGCGGAACGCGCCAGCCGTTGCGGAAAATGGCTGTCAGTCCGTTGGCGGCCAATGTGTTGGTGGCGAATACGAACGCTTCGACATTGCGCATCTTCGCATCGCGGACGATCTCGTCGATTTTGCCGAGTTTGTCGTGACGCAGGTGATGGATGTTGATCCGGTCGCTCAGGCCGGCTTCCGTCATGCAGAAGCGGTAGCCCTCTTCGCGCTCCCTGATGTTGGACAGGTTCATCGAGTAGGAGATCATTTCGATCCGCGTGAAACCCTGACGGATCAGCGCCTGAGTGGTTTCGACGCCGGCGCGCCGGTTGTTGAGTACGACGCTGCTCAGTTCGGTGTCCGGCACTTCGCGGTCGAGCAGTACGACGGGGATATTCTGCAGGGCGACATTGCGGATAATTTCATCGGCACCTTCGCAGGGGACGATGATCAGCCCGTCGATGCCCTTGTTGCGGAAAACCTCGATCATGTTTTCGAGTTTCTGCGGATTTTCGTCCGTACTGCCGAACAATACGGTATACTTATGTTTATATGCGCGGTCTTCGATGCAGCGGGCGATGTCGGCGAAAAACTTGTTGGAGATGTCCGATACGATTACCCCGATGGTGTTCGTCTTGCCGCTGCGAAGCGTACGTGCGGCATTGTTGGGCTGGTAGTTAAGCTTTTCGGCGACCTCCAGAATCCGTTGCGCCGTCTCTTTGTTGACGCGGTAGGTCTCCTTGCCGTCGGCTTTGTTGTTCATGACGAATGACACCAGTGCGATCGAAACGCCCGCTTCGGTGGCTATGTCCTTTATGGTTACTTTGCGTGTCCGCATATTTTTTGCGATTTTTTGTGATATCCCGGAAATTCTCTTACCTTTGCAAAGGTAATTAAAACGTTTTAACAAACAAATTTTTTGCGATTTTTTATGCTGCGACGTGATATGCAAACTCAGACCAAGTATGTAATAGGAGTCGATTTCGGTAGCGATTCGGTGCGCTGCCTGATTGTCGGCACGGCCGACGGGGCGGAAATCGCATCGGCGGTGGCGGCGTATCCCCGCTGGAAAGAGCGGCTTTACTGCGATCCCTCCCTGAATCGCTACCGTCAGCATCCGCTGGACTATATCGAATCCTTGGAGCAGTGCGTGCGCAGTGCGTTGGAAAAGTGCGGCAAAGAGGTGGCGGACAATATCTGCGGCATCTCTTTCGACACGACCGCTTCGACGCCGGCGCTGACCGACGAGCGGGGCGTTCCGCTGGCCCTGCTGCCCGAATACGCCGAAAATCCCGATGCGATGTTCGTGCTTTGGAAAGACCATACGGCATTGGCCGAAGCGGATGAGATAAACGATCTGGCGAAACGCTGGGAGGTCGATTATACCCGTTACAGCGGTGGCGCCTACTCCTGCGAATGGGTGTGGGCGAAGATGCTGCACTGCCTGCGCAGCGATCCCGCATTGCGTGCGAAAACCTGTTCGTGGGTCGAGCACTGCGATTGGATATGTGCACTGCTGACGGGCGACACGAAGCCCGAAACCATTGCCCGAAGCCGTTGTGTGGCAGGGCACAAGGCGATGTGGCATGAGTCGTGGGGCGGTCTCCCGTCGCCCGAATTCCTCTCGGCGGTCGATCCGCTGCTGGATATTTTCCGCGGGCATCTCTATACCCGGACCGTTACCGGTGACGAATGTATCGGCGGGTTATGCCCCGAATGGGCCGCACGGTTGGGACTGCGGCCGGGGATTGCAGTCGGCGTGGGAGCTATCGACTGTCATGTGGGCGCTGTCGGGGCGGGAATCGTTCCCGGAACCTTGGTAAAGGTGATGGGGACTTCGACTTGCGACATCGTGGTCGGTACCTACGGCGAAGTCGGGGACCGTGTCGTACGGGGCATCTGCGGTCAGGTCGACGGCTCGGTACTGCCCGGATATGTCGGATTCGAAGCCGGACAGGCTGCTTTCGGCGACATCTATGCTTGGTTTCGGCGGATCATGGCGTGGCCCTTGAGCCGGATCGCGCAGGGGGACGAAACTCTTGAGGAGCGGATACTCGGCGAGCTGACGGCCGAGGCCGAATCGCTGCCGCTGACGACCGGAGATCCGGTCGCGCTCGACTGGCACAACGGACGCCGGACACCGGATGCGGACCCCCGCGTGCACGGAGCGATCGACGGCCTGACGCTGGCGACCTCCGCTCCGGCTGTCTTCAAGGCGTTGGTCGAAGCGACGGCTTTCGGTTCCCGTGCCATCAACGAGCGGATGCTCGAAGAGGGGGTGCCGATCGACAACATCATCGCTATCGGAGGCATCGCGCGCAAATCTTCTTTCGTGATGCGCACGATGGCCGACGTGATGGGCATGCCGATCCGGGTGCTGGACAGCGATCAGGCCTGTGCGCTGGGGGCTGCGATGTTCGCGGCCGTTGCGGCGGGCATTCATGGGTCGGTTGCCGAAGCGCAGCAGGCTATGCGCCCCGGTTTTTCGGCCGAATATCGTCCCGATATGGAACGGCATGCAATTTATGATTATCTTTATGCGCGTTATCTGAAACTCGGAGCAGCGCGTTAAATGACGAAGCGGTTTTTCCTGCTGGCGGCCCTCGCGGGCGTGTGGAGCGTGTCGGCGCAGAACGGCACGCTGCACCTGCGTCTGGTCGATCGCGTTACGCGGGAACCGGTCGTCGGGGCCGTGGCCGAACTGCGCTCGCAGGCCGATACCGCCCGGACTCCGTTTTATGCGGCTTCCGACATTGACGGGGCGGCGCTGTTGCAGCGTGTGCCGGCCGGGGCGTGGCGGCTGCGCGTGACTTCGCTCGGATACGAGGCTTTGGAGCGCGAGCTGCGGACTTCGGGCGGGAAAACCGATCTCGGAACGCTGGAGATGTCGCCCGGCGCCGAAGCGATCGAGAGCGTGGTGCTGGAGGTGCCGGCACTGAGGTCGTCGATTCGCGGCGATACGCTGAGCTACCGGGCCTCGGCCTACAAAGTCACGTTCGGAGCCGACGCCGGGGCGCTGATCGGCAAGATGCCGGGGCTGGAGGTGGCCGACGGCGTTATCGAAGCGCAGGGCCGGACCGTGCAGCGGGTGTTCGTGGACGGGCGCGAATTTTTCGGCAACGACGTGATGTCGGCAGTCCGCAACATTCCGGCCGATATGGTCGAAAGCATCGACGTCTACAATTCGCAGGGCGACCAGTCGGAATTTACGGGCGTGGACATCGGCGACGGCTATACGGACATCAATATCGTGACGCAGCCCGACAAGCGGCGCGGCGCTTTCGGCCGCCTGTTCGCCGGGTACGGAATCCCCGACAAATATATCGGCGGCGGCAATATCAATATCTTCGACCGGGCGCGGCGGCTGTCGGTCATCGCGCTGGTGAACAATGTCAATATGCAGAATTTCTCGTCCGAGGATATTCTGGGGACGACGGAGCAGGGGCAGGCCAACGCCCGCAGCGGCAGCGGCAACTTCATGGTGCGGCCGCTCGACGGCGTCTCGACGGTGCAGGCCGTGGGGGCGAACTACAGCGACGAGTGGGGCGAAAAGGCCAAGATTACGGCCAGCTATTTCTTCAACCGGGCCGACAACCGCAACGAAAGCCTGACCGACCGGCAGACCTTCACCTCTTCGGAAAAGCTGGTGCTGTACGACGGCGCGACCGATGCGCGGATCGAAAATGTCAACCACCGCTTCAATTCGCGTTTCGACTACAAATTCAACAACCGCCATTCGCTGATGATGCGCACGGCGTTCAGTGTGCAGGATTACCTGCTCGACAACGAGACCTTCAGCCGCACCGACAACAAATTCGCGGACGACGACATCCGCTTCGTAAACCGCCGCCGCAACTTCGCGCACAACGACAATTTCGGGTACAACGTCTCCAACAACCTGATTTACCGTTACCGGTTGCCGGGCAGCAAGCTGCGCAGCCTGACTTTCGGCGTCGGCGGCCGATACAGCGGCGGGGAGCAGTTCAGCCTGCCGCGGCAGTATACCTTCCGCGATCCGGACAACACCGGGGCCGATACGGCTGCTTACGACGCCCGCAATATTTCGCGTACGCACCGCGAACAGCCCGGCTATTACGTCAGCGGAAGCGCGACCTACACCCATGCGTTCGGCCGGCGTTCGCGCATGAGCGCCGATTACCGCGTGACTTACGCCGCCAACCGGGTGAACCGCCGAACGGTGCTTTTCGACAATAAAACCGGGATGTTCGGCCCGGAACCCGATCCGCGCCAGTCTACGGATTACGATTACGACTACCTGACCCAGCGTGCGGGGCTTTCCTACCAGTATCTTTTTAAGAAGACCAAGGTCGCGGCGTCGGTCTATTACCAGCATGTCGATTTCGGGGGCGACTACACGCTGCCCGTGCCGGACAGGACTTCGGCGTCGTTCGACAACATAACCTACAACGTGGTGGGCAACATCCACTTCGATCGCAGCAACCTGCTCAAGATCGATGCGTCGTCGCGCACGCGGAATCCCCGTGCCGCCGATCTCCAGAGCATCGTCAATACCACCAACCGGCAGCATGTCTTTGCCGGAAATCCGGGGTTGAAGCCCGTCTATACGCATGATCTTTCGGCGCAGTATATCCGTTCGAACGCCGCCAAGGGCCGCACCTTCACGCTTGCCGTGCGGTTTTCGGCCAGCCCCAATACAATTGCCGATTCGCTGGTGATCGACTCGCCGCATTTCGTCATCGTCATCGACGGCGACGGCACGGAGCTGGGGGAGGGCAACCAGTTCGTGCGGCCGGTCAATCTGCCGGGATACTGGAACCTGCGCACGACGCTCAGCTACGGTTTCCCGGTGCGGTGGCTGCGCAGCAACCTCAACGTCAGGGCCGGAGTTACGACCGGGCGTATTCCGAGCGTCATCAACGGAACGCGCAACCGCCTGAACGGGGATTCGTACGACGCCGGGCTGACGCTGGGGAGCAACATCTCGGAGAGCGTCGATTTCAAAATCGGCTATACGGGCTATTACAACGTGAGCCGCAACAGTTCGCAGATACGGACCGTGGACAACGTCTATGTCAGCCAATACCTCACGGCCGACCTGAACTTCGTGGTGCGGCAGCGGATCGTGCTGCGCGGCAGCGCCGACTACAACTATTACAAGGGAATCACCGACACGTTCCGCGAGGAGCGGCTGATCTGCAACCTGCAGGTCGGATGCAAACTCTTCCGCAGGCGGCTGGGCGAGGTGACCGTCGGCGTCAATGATCTCTTCGACCAGAACGGCACGACTTTCCGCCGCACGGTGACGGGCACCTACATCCGCAACGTCTCGAACCTCGGTCTGGGCCGCTATTTCCTCGCCCAGTTCTCGTACAACCTGCGCCTGTTCCCGCGTCAGGGAGCCGCCGTGACCCGCATCTTGCAGCAGGGGGTGGAATAAACACGCCGATCAGAGTTTTTCGACCGAAAAACCGGATGCCGGAGTCGTATTTCCGGATTTTATTGCTATATTTGTTCATACATTTAAATAAAGTAAGAACAAATGAGGCAGAATCATCTCTCTCCGGCCCTCCTCTGCGGAGTTGCGGCCGCCGTTCCCGCGGCATGCGCCGCGCAGCAGGGGGCGGGCGGCAGGGAATCCGGGCGGCCCAATATCGTCTATATCATGACCGACGACCATGCTTATCAGACCGTCGGCGCCTACGGGCATCCGATTTCGCGGCTGGCTCCGACGCCCAATATCGACCGGCTGGCGCGCGAAGGGATGCTTTTCCGCGAGGCGTTCGTCGAAAACTCGATCTCGGCGCCTTCGCGGGCGACCCTGCTGACCGGCGTGTACAGCCATCGTCACGGGCAGACCACGCTCAGCTACGGCATTATGGATACGACGCTGGTGCATTTCCCCGAACTGCTCCGGGCCGAGGGCTACCTGACGGCGATCTTCGGCAAATGGCACCTGAGCGTCGAACCCAAGGGCTTCGATCATTACGACCTGCTGTGGGATCAGGGGGAGTATTACAATCCGGTGATGCGCACGCCCG
>OGXK01001708.1_pt1 | contig 11586 bp, 8 predicted proteins | sample 1576261 | NCBI WGS metagenome assembly OGXK01 (sample SAMEA3541581, study PRJEB24748) | human gut metagenome | biome: human gut; feature: human-associated habitat; material: faeces | place: China | collected 2012 | reverse complement strand
TGATTTTTCGCCAGGATGATGATGTGGTAGGACTGGTCGATTTTTTCGTCGAACAGGTATCCCTCCATGCCGTAAATGACCTTGATGTTGTTCGTCTTGTCCGTCGACAGCTCCTGCAGGAGCGGAAAGGACTGGACAACGCCGTGGTCCGTGACGGCGATGGCCGGATGGCCCCATTTTTTGATGGTCTTAATGAGCTGCTTGACCGTAATCAAGGCGTCCATGTCGCTCATGACCGTATGGAGGTGCAGCTCGACGCGCGGCGTCGGGTTGTTGTCTTCCCGTTCGACCGTAACGCCTTCGTCGTCGGCCATGATGTCGTTGGCATTGAAGACGTAGTCGTTGACGTACGTATCGTATACGACGTCGCCGCGCATGCGGACGTAGGCCCCTACCTTCATGCGCTGGGAAAAGGTCGCGTACTCGTCGGCAGACATGGCACTTTTCTGGCGGAACTTGCCGCCGCCATTGCCGACGGTCAAAAACTGGCGGGCCGAGATGCCGTTCGTCGAGTCGGCAATCTGGAACGACAGGAGGATGCGCTTCGATTTCAGCTCGCGGAATTCGAGCTTGACGATTTTCCCCTTGATGACGACGTTATTTCGTTCTTCGCCGAGGATTTCCGTAATAGGCGTCACGTCGCCGCCGAAGGCCTTGCCGTACCAGACGCGGCTATTGCCGCCGTCGCCGGATGTGCCGGCTCCCCCTCCTGCCGGAGCCGACGAGCTGCGGGAGCTGCCGCCGTCGCAGGCGGCCTTGCAGGCTTTTTTGTAGTCTTCGTCAAACAGCTCGGCGTCTTCTTCATACAGGCTGTCGTAGCAGTCCTCGTGCGGAATGTCGTAGCCGTCCAGATCATCCGTATAGACATTGGCTACGCTGCGCAGCCCTTCGTCGTCGCCAGCCGCCGCTAAGGGCAGGTCGCCGCCGTGGTGAATGGCCATGACCTGGTGCACGACGTCTACCTTCCCGGTCAGGGCCAGGCGGCTGCACACCTTGCGCCGCAGCAGGGTCATATCCGCCACGGCCCGGTCCGACTGGGTACGGACCTGCCAGGCGTGCTCGGCCGGCGAAACACAGATTTCCTCGACGCACACCGTATGATCCGCGTCGAGGGGTATAAGCAGCTCTTGCTTAGGGACAATATGCCATACTTTCATCAGTCCTATATCCTTTCAGAAATATCGGGGTCAGCCATGCCGGCAGGCAGCCGGCTAAAAGGCAAACATATCGTGAGGCGCGTTGATGAGCACATCCTGAGGCTGCAGGTCCGACGTCTGGACGACTGTTTCCGACGCCGGCCCGTTGGTGACGATGATCTCATCGTTCGGCGCATAATGTGATTCTATCGTATCGGTATATTTGTCGCCGTCCGTATAGTTGACGGTGCGGCGGATGACGATGTCGTGGCCGTCGTAGCCGACCTGCTCGCAGACGTCGGAAGTAACGGCGTCGTTGTGCCTGCGGATGACCTTATGGGGCAGGTTCTGCAAGTGAATCGTCTGGAAGGTCGTCGTGCACGTATCGGCGTGGTTGCCCAGGATGTACGTCGTCACCGTATTGGCGCCGGCAACGGTGTAAATATACACGGGATGCTGGAAGGGATTGGTAAAGGCGAAATCCAGCGAATTATCGGCTACGGTCGCGTCCATGCCGACGGGCACGTAAGCCGCCGGGGCAAAATGGGGCGCCCGGCCGGCGATGAACAATCCGGCCCGCAGGACGGCGTTGAACAAGGTCGTGCTGACCTGGCAGACGCCGCCGCCGGCGTCGGGGACGAGCTTGTTGTCAAAATATACCGGCGCGTCCTTGTATCCCTTGTCGCGGGTCCGCGTGCCGACGTAGCCGTTGAAGGAAAAGTCCTTCTGGGCCGGTACGAGGGCATGGTTGAGCCGCTTCTGGGCAATGGCGATATTTTCATTCCGATCCTTGTTGGAGTCGTCAAAATGGGTCGTGTAATAGGACAACACCGTGTCGATATCCTTTAAATCTCCTTCCTTGACGGCCGCTTCCTCCCGCGACTGGATTGGCGCTTCCATGTCCTCCGTAACGCCGCGGTCCAGCTGGTCATGAATCTGCTGTTTCAGCCCGGCATCATCGAGGACGATGCGATCCTTTTCCTTGTGAATGGACACGGTCTTGTTGTCGCTGTTGGGAACGGCATAGGCGTTTTCCGGCGCCTTGTCATAAACATCGTGGATCTGCTGAACCCGTTCGTTCAGCTTTCCTTCGTTTACCTTGAGGGACAGGGGCACGTCTTTGCCGAACCGCAGCGTCGCGACGACGTCGGTCAGACGCTGCCACGGCGTACCGCGGCGGCCGACGAGATACACGTCGTCAAAGATTTTTTCCTTGTCAAATTGCAGCTCCAAGTCGTCGAAATCGATCGTCTCGTCTATCTCTTCGCCGGTCAGGCGAATCGTCCGGCCCTTGAGCTCCCCTTCCTTATCGTCTACATACTGGCGCGCCTGTTCCTCCGTCCAGTCCCGCACGGGCTGGCCGTCGAGGGTCACCCTGTCCGCCGCCGCGCTCTGGGCGGCAAAAAATCCGGCGAAGGCCAGGATGCAAAGAGCGGCGACGGCGCCGATTGCCTTCTTCCACGGCCGCCGTTTCTCGACGATGCCGTGCTTTTCCCGATAGCGGCGGCGATAGTCCTTCATGCGCTCTTTGCGCGCCTTCTTTTCTTCATCATCCAACGTTAAACCCTGCCTTTAGTTCGGCAATATAGGCAGATCAGCGGCCCGACGTCGTCTATCGCCGCCGTGCCTCTGCGAATATTGCGCTGTAATGTAAATATATTGGTAATCAATTCCTGTAACTCTCTTATTGTCCAATAGGGCGCGGCTTTTTGCAAGTGATATAACACATATTTTACACTTCTGCCCTTATTGATCTGCGTCATGATGGATTCGCACTGGCGCTGGCCCATGCCGGCTTCTTTCAATTCCTTATATGCCAGAAGCAGGCGCAGGCGGGACATCATATAGCCTACGTTTTTCAGGAACAAGTCCTGCCGCGAGAACAGCCCTTCCAAAAAAGGCACGACGTGCCGGCCGTCGCGGCGCAGGAAATAGTCCATAAAGGTGAACAAGTTTTTCTCCATCGTCCCGGCGAACAAGTCCGCCACGTCGGCTTCGTCGACGCTGCGCCGGTCGTCGTCCAGGGAAATGCACAGCTTTTCCAGCTCGGAAAAGACGTACATGAGGGAAATCTCGCCCCAGGTCTGAAACAACCCGCGCAGGTACTGCTCGGCCCGCAGGGTCAGCTTCTTCCCCCGGCCTTCCAGGAAATCGCTGACGTAAGGCATGACGTTTTTCTCCGTCACGGCCTCGCCTGCGACGACGTCGGCCATAGGGCGCAGCTCCTTGAAAAAGGCGCAGCCCGTGTCTACGTTTCCCTTAGTATAAAACAGGACGCCGTTTTCATCGGACAGGGTTCGCAGCTTTTCCAAAAACCACGTCTCCTCCTTGGACAGCTTGCTGCGCGACCGGCCGCCGCGCTTTACCGGCAGGAAGGGGCACTCGGTCCATACGACGACGCTGCCGCCGCCGAACAGGCTCGTCCCTTCAAAGGCCTCGACGACCGACGCCGCAGGGGCGTCCTTTTTGAACTGCCGCACCGCCGCGTCGCCGCCGGCCCGCTGCTGGCAGTCGGCAACGAAACGCCGCCGGGCCTGCTCCATTAAATATTCTTCTGTTCCGTATATCACTGCTATTGGTTTCATCGTTTACTCTCCGCCCCGGGCCGTAAAAGTCCACTCGCCCTTTCGATAGGTTCCCGTAATCTGGCCGTCGCGAGCCGGCGAAAACCAGGGGATATCGTATAAGGCCGCCCCTTCCGTCCATTCGTCGTACCTTTCGTCATGACCGCCGCCGCGATAGAAAATCAGCGCCGCAGCCCGGCTGGGAAAGGTCTTCTCATCGTACGGCGGCAGCTGGCGCAGCTCGATACAAGCTCCGTCAGGAAGCCGTTTCTGCGGCAGGCCATCGTACAGGTAATAGGGAATCGCCCCTTCTGCAGCAGCGACGGGCATGGCATCGTCAGCCAAGCGGCACGGCCTGTCCAGGGTAAATCTCTCCGCTATCTGGGCCGCCGTTTTCTCCGGCTCGTGGCCTACGACGGTACAGCCAGTCAGACGGAATACGCCTTCGTACCGCAACGCCGGCGTCAGCGTGTAGGCTGCCTGCTCAGGGTTCGCCCAGGAACTTTTATTATAGCATAAATAGGCAGAATCATCATCATAGACGACGCACGTCGCCTTATCTTGTCCCAAATCGAAAACGTGGACGACCGCCTCAGGCCGGTGCAGCTGCGCCCAGCCCCAGGAACCGAGACCGGCGACGGCTGCCAAAATTAGCAAGATACGCCGCTGCCTAGGCCAGACGAAAACGGCGGCAAGGGCCGTATACCAGGCGGCGACAACCGGCAGAGACATGGCTCCGGCCCAGAAACGGCTGTGCGGCAAGGCGGCCAGAAAATAATTTCCCTTCACGGCCAGGGCCAGAAGGGGCGACACGCCGTGCAGGACCATATGGGCGGCGGGATCGCAGAGAAAACCGAGAACGGCGGCAGCCAGTCCTAAAACGATGACCAAATCCAATACGGGGGCGACGAGGAGATTGGCTGCAAAGGAATAAACGGGAAAGGCATGGAAATTGGCAAACAGCAGGGGCAGCAGCAAGACCTGGGCGCACAGGCATACGGACAGGCCGTCGCGCAGCAGCGCCGGCAGGGCGGAAAACCAGGGCCGCACCTTGCCGCTGAGAAGGACAATACCCGCCGATGCGCCGCAGGACAGGCGGAAGCTCAAATCATAGAGCAAATACGGACTGTACAGCAGCATGAGCAGCACTGCCGCCGCCAAGGCCTGCACGCTCGCGTAGTCCCGCCGGGCCCACAGGCTGAAGGAACAAATCAGCCCCATGATGGACGCCCGGACGACGGGGGCGACGAATTCGGCCATAGCTCCGTACAGAAGGACGAAGACAGCCGACAGAAAAAACTGCCATTTTCCCCGCAGCCCGGCCGCCCGGCCTAAAATCTGCACGACCGACAGGAGCAAGGCGATGTGCGACCCCGACACCGACAGTATATGAATCAATCCCGTTATACTAAAGCTTTCGATAAGCTCCGGCGGCAGCTCGTCGTAATGGCCGCCGAAGAGCAGGCTGCTCAGGATATGAGCCCCGTCCGTCCCCAATACGATGCGGAAGCGGTCCGTCATGGTTTCGCGCAGCTTCGCCAAGGTATGACGCCATCCCTGAGCCGGCTGAAGCAAGGTCAGGCCGCCGTCGTCGCCGTAGCCCTTTAAGAAGATGCCGCTTTCCTTGTCGCGGTGCCGGGCGTCGTAGGCTCCGCGGTTTCCGTAATACCGAATAGGCCGCAGGACGCCGCGGAAGGCGACGCGGGCCGAAGGCTGAAAGGACGGATCAGCCGGCGCCGTCACATACACTGCGCCCGCTCCTTCCCGGAACGTGCCTTCGCCGGCATAGGCAAAACGCTCCATATCGACGACATAGCGAGCCATCGCCTTGCCGTCGGTTTCGTACATACTGCCTTTTTCCCGGAGCGTCCCTTCCATATAGATGTCGGCTCCGCCGACATAATGAGGCAGCCCGTCGTACTGCTCCGCTGCCAGCTGCAGCCGCGCGCCGCCGGCTAGCAGGCAGAACAGCAAAATCAGAGGCCAGGCCCAGCGCGTTTTTCTCGCCGCCGCGGCTAAGAGGACGGCGGCAAGACAGGCCGCAGCCCATTCCGTCAAGGATACCCCCAAATAATCTGCCGCTGCGATGCCGATGCAGAAGGCCGACACAGCCCCCAGCCCCCGGTACATCATATCGTCACCTTATCCTGCAGCTCTTTATATTTCGCCGGTCCGATGCCCTTGACCTTCTGCAGTTCCTCTATGCTGGAAAACAAGCCGTGCTCGTCCCGATAAGCAATAATCTTCCGGGCCATAGCCGGCCCGATGCCCGGCAGCTCGCCCAGCTTTTCCTCGTCGGCTTCGTTGATATTGATACGGCCGTCGTCTGCCTCTCCGACAGACGGCGCGCCGTTCAAGTCGTACGGGATATGAATATGCATGCCGTCAGCCGCTTCATCGGCAAAGTTGACAGCCGCCCCATCAGCATAAGGCAAGACGCCTCCGGCGGCATGGACGGCTTCGCCGACGCGCACCGTTTCGTCAAAGGCGTATAGCCCAGGCTTGCGCACAGCGCCGCTGACGTAGACGTAGGCCGACTGGGGCTGAGGCGCTTCTACAGCCGGCATAGCTGCTGGTTCTTCCAGCCAATCCGGCAGCGCCCCCTGCAAAATGAATAAAGCCGCCAGCAGGCAGACTCCTATGAGCACTTTCTTCATATACAGACCTCCTCATTCAGGTATTTCTTCTTCACTTCTCGGTCTGCATCGGCCGTTCCTGCCGCCGTCATCAGGTTTAAGCTCCTTCTAATCTTCGTCTCATAAAGGATCTCATATTTTAATATTTCTCCGTCATTCTCCGCCGCCGGCTGGTTATTTCGGTCAAAAACGAGCAATCCTATTCCATCGTCTTACATTTTATGATATGATAAGTACATTCATCATGGATATAGTTTTAAATATATTGGAGGCCAGAACATGAAAGAATACAAACCGTTCAAATCAGGTAAAGTCCGCGAAGTATACGATGCCGGCGACAGCATCATCATGGTTGCGACCGACCGCATTTCCGCATTCGACCACATCCTGAAAAACCAGATTACGAAAAAAGGCGCGATCCTCACGCAGATGTCCAAATTCTGGTTTGATTTGACGAAAGATATTATTCCGAACCACATGATCTCCGTCGACAACGCCGACATGCCCGAATTCTTCCAGCAGGAACAGTTCCTCGGCAACAGCATGAAATGCAAAAAGCTGACCATGATCCCCATGGAATGCATCGTCCGCGGCTACATCACCGGCAGCGGCTGGGAAAGCTATAAGGAAAACGGCACGATCTGCGGCATTCAGCTTCCCGAAGGCCTGCAGGAATCGCAGAAGCTTCCCGAACCGATCTTCACGCCGAGCACGAAAGCCGAATTAGGCGACCACGACGAAAACGTCTCCCTCGAACAGGGCGCAGCCGTCCTCGACAAGACCTTCCCCGGCAAGGGCATGGAATACGCCGAAAAAATCCGCGACTACACCCTCGCCCTGTACAAGAAATGCGCCGATTACGCCTTGTCCCGCGGCATCATCATTGCCGACACGAAGTTTGAATTCGGCCTCGACGAAGAAGGCAACATCGTATTAGGCGACGAAATGCTCACGCCGGACAGCTCCCGCTTCTGGCCCCTCGAAGGCTACAAGCCCGGCCAGTCCCAGCCGTCCTATGACAAGCAGTTCGTCCGCGACTGGCTCAAAGCCAACCCGGACAGCGATTTCCTCCTGCCGCAGGACGTCATCGACAAGACGATTGAAAAATACGAAGAAGCCTATGAAATGCTGACAGGCAAAAAATTCGATAAATAAGCAACAAAAAAATGGATTCAGCTCCTCGCGCTGAATCCATTTTTTTGTTATATCCCACAGCATTACAAAGCAATCAAAATTCCAGTACCATCTGAGGCGACCGGCATGACGTTATATGCCGGTCATACACCTCGTCCTCAGGCCGCACATACCCGCCCAACAAAGGCGACGCCGGGTCATGGATTCTGCTGACTTCTCGATTTGCACCGCCGGCATAGCAGTACCGGCAGCCGCCTCGGCATGTACTGTAGGCACCGATGTCGATACTTTCCGCACAGCCGCAGGCCGGCCGCTGGTTCGCATCTCTCCTGACCTGCAGGGGCTGCCTCAAAAGCTGTTCAAACAAGGTCTTGTCGATGCAGTGACCATGAGAAATTCCGTATTCAGCCAGGTCCAGGTCTTCGGCACACGTCTCCAGCTGTAGGCCGTGTGCCTGGCCAATCGCCGCCAAGGCCTGGGCCAGCCGCCGTTTCTGCGCAGCCGGAAAGGGCTTTAGCCCCAGGGCGGCCATAGGACGGCTGATCTGGGGATAGTAATCAAGAAAGCTAATGACGCACCGTCTCGTATACGGCGCCAGCTGCGCTGCCAGCTCGGCAAAATACCGTACATGATACGCTTCCGTATATTTAGAACTGAGAAATACAGGGTCGTACCGCCAAATGACCCGCTCCGGCCCGATGCGGCGCGACAGCTCTTGAAAAGCCGGAATAAGGCACTCCCGCTTCGACGGAATCCCCGGTTCCACATCGCTGCCGTATGCCGTCAGGGTGTACTGGAAATAATAGGCGAACTCTTCCAACTCGCCCAGCTTCGCCAGCATAGGTGCGGGGTTCTTCGTCCAGAAGACAAAGCCGTCGACGACGTCGGGATGCAGGACAATGCGACTGACGCGCCGTTCATTCACAGGCTGTCGCACCAGTACATAGCCGTCCCGGAGGCGGTTCCAAAACCAAGGAGAATAATAGGCCGGTATATCAGTCCGCCGGCTGACGCTGATAATCATATTCCCTGCCTTCCTGCTGCCCTTTAGTCAGCTTCAATATTCATAAAATCAAAGGCGTCTACATCGAACAAGCCCGTATCTAAAAGCTTAATCTGCGGGATAACCGGCAGGGACATAAAGCACAAGGTCATGACGACGTCCACATCCTCGTGGATGCCCAGCGCTTCGTGGCCGGCTGCGTAGATTTCTTCGGCCTGCTCTTCTACCCAATGGCCGTCCCGATTGCTCATGAGGCCGGCAATGGGTAGGGGCATAGAGGCGATGACGGCTCCGTCCAGCACGACGGCAATGCCTCCTTCCTGGGCCGCGACGGCTTCGACGGCCGCCGCCATGTCGCCGTTGTTCGCGCCGGCGACGATGATGTTGTGAGAATCGTGGGCAATGGATACGGCCACGGCCCCCTTCGTCAGCCCGTAGCCCCGCAGCAGGCCGAGGCCGACATTGCCCGTGCCGTGATGGCGTTCGACGACGGCGACCTTGACGATATCAGCGGCGGCATCATATACGAAATCGCCCCTTTCATCGACGGCTACTGTCGCCGTCCCTTTGCGAGTCACGACGCTGCCGGGGATAATATCTATCGTATGGACCGACGGCGAGCGCAGGGCCATGCGCAGCTTGTCGGCAGAAAAACCGGCCAGATGCACAGTGTGACGGACAGCACCGGTGTCAGCCTGCGTAAAAGGCGGAATATACGCCCCTTCGGACGCAACCTCCTCGCCGGCAATAAAGGTCTTCCAAACGGAAAACTCCTGCAAATCATCAAACAAGACGACGTCGGCCCGTTGGCCCGTTTTCCCGGCGCCAGAGCGCCGCGGTCCGACAAGCCGTAGCATTCGGCAGCGTTGAGCGTCGCCATCGTGACGGCTCCTTCCGGCGAAATGCTGTGCCGCACGCACAGCCGCAGGTGCTCGTTCAAATGGCCCTTGGAAAATATCGTTTTCAAATGCAGATCGTCGGAACACAGCAGGAACCGGCGCAGGTTCTGCGGCGTGACGGCGCCGATGAGATTCGGCAAATCGCGGCAGGCCGAACCGTTTCGCAGGAGGACGTACATGCCGAGGGAAATTCGCTCCAGCGCTTCCTCGGCAGTGGAGCATTCATGGTCCGTCCGAATTCCGGCAGCGGCGTAAGCCTGCAGCCCGCCGCCATGGAGGCCCGGACTGTGACCGTCGACGATCTTGCCTGCTTCATGGGCCGCCGCTAACTTATCCAGCACGTCGTCCTGGGCTGCCGCGACGCCGGGATAGTTCATAAATTCCCCTACGCCCAATATGTAACTGTCCTGCAGAGCCCGGGCCAGCTCTTCCGCGCCGATGACGGCGCCGCTGTGGTCGAAGGATGTCGCCGGCACGCAGGATGGAGCCATGAACTGAATATCCAGAACAGTCTGCTCCGCCGCTTCGGCCATATACTTCAATCCGGCCAGTCCGCAGACATTGGCGATTTCATGAGGGTCGGCAATAATCGTCGTCGTCCCCAGGGGAACGACGAGGCGGCCGAATTCTTCCGGACTGACGTAGGACGACTCGATGTGGATATGGCTGTCGATGAGGCCCGGCGCGGCATACCGCCCTCCGGCATCGACGACGCGCCGCCCTTCGTACGAACCGCCGATGCCGGCGAAGACGCCGTCTATGACAGCAATGTCTCCTTCCCGTATGGACTGGGTATACACGTCGACAATACGGCAGTTTTTAAGGACCAAGTCACAGGGAATGATCCCTTGGGCCGCTTCAATTCTTCGTTTCAACATGTCTTTATATGCAGAAGCCATAGGTAATTCTCCTTTGTTTGCCAACTATACGTACTCATATTGTACCATACCCGCTGCGGGGAAGCCAAAGCATCTTGCCGAAAAACATCTTCTATACGACAAATTTATATGACTATAAAAAATATTTTTACCCTTTTCATTGCTATTTCGACCTGAAAAGGATATAATCATACCTATGTTTTTATTTTATTTTTATAAATTCACAAAAGGGGTGCATTATGAACTTCCTCGACCGTATGTTTCATTTGACGCAAAACGGCACGACTGTAAGAACTGAGCTCATCGCCGGCATTACGACCTTTATGACCATGGCCTATATCCTGGCCGTCAACCCGACGATTCTGAGCGCCGCCGGCATGGATAAGGGCGCCGTCCTCACGGCGACGGCCCTGGCGTCCCTCATCGGCACGCTGTGCATGGCCTTCTTTGCCAACTATCCCTTCGCCCTGGCTCCCGGTATGGGCCTGAACGCCTTTTTCGCCTATACCGTAGTCCTGCAGATGGGCTATACGTGGGAAATGGCCCTGGCCGCCGTCTTTGTAGAAGGCGTCATTTTTATCGTCCTATCCTTGACGAACGTCCGCGAAGCCATCTTCAACGCCATACCGATGACCCTGAAAAAGGCCGTATCTGCCGGCATCGGCTTGTTTATCGCCCTCATCGGCCTGTTCAACGCGCAAATCATCGTCGCCAACCCGGCTACGAAGATATCCCTCTTTTCCTTTAAGCAGGCCGCTGCCGACGGCACCTTCCACACCGTTGGCATCACCGTACTGCTGGCCATGCTGGGCATCTTGTTTACGGCCTTCCTCATGATCCGCCGTGTCCGCGGCAACGTCCTCTGGGGCATCCTATTTACGTGGATATTAGCAGTTCTCTGCGAACTGACCGGCCTGTACGTCCCCAATCCGGAGCTGCACATGTACAGCGTCATCCCCGACGTATCTGCCGGTGCGGCGGCCTTCGCTCCGGCCAGCATCGCCCCGATCTTCGGCCATCTCGATTTCAGCCGCCTCTGGTCCGTCGATTTTCTCATCGTCATGTTCGCCTTTTTATTCGTCGATATCTTTGACACCTTGGGCACGCTCATCGGCGTTTCCTCCAAGGCCAACATGCTCGACGCCGACGGCAAGCTGCCCCGCATCAAGGGAGCCCTCATGGCCGACGCCGTCGCCACGACCTTCGGCGCCGTCCTCGGCACCAGCACGACGACGACCTTCGTCGAAAGCGCTACTGGCGTCAGCGAAGGAGGCCGCACGGGCTTGACAGCGTTGTTCGTCGCCGTCTTCTTCGCCTTGTCCCTGTTCCTGTCGCC
>OGXK01001707.1_pt1 | contig 11588 bp, 8 predicted proteins | sample 1576261 | NCBI WGS metagenome assembly OGXK01 (sample SAMEA3541581, study PRJEB24748) | human gut metagenome | biome: human gut; feature: human-associated habitat; material: faeces | place: China | collected 2012 | reverse complement strand
GCTCTGGCAGGCGCTTCGGTTGCCATCTGCGGAGCCAGCGCTGCTGCTGCTCTTGCCCTTGTCATTGACAAGAAGGCACTGCGTGAACAGGCTCTTTTGGCCATCATTGTTACGGTAACAGCCTTGTCGACGATTTCCATGATTCTCTATCCGATTCTGTGCGAACTTCTCGGGTTTGAATCGTCTCGCGCCGGTTTGCTTCTGGGCGGCACCATCCATGACGTCGCTCAGGTGGTCGGCGCAGGCGCCATGCTTGGAAACGACGCACTTCAGACCGCCACCATGACCAAAATGCTGCGAGTGGCGATGCTTATTCCGATGATGTTTGTGTTTACCGCTTTGTTTGCGGCCAAAGGCGAACACGGTGAACCCAACGGTCCCAAGACCGTCAATCCGTTTGCTCAAATTCCTCTCTTTTTGATCGGATTCGTTGTGCTCGCCACCCTTAATGTCGCCGGCATCATTCCGATCTCGGTTAGCGACAGCCTTGCGCAAGCCTCTCAGCTACTGATTTTGGTCGCAATGGGTGCGCTCGGTATCAAGACAAGTCTGGGCAAACTCAAGGCTGTCGGCTGGGCGCCGATCATCTTAATGACACTCGACACGATCTTTCTCTTTGTCTGGGTCCTCGCAGGCATATTGCTTGTTTCCTGATTTTCCTCAAGGCGCCTAAGCGGCGCCTATGTGTTACGAAGCTTCAGGCTGTTGCTAAAATGCGCGGCATGGAGGTTTGTGTCTACGAGCCGACAGCTCGACACAATATTAAAATTTGTTGGTTGTGCCTTTGTGGCAAACCTTTCAAACCGGAGAAATCAAAGTGGAGTCGCTGAAGCCTTTGGTGCGCGTGATTGACGACGACGACGCAATGCGTCGCTCGTGGGCTTTTTTGATCGAGGGTGAAGGCTGGGATGTGGCTGTTTATTCCGACGCCCTGGATTTCATTAGTTCCGGCGACTTCCAACGCCCCGGTTGCCTCGTTCTCGATGTGCGTATGCCTCGCATGAGTGGTCTGGAACTGCAGGACAAGATGCGCGAATTGGGTATTGACCTTCCGATCATCTTCATTTCCGGTCACGGTGACATTGACATGGCCGTGCGCACCCTCAAACTCGGCGCCGTTGACTTCCTGCAAAAACCCGTCGACGATCAGCGTCTGTTGACTGCCATCGGCAGCGCCGTGATGAATAACCTCAACCACCGTCGTACGGAGATGGAACTCTCATCCTTCCGTAGCCGCTTGATGCAGCTCACACAACGTGAACGCGAAGTGATCCGCATGGTTGCCCACGGCATGAGCAACAAACAAGTCGCAGAAAACCTCGGCATCAGTGAAAAGACGGTACAGGTACACCGCGGCTCGGCCTACCGCAAACTGGATCTGCACAACGCCGCCGAAATCGCTCGACTGCTGTTGCGTTCAGGCGATCCGCTCTGATCAAAATTTACTTTGTTAGAAAAACCTCCGGATCGGTTTCGGTTCGGAGGTTTTCTTTCGTCTTCGGGACACCTTTTTGCCTAAGGCAAAGACTCTCCTCTCGCAATCAGGACTCGCTTGGCCTTACCGGGAAGCCCACTCATCCAGGGAAAGTCCCGTTCATGACTTTCACGGAAACGCTTGACCTCGTCAATTTCAGAGAGCGTCGCATCCACCATGTCAAGGCCCAGCTCCAGCATTCTGCTGTGACGCGGCGCTATCGCAAAACTCACGACTGCATCACCCGTACGGATCGTTCGTGCAGCAAGATTGACCGTAAAACTTGCCTCTGGATCGGCGCGAAGGACGGCAAAGAGCTTTTTTGAGTCGTCTGCTGTAATTTTGCAAGCCAGCAGTCCGTTGTTAAAGCAATTGCTGTAGAAGATCTCGCCGAAGCTTGGCGCAACCACCACACGAAAGCCTCCTTGCAACAGCCCCCACACAGCGTGCTCGCGGCTGGAGCCACACCCGAAATTCGGACCGGCAACCAGAACGGCGGCCTTTGCCGCTGCCGAAGAATTTAAAACGCAATCAGGATTGAGCGATCCGTCGGCCTTGTGCTTGAGATTGTAGAAAAGGCCCTTATCGAGTCCCGCCTTGTCGATGCCTCGTAGAAATTGTTTGGGCATGATCTGATCGGTATCGATATTGTCAGCTTCTAAAGCGACGGCTCCGGTTGTCAGCGTGGAAAACTTGTCCATTTTGAGCTCCTATCTGTTACAGCGTAGCGGGATCAGTGAGTTTTCCCGTAATAGCGGCAGCCGCTGCAGCGGCGGGACTCACCAGATGCGTTCGGGCTCCTCTGCCCTGACGTCCTTCGAAATTGCGGTTTGTTGTTGAGGCACAACGAACGCCGGCCTGCAAAATGTCGTCGTTCATGGCCAAACACAGTGAGCAACCGCTCTTTCGCCATTCAAAACCAGCTTCCCTAAAGATGTCGGCCAATCCTTCGTCTTCTGCCTGCTTGCGTACGCGCATACTGCCCGGCACCACCTGCGCACGAACGCCCGTTGCCACCTTTTTACCCTTGACAACAGTCGCGGCAGCTCTCAAATCCGAAATACGTGCATTGGTGCACGAACCGATAAAGACGTGCTGCACAGAGAGATCAGTCATTCGCTGTCCTGCTTCAATGCCCTGATATTTCTGCGCACGAACGGCCGCCGCTTTCTGTACGGGGTCATCAAACGAAGCAGCCGCAGGCACAGGTTCGTCATAGGCCACACACTGATCGGGGCTCGTTCCCCAAGTCACCATGGGCTTGACCTCGCTTGCGTTGATTTCAACGGTTTTCGCATAGGTTGCATCGTCGTCGGACGAAAGCGTTCCCCAATAGCGTGACGCAGCCTCGAACTCCTCTTCAGAAAAATCAAGCCAATGTGCGCGAACCCACTCAATCGTCTTCTCGTCCGGTGCGATGATGGCACCGCGTGCTCCCGCTTCCACTGTGAGGTTGCAAAGCGTCATGCGCTCTTCAACGGTAAGTGCCGTTACTCCCGTGCCCTGGTATTCAACGACACAACCCAAAGCGCCTCGGGCCGTGATTGCTCTGAGGACAAAAAGCGCCAAATCTTTCGCCGTGGATCCCGGTTTCAATTGACCATTGATACGGATCAACATGGGCTTAGCAAGACGATAGACAAGTGTTTGCGTCGCCAAAATGTGTTCAATTTCGGACGTACCGATACCAAAGGCAAGAGCGCCCAGTGCGCCGTGCGTCGTCGTGTGACTGTCGCCGCAAATCACCACCATACCGGGACGCACCAGACCCTGTTCGTCCATCAGTACGTGTTCAATGCCTTGCGCCGGATCATTGGGACCGTAGAACGCCGTAATGCCGAAGTCACGGCAATTCTTGGCCAAGTTTGAGGCCTGCAGAGCGCTTGCCGCATCGTGAATGACGCGCGGATTGAGATCAGCAGACGGAATGATGTGGTCAACCACGCACAGATGTGACTCGGGCGCCAATACACCGCAGCCGCGTTGACGCACACCGCTAAACGCCTGAGGACTTGTGTATTCGTTGGCAAAGTGAGCATCCACGTAAAGGAGCACCGTTTCATTGTCAATGCGCTTGACCGTGTGGCTCTCCACAATCTTCTCATATAGCGTCTTTGCTATCGCCATCTTCGCCTCCTTGTTATCGCTTATATTTCAGACAATAGGAATTCAACAATGCCTGTATTGTACGCCTCGCCCGCGGGGACTTCGCCTTTACGGACGGTTCTGAAAACACGATTCGCTCGTTTAGAATGCCATCGTTTCTCGTCCGTTGTTTCAACTTCGCCGTCATGCCGCTTCAAGTACGCAACAGTTTCATTCTTTTCTTGTGCGCCGTCATCTGGGGTTCCGCTTTCGTTGCGCAAGCCCTCGGCATGAATCACATCGGTCCGTTTGCCTTCACGTTTGCCCGCTCCATCATCGGCGGTTTGTTTTTGCTTGCCGTGCTACCGATTCTCGATCGCCTGACCCGCAAGAAGAATGAAACGCAGAACGCCCCCAAAATCTCCCCCTGGAGAAACCCAAAACTCTGGACGGGCGGCATTCTCTGCGGCCTCGTACTTTTCATTTCCGAGTCTCTGCAGCAGTTTGGGCTTCTATACACAACGGTGGGAAAAGCGGGTTTCCTGACGTGCTTGTATATCGTCATCGTTCCCGTCGTGGGGATGTTCATCGGACGCAAAACGGGTTTTCTGGTCTGGATTGCAGTTGTGCTTTCCTGTCTGGGCCTCTACTTCCTGTGCATGCCGCCTGGAGAGTTTTCGCTTAGCCTTGGCGACGGACTTGTGCTTGCCTGCGCGTTCAGTTACACCGCACACATTCTCGTCATTGACCACTACACGGATCACGTTGACGGAGTGCGCATGAGTTGCATTCAGTTTTTTGTCGGCAGTCTTCTGGGGTTGATTTTGATGATGGCCTTCGAACCGCCCTCGCTGGACGCCATGAAAGCCGCTGCTCCCGCCTTCCTTTACGCCGGCATCTGCAGCAACGGCATCGCCTACACGCTTCAGATCATCGGTCAGCGTGGAGTCAACCCGACGGTAGCCTCGCTGATTCTGAGTCTCGAAAGCGTCGTGAGCGTCATTGCTGGCTGGCTTATTCTCTCTCAGTCCATGAACGCACGGGAACTTCTAGGCTGCACCCTGATGCTGAGCGCCGTCATTCTGGCTCAGCTTCCGAGATCGTTTTTCAAGCGTCTGTTTGCGTGACGCATGAGCCACTGACAGAAAACCGTATCCTACGATTGATTTTCTCAAGCCTGGGGTTGCCTTTGGCCCTAACCACCGACGTTTCGTCGCCATTCGCCTTTATTCGTTTCTGTGGCTAGGAACCGACTCTCGTACAATTTTCCTCAGGCTTACGGACACAAAAAACCGGAAGGTCAGCTATCGATCTTCCGGTTCCTCGTTTCGATGCCGCCGTGAAAGCGGCACCTTGAGAGCTAAAGCTTATTCGGCCTTCTTTTCCTCAGCACCCGGCAGGTAGTCCTTGCTCAGGACCACAGCGTTGTGCTTGGCGCGCAGGCTGTCGAGATAGGCGTTTTCTTCGGCCTGACCGAACATGCCGGCCAGCTCGTTGCGCGTGCCTTCCAGAGCGGAGGCGTCGGGCTCAACCGTCTCGGACTTGGTGATATGCACCAGCGTGTAGCCCGTGGGAGTGCGCACGCCGATATATGCGGGCAGTTCCTTGGCGGGAACTCGCATGAGCGAATTGATCAGGTTGAAGTCCCAACCCAGAGGCTGAGAACGGGACACGGTCACGGCTTTGTCGAACTTCACGTCCTTAGCTTCACCGGACTTGATCTTGGCAAGCAGAACCTGACCGTCCTTTTCGGCGGCGTCAAGAGCGCGTTCGGTTGTCAGAAGCGAAAGAATATCGGCGCGAACGTCTTCAAACTTGGCGATGTGAGCCGGCTGATAAGCCGTCACGCGAGCGGCAACGAGCGTGTTGGAAGCAACTTCGATGGCCTGCGTGTTGCGCTTTTCAACCAGACATTCTTCACCGAAGAGGCTTTCCATGACGTGCTGGTTGAGGAACTTCTTCTGAACCGCATCGCTCGGGCCTTCAGCCGTCACATTGTTGAGCGTCATGGGCTTGAGGTTGTACTTTTCGATCACGCTCTTGAGCGAATCGCTTTGTTCGTAAACCATGTTGGTGAAGTTGTCGGCTTCTTCGGCAAAGCGCTTCTGGCTTTCCTGATCCTGATAGAGCTTCACGATTTCGGCACGAACGTCGGCCAGGGGCTTGGCGGCCGTCGCCTTGACGCCGGTGACCGAAATGATGTGGAAACCGAATTCGGATTCCACCGGACCGACAATGTCGCCTTCCTTGGCGTTAAAGACCGCGTCTTCAAACGCCGGCACCATCATGCCCTTCGTGAACCAGCCCAGATCGCCGCCTTCCTTGGCGCTGCCCGGATCAGCCGATTCCTTCTTGGCCACGTCTGCGAAAGTCTTGGGGTCAGCCTTGACCTGCTTGAAGATTTCTTCAGCCTTGGCCTTAGCCTTGTCCTTACCCTGACTAAAGTCAATCAGAATGTGGGAGGCACGGCGTTCTTCCGGAGCCTGGAAGCGGCTCATATTCTGCTCGTAGAACGTTTTGATGTCCTCTTCACTCGGTTCGACATTCTTAAAGAGATCGGGCGAGAAAACGACATACTCCACATTGACGGCGTCAGGACGCTCAAACTGCTTCTGATTGTCCGTCCAATACTTCTTGGCATCTTCGTCGGAGACCTTCACCTTGACCATGTATTCACCGACGCTCAGATTGTGCACGGCAGCTTCACGCTTTTCGGTAAGAAGGTTAAAGATGTTACGCGAGGCGGTATCGGGCACCAACGTCGTGCGGGTAATGCCTTCTGTAAGAAGATTGCGGCTGATTTCACCACGGATCATGTGCACGAAATATTCATCACTCATGCCGGAAGCGGCCAGATAGTTGGTGTATTTCTCGGCGTCGAATTTGCCGTCGGTGAGAAAGCGCGGGAAGGTCTTGATCATTTCGATGGCGACCTGTTCGCTCACATGAATGTCTTCAAGAGACGTCTCACCGATGAGACTGCGTTCGTTCATGATCGCTTCGAGCAGCGCGACCTTGGCCTCCTGGCTGTCGAGCATATTGGAGCGGAATTCTTCACCGAGACGCACGCGCAGGTTTTCCAGACGTTGGCGCTTGGCTTCGTCAAACTGCTGCGGAAGGATCGAAACGTCGTCAACCTTGGCGATGGCGCCGTCGTCGCTGATCATTCGGTTGTAGGAATAGATACCTGTGACCACAAAGCTGGGAATCACGAGCACCATGGCAATGAACATCAGCCAGCGCTTGTGATTGCGGAACAACTCAAGAAGCATGAAATTAGCCTTTGGATTAAACAAAAATGCGGACTGCCGCATAAAGCCGCAGGGCCGCTGCGCGCCCACGACAAACGCTGAGCGCACTTTTCTACTCAATAGCCGTGCATTCTAACAAAAGCAAGCTGTCGGCTCGCTTAATTTCGCGCATCAGCCGCGTTGCAAAACGTTTTTTTCGTAACTCTGAAATCAGCCGATCTCGTCGACTGCAAAGACCGGGCACTCCAACCACAGCGCCTGCGGGAATCGACTGAAACAATACCGCTTCATATATTCCCGCGTATCCTCTTCAATCGTTGCGTCGGGCATCGGGTTGCATTGATTGAAGATCACGGCCGAAAGTTCGGCCCCGCGTCGCTGCAGCGCTTCAAGAGACAACACGGCGTGATTGATGGAGCCTAACCTCCCCGAAGTCACGAAAACAAAAGGCCAGTTCTGCGCGCACACAAAATCAACCGTCAGTAAATTTTCCGTCAGGGGCACGGCCAAACCTCCGGCGCCTTCGACAAGCACCACATCGTAGCTTTCGGCCAGTTTGTTCGCGCAGTCAATCAAATGAGCGAGATCGATCGGTCGGCCATCGATTTTGGCTGCCAGATGAGGTGACGCCGGGTAGGTGAAAAGTTCGGGCGCGGTGATCCCTTCCTCGTCTTCGGGCAGCGTCACCCCCATCAGACGCCGGTGCAGGCGGATGTCCGGACTGTAGTCTCCGCAACCGGTCTGTACCAATTTCATGGTGGCCACACGACGTCCGCAGCGCAGAAGTTCGCGAGCAAGCCACCCCGTGCAGACGGTCTTTCCCGCATCCGTATCGATGCCGCTCACGAAATGAATTCCTGAAGATAGCTTCACTACATTGTCCTGCATCAGTGCCATCGTTGATCACTCATAAACGGTTGCATTTAATCTGTTATTGGTGTTGTCACGACAAGGATTCTTCTTCAATGACATCAATATTTTCCGGCGTCACGATGGTCACCGGCGTATCAGGATAAGCGCGCTCGAAGGCTCGAATCGACGTCGTCTTGGATTTGTTGCTCGACTTGCATTCGAACGCTCTGACTTTTCCGTTATGGACCTCCAGAAAATCAACTTCATGCTGTTGGCGCGTTCTCCAGAAGAAGATCTCTGCGCCGTCACAACGAAAAGCGTGTTGTTTCAATCGTTCCGTGAAAAACAAATTTTCCCAAAGCGCTCCGACATCGGTTCTCGCCGGCAGTGGAGAAAAGTCTCTGATGATTGCATTGCGAATACCGTTGTCGTAAAAGTAGATCTTCTTGCCAAGCTTGATTTCCGATTGCGGGTTACGTGAAAGCGATGGCACAACCTTGACGATGAAGCACGATTCGAGCAAGTCAATGTAACGCTCAATGGTTTTATTCTGAATGCCGAGTTCGCTGGCCACCGTGCCGTACTTCACTTCGGAACCAACGTTGAAAGCCAAGTATTTGACCAGCTTCATGAGTTCTGTCGGTTTTCGCATTTCCGCAAGCTTGAACAAGTCCTTGTAGAGAACAGCGTCGGCAAAGTCGAGCAAATATTGTTGAGCACGACGAGGCTCGTTGACGACAGCCGGCAGGCACCCGAAGATCATACGATCGTAAATACTGCGCTTGACTTCAATCCAGGATGTGTGCTCGGCAAGTTCAGCCAAAGAAAACGGCCAGAGGTTGTAGGTGTTGAAGCGCCCGGCAGCCGATTCCTTCATGCCTCCGGCGAGTTCAAGCGAGCTGGAACCGGTCACAAAAAGTCTGTTATCAGCATGAGATGAATCCACCATGCGCTTTACGATACGACCGATTCCGGGAACGAACTGAGCCTCGTCGATGACAATGTACGGGAACTGATCCAGAAGCTTGAGATACGACTTCGAATCCGCAAGCAAGGCCAGATCGTCATCATCTTCGCCTGTGAGTATCAAATGCCGCTTGCCTTCGACAAGCTTATTGAGAAGTGTCGTTTTTCCGACCTGTCTCGGCCCCAGAATGATTTCAGCCCGCCCGGACGAATTCGGCGGTGACAACACATTTTCCATCTGCCTGGATATGTACGGAAAATTGAGCATTTTGGTATCGTAATCCCAAATCGTTTAACTTTTTTGGGATTGTAATACCAAAATATTTAAATTTCGTGTTTTTTTGGCTGCCTCAGACTGGTTTCAGTTACACCCCGAACTCAACGACCTTCTTTGAGCATTGACCGAGATTAACAGCTTATATTCGATCTTTAAATCTTCTCTTCCACCCAATTGCGCGTCACCTTGACGAAACCGACAATCAATGTCTGCAGTTCATCGGGTTCGATCACAAAGGGCGGCATCACGTAGAAGATATTTCCGAAGGGACGCACCCAAATGCCTTCCTTGACGAACTGTGCGGCCAGAATTCTGTTGTCGGCAGCACGCTCGGTTTCCACTACACCGATGGCTCCGAGCACGCGCACGTCCTTAACACCCGAGACTTTGCGCAAAGGCTCCAAACCTTTCTTCAGTTCGGATTCAATACGACGAACCTTGGCTTCCCAGTCTTCGGACATGTATACGTCCATCGCCGCGACAGCCGCCGCGCAAGCAATCGGATTGGCCATGAAAGTGGGACCGTGCATCAATGCATTCGGCGCATGACAACTCACCGTATCAGCCACCGCATTGGAGGTGCACACGGCGCTTAACGTCACCGCGCCTCCCGTGAGAGCTTTACCGAGCGTCATGATGTCTGGTACGATCTCGGCCCAATCGCAGGCAAATCGCTTGCCGGTCCGACCGAACCCCGTCGCAATTTCGTCAACGATTAAAAGAATGTCGTACTTGTCGCACAAGCGGCGCGCTTCACGCAGGAACTGCGGGTGGTAGAACCGCATAGCGCTTGCACCCTGAACGATCGGTTCGAGAATCAGCGCGCATATTTCGTCCTGTAGCGCTTCGAAAACGCGCTCAAGTTCCTCAATGTCCCCCGGGTTCCATTGACCTCCGAAAACGGAAGACGGTTCATCAATAAAGATGCGCTTCTGCAGCGCTCCTGAAAAAAAGCCGTGCATTCCCGCAACCGGATCGCACACCCCCATCGCGTTCCAGGTGTCGCCGTGATAACCCTTGCGGATCGTCGCGAAGTTCGTGCGCGTCTTTCGGCCTTTGGCCAATTGATACTGCACGGCAAGCTTCATGGCCACCTCAACGGCAACCGATCCGGAATCCACATAGAAAATCTTCGTGAGCTTCTCAGGCAGCAGACGAGTCAATCGTTTGCCCAGTTCCACCGCAGGTTGATGTGTAAACCCTGCAAACATGACGTGAGTGAGTTTGCTTGCCTGTTTTTGAATCGCCTCGACGATTTCAGGACGGTTGTATCCGAAGGCCGCGCACCACCAACTCGAAGTACCGTCGATGAGTTCTCTGCCGTCTTCCAAAACAATGCGCGCACCATGACCTCCCGCAGCGACATTGACGGGAGGCGGTAAGGTGGCCGACGCATACGGATGCCACAAATGCGCTTCGTCAAAGGTTTTGATATCTTGCGTCTGATATCCGACCTCGGAAACAAGCTCGCGGTCGGCATCAATTGCACTGCCCTTCGTCGTCAGCATGTCTCCGGCAATGGCGGCGTTGATCCCGCACTCGAGTGCCGCCTTCTGAACTTCTCGTGACAAACGGGCTCTTCCACCCGCAAAGCGCAACTGAGCCTTGGGATTGATCAGTCGAAACAGAGCGACAGACCTCAGAATCTCTTCGTCGGACAGGAGCGGCTGATGCTCGAGCGCCGTGCCGGCAATGGGCGAGAGAATGTTGACGGGAATCGAAAGCACGTTGAGCGCACGCAATTGAAGTGCCAAATCGATGCGATCGCTTTCGCTCTCCCCCATCCCGATGATGCCGCCCGAGCAGACGTCCATGCCAACCGCGCGTGCGTTCATGAGCGTTTTGACTTTGTCAGCGGTTGTATGTGTCGAGCAGAGTTTTCCGAAATACGATTCACTCGACTCAAGATTGCAGTGATAACGCACGACGCCTGCTTCAAAGAGACTTTGCAGTTCCTTCTCAGTCAACAGACCCGCGCTCAGGCACATCTGAAGATTCGTTTCCTTGCGAATAACTCGCACGAGTTCAATTGTTTCGCGCACTTCACGCGCAGAGAGCTTTCGGCCGCTCGTCACGAGCGAAAACCGCGTGAGACCGTTTGCCTGTGCTTGTTTTGCAGCTTCGAGCGCCTTGTCGGCATTGATGAGCGGATAGATGGGAATGCCTGTGACAAAACGCCGCGACTGGGAGCACCAAGCGCAGTCTTCCGAACAACGGCCTGATTTGGCATTGATGATGCCGCAGAAGTTAAAAACCCGATCTGCGAACTTGATCGTCGCCTCTTTGGCGGCGGCCACGAGCGTCTGCGTGGAATACGCGCTCAGTTTCAGAGACTCCTCCCGAGTCGGCACGCGTTCCAGCGATCTGACGGTAAAGTCCAGGCAGGCGTTTTTTTCGGCTATCGGTTCCATTGTCTGCTTCTCATCCTTGAATTCTCTTGTGTGGCGGTCAGAAACTAATATATTGCAAATAAGCTGTTATCGCCTCTTTTTTTTCTTAACACATCAACCGTGCAGGGAAGAAAAAGAGTCCTTAAAAGCAATGTTGTTCAATTTCGACCGTCTCGGCGAACAGGCAGGATACCAAACATCCTCATCCGTTTCGCTTGTTTTGAAACGAGAATTTGCAGAATCGGGTAGAGAGAGCCCTCACAGGCTCTCCCTCCCACACCGCACAGCCCCAG
>OGXK01001705.1_pt1 | contig 11594 bp, 11 predicted proteins | sample 1576261 | NCBI WGS metagenome assembly OGXK01 (sample SAMEA3541581, study PRJEB24748) | human gut metagenome | biome: human gut; feature: human-associated habitat; material: faeces | place: China | collected 2012 | reverse complement strand
CCATGTACGCATCGGGACCAACCACGATATTCACGTTTTTCTCCTGTTCAAAAAGAACCTCTCCCAAACGTTCTGCCATACATCCCATGATGGCGACCAGCACGTGTGGATTCTTTTTCTTTACCTCGGAAAATCCTTGTACCCGTCCGCGAACCCGTTGTTCTGCGTTTTCACGCACGGAACAGGTGTTCACCAGAATCACGTCTGCCTCACTTTTTTCTTGCGTCCGTTGGTATCCTTTGTCTTCCAAGATGGCTGCAACTACTTCACTGTCGGCCACGTTCATCTGGCAACCGTAAGTTTCAATATAAAATTTCTTTACCTTCATTCCTAATTTTATTTGCAGGGAGCAAAGGTAATGAATTTTAATCTACGGGCTTTCTATTTTCTTTTAAAAATGCAAAACCGTACTATCGTTTGTCTTGGGACTATATCTATCGTGTCATGTTGTCGTTATTTCTTCGTTATTCTTTCGTTCTATAGAGCGAGTGTTTATCGATAGTATATCGAGGAGATAACGAATAGGTGTAAGAGTTGGTGAAACTCAGGTGTTTATTAAGTTTTGAGGAAAAATGTATTTGAAAATTTGCATTGAAAATCTTTATGAACTACATTTGCCCCGTTCATTTGTCTAATATGGTCCTCTCTGTTTAAGAGGCGGACGTTTAGGAAAAGGGCGTCTTATTTAATTCTTCGGTCAAAGATCACTCCGTGGATGATCAGGAGGCGCAGCTTTGTCGTAGAGTGAATGAATAAAAATTATGTGATGCTTAAATTATCCGATAACGAGCTACATTGGTATGTTGCAAATACTTGTCGTCAGGAGAAAAAGATAAAACAGCGTTTGGATAGCATGGGGATTGAGAATTTCATTCCGTTCCAACAAATTGCACGAAAAATTCATGGTGTTGATAAATTAATAGAAGTACCGGTTATTCCTAATCTGGTATTTATTCATACAACCTTAAAAACTTGCATGTCATTGATTCAAGAATATGCTTTTGATATGCGTTATTTGAGGGATCGGGAAACGGGAAACTTCTTGATTGTTCCCGATAAACAGATGAATGATTTTATGTTCTTGCTTGACTTCTCCAAGGAAATGGTGGAGGTGGTGAACGAGAATCTGAAAAAAGGCGATAAAGTACGTGTCATAAAAGGAGATTTTGCCGGGATCGAAGGAGAATTGATCCGGGTGAAAGGTCATAAAAGAGTGGTCGTAAGGCTGGAAGGGGTCGTGTCTTTAGCTACAGCGTATATTCCTGGTAGTTTTCTGGAAAAGATAGAATAGAAGAATGAAAAATGATTTTTTTCATGACTTGTACATGACCATTCGGGATGTGCGAGTAAGGGATTGTTCTGCAATGTCATTATCTCATTTGCTACATGGTTATTTGTCCGTGTACGCGATGGTTCGGGTTTCTCCCGCTTTAGAACGGGAGTATGGAACATTGCAGGAAATTCATGGGCGGTTGCGTGAAATAGCAAAGGAATTGTCTAAGACAATGAAAGATACCTCTATCGAGCTGGACGAACGGATAGGGTATATGGCAGATTTGATGGATGCTTATCAGACATATTCAGATATGGATCTTTTGAATGAGGCTTTGGATGTGACTTATCGGATATTGACCGTGGATGAGAAAGGGGAGATCGTGATACCGGGTAGAACTCCTAACGTGTGTCGATTGCTTTGTAATTGGTACTATTTTACGGGGGAGGAGTGGTGTTTGGAGATGGCGAAAGGGATTGTAGGAGATTACGATAATCTAGAAAAAAAGCAAGCGTGGCAATGGTTGCGAGCTGTGAGTTGTTTTAAGAATTTGTCAGAAGACATGATATTTTTGGAGAGATGGAAGCAAGAAGAGAAGGAGGTATTGAGTAATATCATTATTTCTATAGAAAATACCGGAATAACAGGTAGAGAAACTTTTTGTTTTGAAATGTTAGTTATGAGGATTTTTTAATCTATACTCGTTTATAAACATCTCTTGAAAAGAGATAGATTAATAGAGAACTATCTTTAAATAAGTGTCACGGTAGTATGTGATAATTGGATATAGATTCTACTTATTCATTAGAAGTCTGATTTAGTTTTAGTTTTGATATATTTATAAGGAGAAACTTGTATTATAATGTAGATTTTTTAGGTTCATAAAGAGAAAAATTAGTAAAGTCTTTTTTTTAGTTTTTAATGAATTAGATGTCTAAAATAATTATTTATAACGAAATATTTTAATTATAATGAAAAAGGTATTACTACTTGATACTTCTATCGCAACTCTTAATATTGGAGATGAAATAATAAACACTTCTATTCGTAAAAATTTTAAAGAGTTATTTGATGATAATTATATATTTTCCATGCCAACACATACGTTGAATTTTTCTTTCTTACAAAGATTGTTGTATCGTAAAAGGATGAAAGCATATTCTGATGTAGACTATAAATTTTTATGTGGGACTAATGCTTTATATACTAATATGATACGACCACTTCCTGGTTGGAATATCAATATTTTTAATTCATCTCTTGTAAAAGAAACTATATGTTTAGGTGTTGGTGCAGGTATTAATAGTTCATCTGTAAATAAGTATACTCGTTTTCTTTATTCGAAGGTTTTGTCTCGGGAATATATACATAGTGTAAGAGATGACTATACAAAGGAGTTTTTAGAGAAGATGGGTTTTCAATCTTATAATACTGGATGTCCGACTATTTGGGGTTTAACTCCAGATATATGTATTCGCATACCAAAAAACAAGTCTAATTCAGTTATTTTTACTTTGACGTGTTATCAGCCAGATGAAATAAAGGATAAGGCAATGATTAGAATTTTAAGAAAGAATTATCAGTATTTATATTTTTGGCCCCAAACGATCAATGATTTGAATTATTTGAGAATATTGACAGATGAGATGCCGATCATCGTTTCTCCAAATTTATTTTCATATGATGAAATTTTAAATAAAGATATAGATTATGTTGGTAGTAGGCTACATGGAGGGATAAGAGCTTTACAACATGCTAAAAGGACAATTATAATTTCGATAGATTATCGTGCTCGTAATATGTCTAAAAGTTATCAGCTGCCAATTATTGAAAGGGAAAATATTTTGGACGAATTGGATCATATAATTAATTCGAATTGGGAAACAAAAATAGATGGAATAGATTTTGAGTTGGTGAAACGGTGGAAGAATCAATTTCTAACTGATAATTAAATGAATAAATATCATCGTCTTTTTTCTGATACATTGATATTTGGATTTGGTAATTTTACTACTAAATTCCTGTATTTTTTTCTGATGCCAATTTATACATTAGCATTAACTACAGAGGAATTTGGTCTCGCTGATTTATTGAATAATTCGTTGTATTTAGCGATGCCTATATTAACATTGTGTATTTCAGATGCTGTTTTCCGGTTTACTTTAGATAAAGATAGTGATCATAAATTACTATTGTGTAACGGATTAAGGGTATTGATGGCTAGTTTCGCTATTTTCTTGGTAGTTATATTAATTGTATATATTTTTTATTCTTATACTTATTGGTGGCTTTTTTTTGTTCTTTATGTTTCTGAATCTTTAAAATCGCTTTTTGCCCAATTTACAAGGGGATTAGGTAAAGTGAAAGAATTTGCTATAAATGGAATCTTAGGTGCGATGTTTTTATTAAGTGGTACATACTTGTTATTAGGCATATTTAAGCTTGGAATTAATGGTTATTTGCTATCTCTTATTGTTGCTAATATTACATCTCTTATCTATTTATTATATAAAGTTAGGATTGATTTGTATTTAAATTTTACTTTATACAATAAAGTTGTGTTGAGAAATATGTTATTGTTTAGTTTACCTTTGATTCCTAATATGTTATCATGGTGGATAACTAATATTTCATCGCGTTACATTATAGCTGGATATTGTGGATTAGGGATTGCCGGATTATTTGCAGGAGCAAGTAAGATTCCAGCATTGATAAATGTATTGGCTTCTGTGTTTCAGCAATCATGGCAATTTGCTTCGGTAAAAGAATATCAAGAAGCATCGGGATCTAACTTTTATTCACGAGTGTTTCATTACTATTCATTTTTTGTGATTATGAGTAGTACTACTATATTGGTAAGTATACCATATATTTCATATTTTATTTTAAAAGGAGAATTTTTGGAGGCATGGATTTATACTCCATTATTACTGTTTTCAGCTACTTTAGGGTGTTATTCTATTTTTTTCGGAACATTTTATGCCGTTGTAAAAGATAATAAAAAAGCAATGTATTCAACTATGGTTGGAGCTGGTATTAATATTGTATTATGTTTTTTACTTATTCCATTGATAAATGTTGCAGGTGCTTTAGTTGCTAATGTTATTAGTTATAGTGTAATAGTTATATTACGTATTCGTGATGCTAAAAAATATATAAATATATCTATTAATAGAGTAGTTGTCCTAATGAGTTTGTTACTTCTTTTGGGGCAAGCAATTGTGTTATCGATTCCTTTTGATGGGAATATTTTTATTGCAGTGTTAATACCATTTGTATTAGCAATAATATATCGACATGATTTTGTAAGAGTATTTTCTTTTTTGAAAATGTTAATGCATAATTAGTATGTTAAGTATAATTTAGTTAATGATGTCTGGGATATTTCATTATACATTGTTGTCTTCTTTTTTATTGTTGAATCCATTATGTATGAGATTGTTGACTGAAAGGGTAAATAATAGAATCTATGAAAAGATAGGATATTGGTTTTCTGTAATAGTATTGATGTTTTTGAGTGCATTTCGTGCAGATACGGTGGGTAATGATACACATGAGTATTTGAGAATCTTTAAAGAAATAACTATTATTTCTGATTCTGGTTCTCGCTATGAGATTGGATACGTATGGTTGAATAAAATGGTATCTTTTATTAGTAGTAATCCTCAGAGTATAATCATAATAACAAGTATATTTATTTTTTATAGTTATGGTTATTTTATTTGGAAGTATAGTAAATCCCCCTGGTTATCTTTATTTGTTTTTTTTACTTTTAATGGTTTTGCTTTTGCTTTATCCGGTATAAGGCAAAGTATTGCACTTACTATTTTATTATATAGCTATGATTATTTCGGAAAAGAGAAATATCTAAGATCATTATTTTGTATTCTACTTGCAACAGCTTTTCATTCTACGGCGATAATATTTGTTATAGTTTTTTTATGGAAAAAATTCAAGATAAATTTGAAAATAATATGTTTTACTATTGTAAGTGGAATATTTTGTTATTACCTGTTTTCAAGTATATTACAATATATATATATATTATTTCCCGCTTATGAATTATATTATGATGGGGGGAGATATTTTGGCGATACAAGATTAGCTAGTGTTATAAATCTTGTTGTTATATTTATTATGTTTTGCTTTTGTTACTCGAGCTTATTTAATAAATATAGTAAAAAAAGAATTGATGAGAAAGAAATGATTAATAATAATTATATGTTACTTCTGTTTTTGATTGCAGTCGTAATTAATATAGTAGCATTGAAATTGAATTTATTGGATAGGGTTACATTGTATTTTAGCATATATTCAATAGTGTTATTACCAAATGCTCTACATGTTTTACCTAAAGAAAGGAGAGTATTTTATACTCCTATAATTATTTCTTTATTATATGTCTATTATATGATAATTTTAATATACCGTCCAGAGTGGAATAATATATATCCATATTCTTTTTGTTGATAATTGTAGGTAAAAAATGGACAAACAGACTGTTTATTTATCATGAAAATACTTCACATTCTTGATTCTGGTAAAAGTGGAATAAATGGGATAACAAATGTTGTAATTCAATTGAGTTATGCTCAAAGAAAATTGGGAAATGATGTTTTTGTAGGTCTTACTCGGAACTCAACTCTCATTAATGATGAATTTTTTTTTATTGTTGATACGGTTGTAAAATTTAAATATGTATTAAAACTATGTGTCCCAGATATAGTTGTTTTCCATTCGTTATATAATATGGATTATATCTATTTTGCAAATATCTTATTGAAAAAATGTATTCCATATTTAATTGTTTTTCATGGAGGAGCGTCTTCAGATAATTATAAAAAGCATTATTTTAAGAAAGTACTTGCTAATATTATTTTTTTTAATCGTTTTGTGAAAAAAGCTGCTAAAGTTATTTATCTAAATAAAGCTGAATTATCTAAATCAATTTTTCAACGAATAAATAATAAATATTCAATTATTCCTAATGGGATAGTGTTGAATAATATTGATTTAGAAAAAAAAGTATTGACGTTGCCATTAACTATTACGTTTATTTCACGAATGGATATTTATGGAAAAGGACTTGATGTATTAATGAAAGTTATTGCTATATTGTATAAATCTGAATATAATTGTCTTCTTCGTTTCTTGTTTTATGGGTATAGTTATGAGGGATCTCATCATATTATTGATGGTTATGGTGATTTTGCTCAATATGGTGGTGTCGTATATGGTAAGGATAAAGATGCTGTTTTTCGTAATACGGATATGGTAATTCTTCCTTCGCGATCAGAGGGAATGCCGTTAACAATTCTTGAGGCCTTTTCTTATGGTGTACCGTGTATTGTAACACCACAAACCAATATGAGTGATTTAATAGAGTTAAACCAAGCAGGTTGGGTGACAAACTTAGATGTACAGGAAATGGTTGATTGTATCAAAAAAGCATATGGAGAATATATTGTTAATTATGAAACATATAGAAAATCTTGTTTGATGTTAGCACAACGATTTGATTGGTCAAATATAGCACAACAATCAATAAAAATATATAGTGATGTACTTTGTTTTGGAAATAAAGTAATGTAAAAATACTAATATGGATAATACTATTAATGATGTTCATTCTGTACTTTTGGAAATGTTACAGTGGTTTCATCACCAATGTGAAAAAAATGGATTACGTTATTATATTGTAGGAGGTACAATGTTGGGAGCGGTTAGGCATCAGGGATTTATTCCTTGGGATGACGATATTGATGTCGCAATGCCACGAAAAGATTATTTAACATTTATACAGAAATATACAAAAGAATCTCATTTCCCATATACTGTAGAATATCCTCAAAATGACAATTTAGATTATCCCTATGTTTTTGCAAAAGTATATGATGTACGAACATCTTTAATTGAACATACTCGTCATTTAGTAAAAAGGGGGCTTTATATTGATGTTTTCCCTTTAGATGGTATTGGTGATTCCTATGAGTCTGCGTGTGATAATTATCAGTTGATTTTAAAATATTTACGTTTGCATGATATGTCTGTTTGTGCTTTTCGTGGCAATAGAAAATGGTATAAAAATGCATCAATAATTTTAGGGAGAATGCTTTCTCCTCTATTTGTTTCTGAACGTTTTATTAATAATAAAATTAATCGTTTGTGTGAACAACGAAATTTTGATAGTTCTGAATATGTTGGAAATTTAGTTGGTAATTGGGGTATTAAAGAAATAATGCCTCGCTCATTTTTTGGGAATCCGAAGGAGTATACGTTTGAAGGAATTACGGTTTTAGGAGTAGAAAGACCTCATGAATATCTTAAATCTTTATATCGAGATTACATGATGCTTCCGCCATTAGAAAAACGAGTATCCCATCATGACTATGTTGAGTTAAATCTGAAAAAATCTTTTTTAAAATAGAATGCTATGTATACAGTTATATTGTTGTCTGGGGGTAAAGGTAATCGAATGCAAGAATCTAAGCCTAAGCAATATCTTTTATTGGCTGGTAAACCAATGATAATGCATTCCTTGGAACGGATTGATAGATTACCAGAAGTAAATGAAATCGTTATTGTTTGTGACCCATTATACCGAGATGTTATAAAACAAATGGTAAAAGAATATAATATTACCACAAAAATTATATTAGTTGATGCTGGGGAAATTCGACAAGAATCAGTATACAATGGATTAAAAGTTGTTGGTAATGAGTTTGTCATAATTCATGAAGCTGCACGTCCATTTGTTAAAGAGGGGGAATTTCAAGCTTTGATAGATGATAATGAGTCCAATATTATTTATGGTTATGATATTTCTTATACCGTATTAAAAGGTGATGATTTTGTTTCGGGAGTCTTGAATAGATCAGAATTAATAAATGTCCAATTGCCACAGAAATTTAAGGTTTCAGAATTGATTGCGGCTCATGATATAGCAATAAAACATGGAGATATTTACACCGAAGATGCTAGTTTGATGTTTGCTAATAGTGATCAAAAAATTAAGATTGTTCGAGGAACGAGTTATAATATTAAAATAACTGAACCTATAGATTTATTGCTCGGCGAGATAATATATAAAGATTATATTATAAATAGAAAATAAAGATAATTATGAAAACGTGTGTTGTTACGGGCACTGGATCTGGTATTGGACAAGAAGTTGCAGTTCTTCTAAGCCATGCAAAAGAATATAATAATATCGCAATGCTTGGACGGAATATAGAAGCTATGAGAGCCACTGAAAAACTTATGGATAAAATGGGAATGGATATATCCATTTGGAATATTGATTTTCAATATCCGGAAGAAATACCCTCTATTATTGAAGCTGTATATGAAAAGTATGGTTCAATAGATTGTTTGCTAAATATTGCTGGCTATACAGATCCTCAGTCATTATTGCAGACTACATTAGATAATATGGAAATGACATATAAAATTAATGTATTTTCACCATTTATTCTTATGCGGGAATCAGTTCGATATATGAAAAAAAATGGAGGAAAAATTTTGAATGTTGCATCTACTGCGGGTATGACTCCTAGACCGGGATGGTTGAGTTATTCGTCATCAAAAGCATCTGTTATTTCTATGTCTCAGACTTTAACAGATGAGCTATCGGAATATGGTATAAAAGTGTATTGTGTATCACCAGGCAGATGTGCTACGAAATTAAGAAAGCGATTGGCTCCTAATGAGGATCCTAGAACAATAATGCAACCAATTGAAGTGGCAGAAGTTATATGTGATTTAATTTCTGATGAGGAGTGCTGTTTAGATGGACAAAATATAATAATACGCAAGCAGATTAGAAAATAATAAATTCTGTAATTGTTATTTTAATGGATGGTTGTAAGGTTGCGGTAATTATTCCTACTCTTAATGAGGAGCGGTTTGTTGGTAGATGTATAGAGTCTGTTATTACACAAAGTTTTCCTTTAAAAAATATGGAGATTTTGGTAATAGATGGCGGTAGTGTTGATCAAACAAAGGAAATTATACTTGATTTTGGAAAGAGATATCCTAATATCAAATTACTTGAGAATCCGGGTCGAATTCAATCCATTGCTTTCAATATTGGTGTTAAATTTTCAGATGCTCCCTATCTAATACGTCTTGATGCACATGCGGTATATGATCCTAAATACATAGAAATTTGTATGATGCGATTACAAGAGAATGTAAATAGGGGAAATGTTGGAGGTCGTTGGGATATTGTGGCTCAGAATTCGACGTTAATGGCACAAGCTAATGCCATTTTAAATAGTTGTAAATTTGGTATTGGAGGAGCTTCATTTCGGGTAGGAGCTTTAGCTGGTAATGTAGATACTGTTCCTTTTGGTGCATTTCCTAGAAATGTTATAGATAAGATTGGAGGTATGCGAGAAGATTTAATTCGTGGTGAAGATAATGAGTTTAATTTTCGTATTCGGAATGCAGGTTATGAAATTTTCTTTGACCCTAATATTGTTTGTACCTATTATGCGCGTGCTACGATGAAAGAATCTATAAAGCAGATGTATGCAAATGGAAAATCAATAGGTCATTTACTTCGAATAGATAGACGCATAATTAGTTTACGACATTTCGTACCATTTCTTTTTACGTTGAGTATTATTTCTAGTTTCGTATTATCTTTTGTAATAAAGTGGTTTGCGTGTTTTCTTTGTTTGATTTTCGTGGTCTATTTCTTTGCAGATATATTAGCTTCTATTTGCATGGCTTATAAAAATGGGCGTAAGTTTTTTCTTCCATTGTTAGTGTTATTTTTTATGGTACATATTTCTTATGGTTGGGGTACAATAATTGGAATTGTAAAGAAACAATAATAATTATTGTTATGTAGAATGTGAATAATAACAATTCAAATTATAAAGCAATTTACTGTTGTTTGTTATCGTAGGATGACAAAAAGATAATTAGCTACGAAATAATTTAATATTTATAATGATGATACCATTTTCACCACCAAGAATTGACCAGAAGGTCATTGATGAGGTTGTTGATACCTTGAAGTCCGGTTGGATTACGACGGGACCAAAGACGAAGGAGTTTGAACGGAGACTGACAGCGTATTGTGGAAACAAGGCGACGTTGGCTGTGAACTCGAATACTGTGGGGCTTGAAGTTGTGCTACGGTGGTTTGGAGTGCAGGAGGGGGATGAGGTGATTGTGCCGGCGTACACGTATTGTGCCACGGCGAATGTGATCGTGCATTGTGGGGCGAAACCGGTGATGGTGGATGTGAATGCGGATGATTTTGACGTGTGTTTGGAGAAAGTGAGGAGGGCGATCACGGATAAGACAAAGGTGATTATGCCTGTTGATTTGGGAGGTATGCCGTGTGCGTATGATGAGTTGTTTGAGTTGGTGGAGACAGAGGAAGTGAAAACGTTGTTTCAAGCGAAGACGGAAGAGCAGGGGAAGTTGGGAAGAATTTTGATTTTGTCGGACTCGGCTCATTCGATAGGGGCGGAATACAGGGGGCGGAAAGCAGGATGCCTGGCTGATGTTTCGGTATTCTCTTTTCATGCGGTGAAGAACCTGACTACGGCGGAAGGCGGTGCGATCATGTTGAATTTGCCGGAGCCGTTTGATAACGAGGAAGTGTATCGGTATTTATGCACGTATACTTTGCATGGACAAAATAAAGATGCATTGGCCAAGACGAAAAAGGGAGCATGGCGTTATGATGTGTTAGTTTCCGGTTTTAAGGGGAATATGACGGATATTATGGCTTCTATCGGTTTGGTGGAGTTGTCTCGTTACGAGGACGATACTTTGCACTACCGGAAATGTATATATGATCAATATACCGATGCTTTTTCCCGGTACGGGTGGGCGGAATTACCGATTTACGAGACGGAAGACCGGAAGAGTTCTTATCACGTGTACTGTTTGCGGGTGAAGGGAATCACGGAACAACAACGGGACGAGATTATTCAGCGAATTTTTGATAGGGATGTTTCAGTAAACGTGCATTTTCAACCCTTACCTTTGTTAAGTGCATTTAAGAATAAGGGGTATAAGATTGAAGATTATCCGGTTGCATACGATAACTATTGCCGGGAAATTTCTTTACCTGTGTGGTATGGGTTGAGTGAGGAGATGGTAAAAACGGTTATAGATGCTGTTATTTGTTCTGTAGAAGAGGTTTTGGCGTGATTCGCTTTTGTGATGTTTTCTTTTCTTTATTGGGCTTGATAGTTCTATCGCCCATTTTTGTGATCATAGCTTTATGTATCGTGTTGGATATCCTCAAGATACGATCCGTAATCCTCGTACGATGTACGGCGTGACGAAGGTATCC
>OGXK01001670.1_pt1 | contig 11713 bp, 10 predicted proteins | sample 1576261 | NCBI WGS metagenome assembly OGXK01 (sample SAMEA3541581, study PRJEB24748) | human gut metagenome | biome: human gut; feature: human-associated habitat; material: faeces | place: China | collected 2012 | reverse complement strand
GAGGATGTGAACGCGCTCTGTCGCATCCTGCGCGAGTGCAGCGCGCAGGAAAAGGCAGCGTCCTAAAATCAAAAAAGAGCTTTCTCCGATTTTCAGGAGAAAGCTCTTTTTATTTCATTGCGCTGCGCTCAGTTCTTTTTCATCAGCTGTTCATCCTGCTGCAAAAGCTGCTGCGTGATGATATCGAGCTGCCGGTGCTTGGCCATGCGGTCGGCGATGTTGTTCTGCACCAGCTCCGTCTCCTGATGGCCGCGGAAGGACAGCTTAAGCAGAATCGGCGTCAGGATCGTGCCGCATACGACCGTGATGACGACCGGCGTCATCATCGCGGGCGACAGCACACCCATCGAAAGGCCGCGGTTGGCGACGATCAGCGCAACTTCGCCGCGGCAGGCCATGCCCACGCCGACCTGGATGCTCTCGCGCGTGGTGAACTGGCACGCCTTGGCGCCAAGGCCGCAGCCGAGGAGCTTCGAGATGATTGAAACAAGCAGCAGCAAAATCGAGAAGACGACCATGCCGCCCGTCAGACCCGTGATCTGCACATTGATACCGATGCTCGCGAAGAACACCGGCGTGAGCAGAAGATACCCGAGGGGGTTGTACTTCGTCTGGATGTAGGTGCCCTTGGGTGTGCATGCGACGGCAAGGCCCGCGGCGTAAGCGCCCGTGATATCAGCGACGCCGAAGAACTCCTCGGCGCAGTAGGCCATCACAAGGCACAGGACAAAGGCGAACACGGAGTTTCTGTGGCTGGCCCAACCGTGCTGACGCTTGAGCATCCAGCAGAAGATGCGGTTCGCGCCAAAGCCGACCACGAAGGCAAAGACGAAAAAGCCCACGATCTTGAGGAGCACCATGCCGATGCTCTCGTCACCGCCGGCAAGGCTGCAAACGAGCGTCAGGGCGATCAGGCCGAGCACATCGTCGATGAGCGCGGCGGCCAAAATCGTGTTGCCGACCTTGGTCTCGAGCTTTTTCATCTCCTTGAGCGTTTCGACCGTGATGCTCACGGACGTGGCCGTCAGGATGGTGCCGATGAAGATATTTTCAATAAAGCCAGTGCTCTCGATGAGTCCGAGCTCATCCGCGCCCCAGGCAAGCGCCGTGCCCATGAGGAACGGCACGACCACGCCGAGAACCGCGACCATGAAGCCCGCCTTGCCGCTGTGCTTGAGCTCGTTGATGTCCGTGCCCATACCGGCGGAGAACATCAGCACGATGACACCAAGCTCGCTGAGCTGCTTGGTGAATTCCGTTTCCGAAAGCAGGCCAAGGCCCGCGGGGCTGAGCAAAAGGCCCGCGATCAGCGCACCCACGACCTGCGGCATCTGAAACTTCTGCGCAATGAGGCCCAGAATCTTCGTGCTCAGCAGGATCAGCGCAAGATCCAGCAAAAAGTGATACGACATATTGATCTCCTCCCAAACTCTCTGATCTCTATCCAAATTCTTCCGTTTCATTTCGCGAGGCTCTATTCTAACTTCTTTTTTTCTTTTTTCAACAGTCAGAATCACCAAGGAAACGGAAGAATTCCTGCACAGCTCAGGCAAAATGCAATATATCTTTCATTTTTAACGTGAAATGTTTGCTTTGATTCCGTTTCCATAGCCGTTTTCACAAAAAACAGCGTCAAATGCGGCGTTAAGAAGCCGTGAAATATGGACAGATTCATTGAATTTCTCTATGATTTACAGGGATATCGTCTATATTGTCCACACATCGCGCACATTTTGTCGCTCACGCCCATTTTGCATCTTTTCCTGCATTTTGCGCATTTTCGTCGCACAATGCGCTGTTTCTCCCCTTGCCGCGGCGGCGCGGGCGTGGTAAAATCGGCCTTGTGACATGAACAAAGGAAAGGACGAGCCATGAATCAGAAAGAACTCAATGAACTGCGCCGGCGCTTCCGGCTCGATAAGAATAATTTCAGCCGCGTGTACGGCTGCTATGTGAACTCCAACCGTGAGATCATTGCGTGGGTCGATACCTCGATGGGCCTCATGCGGCAGGAGGAGCAGGAGATGTACCTGGGCCTTCTCAAAAAGTCCCTCTCCGGCACGCTTGGCAAGAACCTCATCGACGTGGTGTTCTCCACGCAGCAGGTCGCCGACAGCGATGAGCACCGCCTCTTGCAGACTCTTCGCCAGACAGAGCTCAAGGACCCCGCCTCGCGCGAAACGCTCTGCCGCCAAATCATCGACTGCATCGACATGGGCGAGACAAACTATCTCATCCTCCTCGCCGCCGACGCCTACGACGTGCCGCACCGCAGCAAGGATGACGAGATTCAGGCCGACGCATCGAGTGAGGTCTTCAAGTACTTTGTCTGCTCCATCTGCCCCGTCAAGGCCCCGACGCTCGAACTGCGCTACGACCTTGACCAGAGCGAGTTTCACTCAAGCTCCACCGGCTACATCGCGACCTCGCCCGAGCTCGGCTTCCTCTACCCCGCGTTCGACAACCGCACGGCGAACATTTACAATGTGCTGTTCTACTCGAAAAACGCCGCGGAGATCCATCAGGAGGTCATCGACGCGCTGTTCCACGTCGACCCGCCGATGTCTGCCGAGGAGCAGAAAAACGCCTTTGGCTCGGCGCTTGCCGACGCGCTCGACAAGGATTGCAGCTACGATGTCGTCCAGTCCGTGCACGAGCAGATCAGAGCGCGCATCGAAGATCACAAGGAGAGCAAAGACCCCGAGCCGCTTGAAATGACGGCGGGCGACGTCGGCGGCATCCTCGCCAACAGCGGCGTGAACGACGAGCAGATCGCAGCGTTCCAGCGCGAGTGCGATGAGCAGTACGGCGAGAACGCCGCGCTGAACCCGAACAACATCATCGAGAGCAAGAAGTTTGAGATCACGACCCCCGAGGTCAAAATTTCCATTGCACCGGAGAACAGCTATATGATCGAAGCGCGCGTCATCAATGGCCGCAAATACCTCCTCATCCCCGCCGACGACGGCGTGGAGGTCAACGGCATCGGCGTGAACATCCCGGGTCTTGCAAAAGAGGAATAAAAAAGGAGAGAAGCCGCGGCTTCTCTCCTTCTCTTTTTGACCATTTACGCCTTGCTCTTGTAGAGGTCAGCGATGATGTCGGCGCACTTGTCGATGCCGAGCTCGCCGCTGTCGAGCGTGATGTGGTAATTCTGCGCGTAGCCCCACTTCATGTTCGTGTAGAAGCGGTGATAGGCCGCGCGGCGCTTGTCCTTGTCGCGCAGGCGCTGCTCGGGCGACTGCTCGCGCTCGCCGTAGACCTCGACGATGCGCTTGGCGCGGAACGCCATATCCGCGTGGATAAAGACCTTGAGGCACTTGGCCTTGTCCTGCAAAATGTAGTCCGCGCAGCGGCCGACGATGACACAGGGGCCCTTTTCGGCAAGCTCGCTGATGACGCGGCACTGAATTTCCCATAGGATGTCCTCGTTCGTCGGGCCGAACGCGCGGTTCGAGAGCGCTGAGGACAGGAAGCCGCCGGGTGTGTACTCGCCCGCCTCCTTGACATAATTTTCTGCAAAGCCGCTCTCCTCGGCGATCTTCTGGATGAGCTCTGAGTCATAGCAGGGGATGCCGAGCTGCTCTGCAACCTTTTTGCCGACCGTGCGGCCGCCGCTGCCGAATTCACGGCTGATGGTGATAATATGATTCATAATACAGTTGCTCCTTCCGTATTGAGTTCCCGATACGTTTTTACAATCATACCCGCCGCGATGACGAAAGTCAACACATCCGACACCGGCATGGAGTACAGCACGCCGTCAAGGCCGAAAAAGCGCGGCAGCAGCAGTGCAAAGCCCACGCCGAACACGACCTCGCGCACCATGGAGAGCATCGTGGATGAGAACGCCTTGCCCACGGCCTGCAAAAAGATGAAGCAGGCCTTGTTCACGCAGGCGAGCACCATCATGCAAAGATACGTGCGGAATGCCTTGATCGCAAAGTCCGTGTAGTAGCTGCTCTCGTTCGCCGCGCCGAAGACGGCGATGAGCTGACGCGGGAAGCCCTCGGCCAGAACGAGCGCGACGGCGCCGACGATCGCCTCGCAGAGCAGGAGCTTTGTAAAGAGCTCACGCACGCGCGTCTTTTTCCCCGCGCCCATGTTGTAACCTACGACGGGAATGCAGCCCGCCGCCATGCCGACGACGATGGAAATGACGATCTGGAAGAACTTCATCACAATGCCGACGACGGCCATCGGGATCTGCGCGTACTGCTCCTGCGAGAATATCTCATCCAGCGCGCCGTACTTGCGCAGCATGTTGTTGATGGCCGCCATCGCCGCGACAAGGCTAATTTGTGACAAAAAGCTCGTGATGCCGAGCGTCAGCATCCGGGTACAGAGGCTTGCGCGCAGGCGGAAGTCTCCCTTTTCCGGCTTGACGGTCTTCATGCGGCAGAGGTACCACACCGCAAGCGCTGCCGTGACGATCTGGCCCAACACGGTGGCGACCGCCGCGCCCATCATGCCCCACTTACATTCAAAGATGAAGATGGGGTCTAAAATGATGTTGAGCACCGCGCCCGCGAGCGTGGAGATCATGGCGAACCGCGGGTTGCCGTCGGCACGGATGACAGGGTTCATTGCCTGACCGAACATATAAAACGGGATGCCGAGCGAGATATAGAAGAAATACTCCCGCGCGTAATGAAAGGTCTCCTCGTTCACCGTGCCGCCGAACATTGAAATGATGGGATCGGCAAAACCAAGGTACAGCGCCGTCAGGACAAGGCTGCTCGCAATCGACAGCATGACCGCGCTGCCGACGCTCTTTCTTGCCTCTCCCACTTCGCCCTTGCCGAGTGAAATGCTGACGAACGCGCAGCAGCCGTCGCCGATCATCACGGCGATGGCGAGCGCCACGACCGTGAGCGGAAAGACGACGGTGTTTGCCGCGTTGCCGTAGGAACCGAGGTAGCTTGCGTTGGCGATGAAGATCTGGTCGACGATGTTATAGAGCGCGCCGACGAGCAGCGAGATGATGCACGGGACGGCGTAGCGCCGCATGAGCTTTCCCACGCGCTCCGTCCCCAAAAACTGGTTTGTGTTTTCCATGGCGGTCTTCCTCCTGAACATAAAAAATAAGAGATGCGTTCTGCCGGATCAATCCGGACTTACGCATCTCTGCCGCACGATTTGACTATGAAGTTGTCTTCTCCCTCCTTTTTCCGCAAAAAACGTGCGGCGTTTCTGCAACCGGATTTACGCAGAAACGCCACACGCTGTGAATTGATTTTATCAAATTGTTTCGAGCATTTCAAATGTTTTTTGCGGCACGGGCCGCAAATTTTTATTTAGTCCTGCTCCATGAAGCTGCGGATATAGGCGATCAGCATTTTCGCCGTGCCCTCGAAGCCGAGCACATCGCTCTTGACGGTCATGTCGTAGCCGCGGGCGTCGCCCCACTTCGTCTCGCAGTAGTAGTTGTGGTAGGACTTTCTGGAGCGGTCGACCTCTTTGATCTCCTCGATCGCGTCCTCGGCAGACAGGCCCTTCTTCTCCATCACGCGGCCGACTTTGGCCTGCTGGTTGCCGCAGATGAAAATGCTCAGCATATTGGGGTTGCCCTTGAGCACCTGGTCGCCGCAGCGGCCGATGATGAGGAAGCTCTCGCCGTTTGCCGCCTTGTCACGCAGCATGGCGAACGTCTTTTCCGCCACGTTGACCTCAAGAGAATTCGAATACTTGCCGATGCGGCGCGAGGCAAAGAAGTTGACGGGCTTTTCGTCCATCTTGCGGATCATTTCCCCGCTGTAGCCTTCGGAAACGATTTCCTTTTCGATGGAGTCCTTGTCATAGAGCTTGATACCGAGCTCTTGCGCGATCATGTCGGCAATGTAATGGCCGCCGCTGCCGTGCTCGCGGCCAAGGGTGATGATGATCTGGTTTTTCATGGGATCGCACTCCTTTCCTTTTTCCGTTTACAGATAGCGCAGGAATAAGTAGGCCGTGGACACCGCCATGACAATGATCGTCGCGGGCACGCAGTACTTGCAGTAGCGGCCCCAGCCAATAGGATAGCCGCCCTTGGCCGAAGCCGAAGTGCCGACGACGTTGGCGCTCGCGCCGATGGGCGTCGCGTTGCCGCCGAGGTCCGTGCCGAGCGAAAGTGCCCAGGCAAGCACGCCGATATCCATGCCCTCTGTCGCGGCGATGGCGCGGATAACAGGGATCATGGTCGCGGCAAAGGGGATATTGTCGACAAAGGCGCTCGTGATGGCCGAGAGCCACAGAATGACGATCACAATAACCGCGATATTGCCCTCACTGACCGAGGTGATGAAGTTCGCGATCATGTTGAGCACGCCTGTCTTTTCAAGGCCCGCCACGGAAACGAACAAGCCGATGAAAAAGAGCAGCGTCTTATAGTCCACGCCCTTAATGATTTCTATAACAGATTTTTTGCCGCTGGTCAAGCCCAAAACGATCATCGTCAGAATCGCGACGATCACGCCGATGCACGCGACGGAAAGCTCCGTCTGCGCGTGCGTGATGAGCAGCACGACCGCCAGCAGGAAAACGCCTGCGCTCGCAAGAAATGCCTTCTTGTTCGTGATGGCCGTCGAAGGCTCGGGACAGGTGACGGGGCCGCCGTTGGCATGCTCGGCGCGCTCAAGTTCCTTGCGGAAGCAGAGCGTGAAGTAAATGAGCATGAACACAAAGCAGATCGCCACGACCGCGCCGGTATTTTCGATGAAGTCGAAGAATGTGTAGCCGAGCGAGGTGCCGATGATGATGTTCGGCGGGTCGCCGCACATCGTGGCCGCGCCGCCGAGGTTCGCGCAGAAAATTTCAGACAGGATCATCGGCACGGGGTCGAATTTCATCGTCTGCGCCAGTTCGAGCGTGACGGTGGCGAGAAACAGCACGACCGTGATGCTGTCGATGAACATCGACAAAAACGCCGAGAGCGACATAAAGCAGATGAGCAGCGGCACCGTGCGGTAGTGTACGAGCTTAGCAAGCGTCAGGCACAGCCAGCGGAAAAAGCCCGCCTTGCCGAGGCCCTCGACCATGATCATCATGCCGGCGATAAACAGGATCGTCGACCAGTTGATGCCAGCGGTGCTCTCCTCACTTGCGCCGTACCAGAATGTGCTCTGGAAAAACGTGCCGAGGTTGAGCGTCTCCCAAATGGCGCTCATCGAGCGCATGCAGACGCCGAACACCAGCACGAGCACGAGCGCGCCGCTCCCGAGCGTAATGTAATGCCGTTCAAACTTATCGAGGATAATAAGCAGGAACATAGTGACAAAAATGCAGATGGCAATGATCTGAGCAAACATGTTATTCCTCCCTGTGCTATGGAATTTCCAACGCGAGTCATTATATCGACCCTTTGCGCGGAAACGAAATGCTTTCTTGACATGGAGGATATGTCATTTTGCTATGCCGCCGGAATTTTCCTGATTTCATGCGGCTTTGCGGCGATGTTTACTTTTCGTCAAGGTTCTGTTCTTTTTTTCCCGAATACGCTTGCGCCGCCGCTTCGCTTCTGTTACAATCAGTCTTGCCGTCCGCAAAGTGCGGACGAATGCTTTTCTCTTCCGTCAAATTTTACGCAGTCAGGTTCCTCGCCGCCGCGCAGAACCCCAATCATTTCTTTTTCAGAGGAGCTTGCCTATGAACATCAGCTACGACAGCTATCGCGTCTTTTATTACGCCGCCAAATACCGCAGCTTTTCGCAGGCCGCCGCGGCGCTCTACAGCAACCAGCCCAACGTGACACGCATGATCCGAAAGCTCGAATCCGAGCTCGGCTGCGCGCTGTTTTTCCGCTCGCCGCAGGGCGTGCGCCTCACGCCCGAGGGGGAGAAGCTCTACACGCACATCGCCGTCGCGTTTGAGAGCATCGAGGCAGGCGAAGAGGAGATTCTCTCCGACCAGAGCTTGCAAAGCGGTATCGTCCACATCGCAGCGAGCAGCCTTGCCCTGCGCACGCGGCTTTTGCAGGTGCTCGCGCGCTACCGGCGCGCATACCCGCACGTGCGCATCTGCCTGACGAACCACTCTGCCTCCCACGGCCTCGCCGCCGTGCAGAACGGCCTTGCCGACTTCGCCATTCTGGCAGAGGGCGCGTCCGTGCCGGATTCGCTCACGGCGCAGAAGATCGACGAAATTCAGGAGATCCCCATCTGCGGCCCGGCGTTTTTGGAGCTCACCGAGGAGCCCGTTTCGCTCAAAAGGCTTGCCGACTACCCGATCATCAGCTTGACGGAGGGGACATCGTCGCACGATTTTTATGCCGAGCTCTTCCTGCGCCACGGTCTTTCGTTCAGCCCCGATGTGGAGGTCGAGACCACGGCACAGGTGCCGCCCGTAGTGCAGAGCGACCTTGGCGTCGGCTTCGTGCCACGCGAGATGCTTTACGGCACGCCGGAGGCAAGCGGTATCTACCCCATCATGCTCGAAGAGCCCATTCCCGCGCGCAGCGTCTTCCTCTTCCAGCGCAAGACGCAGCCGCTGAGCATCGCCGCCAAAAAGCTGCGGCAGATGCTGCTCGAAGGCGCGCCGCAGGAGAGTGGAAAATAATCAGACAAAGCCCCGCCGTTTTCACAGCAGGGCTTTTCTCTTCACTTTTTTACAGATTCAGCAGCGTTTCGCTCAGGCGCTTGCCGGCGCTTCCGGCAAAGTCCTCCGCCCGGCGGATGCGCAGGAACGACGCGCCGTAGATCATGCGCTCGTTTTCAAGCTCTCCGTCCTCGCCGAGGAAAATGCCGATGACGTGCGCGCCCTCGCGCCGGAGCTTTCGCACCTGAAAGCAGGTGTCGCGGATGGCGGCGTCGCCGACGTAGACTTCCGGCGCGCCCTCGCGCTTGCGGCCGCTGACCATGTCGTTCGGTAAGCCGTCGCTGAACACGATGATAATTTTGTGCTCCTCGCGCCGCTTCTTGAGGTCGAGTCCCGCCGCGGCCAGCGCAAGGCCGTCGCGGTTATTCGACGTCGCGCGGTACTCCAAAATGCGGCGGTCGGCCTCGCTCTTGTCGTCGTAGTCGCGGAAGCGCCGCAGCACCGTGTAGTTGCCGTAAGTGCAGTAGCTCATCACGCGGTGCGGAATGCGGATGCGGCTGAGCGCCGCGCTGAAGAGATAGCTTTGCAGCGCCACCATGCTCTGCCGCACGCTCTGCGAGCCGCTTGCGTCGATCAAAAGCTCCACGACGACGGCGGACGGTTCCTGCCGGACGATTTTTTCAAAAAGCTGCGGATTTTCGCAGCGGCTGACCTTCCAGAGCAGATCGTTTTGCAGCACGCCGTGGTCGGCGCGGTAAACGTCCGGCTCGCTGCGCAGGCTCAGCGCATTGCGAAAGGCCTGCTCGATGCTGCGGATGCCCTGACGCGCGGCGTCCTCGTGCTCTTGGAGCATTTTGAGGTTGCCGTCCCGACTGGCGCGCAGCGATTGGGCGCGCGGCTCACTGCCCTCGTAGGCGTCCGCGCTCAGGCCGTCGGTGAAGAGGAGCTTTCGCTCCTCGTGGATGCCGGTGCAGACAGCGCTTTCGATCTCCTCCATCGCCTGCTCGGTCTGAAAGCTGGGGCCAAAGTTGCGCATCAGATACTCCGGAATGCCGGCGAGCGCGTCGTCCGGCAGGACGAGGCCATCGGCCGATGCCTCGCCCGCCTTGTCGTATTGGAGTTCCATCTCCTCGGTCTGCGTCCACTCGATGTCCCCCGGTTCGGCTGCGGGCTCCCACTCTTCCGTCTCGCGCTCGGGTAAGATGTCCTGATTGTGGTCGGGCGCAAAATAGCGGATGAAAATTTTGCGGTACAAAAGCGCTGCGAGTTCGACGAGCGACTTTGCGTCCGCGCAGCTCTCGCTGCGCGCGGCAAGGTCGTCAAACTCGGCCAGCATGTCTTCAAAACCGCTGAAATTTTTCAAAATGCGGCGGTCGCCCTCCGTCGCCGCGGCGGGAAACTGCTTCGTCAGATCGTAAATGTACATCCAGCCGCGCGAGCTGCGCCGGTAGCGCAGGAGGTCGCCACGCAAAATCTCGCCCGCCGCCTGCTCCGCCATCACGGCGACGCCCGGGCGCTCGCCCATCAGCCTCGCCCGCACGGCGCGCTCGACGCACAGGTGCGCAATGGGCAGCAGCACGTCCATATTGTAGGCCGCGTAGCGGTGCCGCCGCAGCCACAGATTCAAGTCATCGAGCCCGAAAAACTTGTCCGCCCCGCCGAGGACGACGCCCTCGTACACCTCCACCATGCCGCCCGCGTGCTCAAAGGGTTCGCTCATCTTCTGCACATACTCGGGATAGGTCCGCTTGCGGTGATCTTCGGAAACAGTCAAAAATAGGCTCTCTTCTCTGCCGATGCTCATCTCTTCAGGCAAAGCGCGTCAGCGCCACGTCGCGCACGAGCGCATACTCGTACTCATCGAAGCATTTATTCGTGATGCTCACGGCGATGGCGTCCTTGGGCGCCATGCCGTCGGTCATCAGGTGCAAAGCGGCGATCATGCCGCGCATATCGACGGAGTTCGTCGAGATCTCGCCGTTCACGGCCTTGGCGTTCAGATCGAGGAACAGCCCCGTGCAGCGCTTGATGTTCTCGTCCGACGCCTCCGGTACGTTTGCGCGCAGCAGCTCGCAGAGCTGGGGTTCCTCGAGCGTCGGCATGCGGATGACCGTAAAGCGCGAGACAAGCGCTTCGTTCAGCTCGCGCGTACCGGCGTAACCGTAGTTCATCGTGGCGATGAAGCGCGCGGCGGGGTGGATAGGGATACACTCATAGCCCGGCACGTCGATGAGGCGGCGATAGTCGAGCGCGGAGTGCAGCACGGCCACAGCGTCGTTTTTCGCCATGTTGATCTCATCTAAGATGCAGAAGCCGCCGTACTGCGCGGCGAGCGCGACAGGGCCGCGGCGCAGCCGCACTTCGCCGCCGGTGAAGGTGTCGGTGCCGATGAGCGTGCTGCTGTCGGTATTCACGTGGAACGACACAGTGTAGACCGGACGGGCGAAGAGCCACGCGAGGTTGTCCGCCAGAATGTTCTTGCCCGTGGCCTTGCCGCCGGAGAGCAAAACGTTCTCCCCCTGCAGCAGTGCGGCGGCGGCCAGCTCCATGATCTCATCGCCGATGAATTTGACGGGCGGCTCGGCGATGCGGCTGCGCACCGCCTCGTCCGCGACGTATTGCTTTTTGAATTGCTCCAGTCGGAGCGATAGATCCTGTCTCATGTCTTTGATAATTCCCTTCTGTGTGCGGAAACGACTCCCGCGCAATGCGCCTTTTCAGCGCTTTTCCATGCAAAGCATTATAGTATTCACGCGGAGCCTTGTCAATTTGTGCCGCCGCTGCGCACGGGAAAACCTGTGGTAAAATCAATATGGTAAATTTCATTTTTATAAAGGGGGCAGCACTATGCTGACGATCTTCAACCGCAAGGAACTCATCACCACGATGGACATGCAGCGCCAGGCCAATATCCGCAGCGTCCTGTCCGCCAACGGCATTGCCTACACGGTCAGAACCGAGAATTTGCAGGGCTCTTCCGCGTTCGGCGGCCGCAGCCGCGGGCGCAGCGGCAGCTACGGCGTTGACCCGAACTATTCGTATGAATATCATATCTACGTTCACAAAAGCGACTATGAAAATGCTCTGAGACTGATTCGGTAACGTCCCTGAGCCCTAGAACGATAAAAGGCATTCCGCGCGATCGACGGGTGTCCGTAAAACAGTTAATCCTCCGTATGGCTTAGACCATGCGGAGGAT
>OGXK01001645.1_pt1 | contig 11795 bp, 5 predicted proteins | sample 1576261 | NCBI WGS metagenome assembly OGXK01 (sample SAMEA3541581, study PRJEB24748) | human gut metagenome | biome: human gut; feature: human-associated habitat; material: faeces | place: China | collected 2012 | reverse complement strand
CTGCGAATCTGGGAAAGTGAAAAGCGCACCTTTATCTTCGTCACCAACAATATCGAGGAGGCGCTCTATTTGGCCGACCGCATTGTGTTGCTGACCAACTACCCTGCGCAGGCCAAGGAAATCTATGACATCAACCTGCCCCGGCCCAGAGATACGGTCAGCCCTGAGTTCCTGCGCCTGCGGAAAATTATTAGTGACAACACGGATTTGGCGCTCTGACGGAGGTGGTTAAGGATGAGCGAACCAAAGAGTGAATACAAGGTGGAGGTTAAGAACCTCACAAAATATTTTGGGGATCTGCACGTGCTCAACGACATCTCCTTTAATGTCAGAAAGGGTGAATTTATCTGTATTGTGGGCCCTACCGGCTGCGGTAAGACCACGTTTCTCAACCTGCTGACCCGCATTTACATGCCATCCAAGGGCGACCTTCTGATCGACGGAGAGTCCGCCGACCCCGTCCCAGGCATTACCGTGGGCCACGAAATGGTGGGAATCGTGGAACAAACAGGAACCGATGTCACGACCGTTAAACCCGGAGACCGGGTCATTGTTAACGTGGAAACCTTTTGTGGAGAGTGCTTTTTCTGCAAAAAAGGATTCGTGAACAACTGTATCGATCCCAATGGCGGATGGGCCTTGGGTTGCCGCATTGACGGCGGACAGGCTGAATATGTCCGTGTCCCCTATGCCGACAGTGGACTGAATCGTATTCCCGATACGGTGAGCGATGAACAGGCTCTTTTCGTGGGCGATATACTTGCCACCGGATTCTGGGCTGCACGTATTTCGGAGATCACGGAAGACGACACGGTACTCGTCATCGGGGCCGGGCCAACCGGGATATGTACCTTGCTTTGCGTGATGCTAAAGAAACCAAAACGAATTATTGTCTGCGAACAATCACCGGAAAGGATCCAGTTTGTCCGGGAACACTACCCCAATGTACTGGTGACCACACCGGGAAAATGCAAAGAGTTCGTCCTCGAGCATAGCGACCATGGCGGGGCTGACGTGGTGCTAGAAGTGGCCGGGAGCGATGACACCTTCCACATGGCATGGGAATGCGCTCGCCCCAATGCCGTTGTAACCGTGGTTGCCCTTTACGACAAACCGCAACTTCTCCCGTTACCCGATATGTATGGCAAAAACCTTACCTTCAAGACCGGAGGAGTAGACGGGTGCGATTGTGCCGAAATCCTTCGTTTGATAGAAGAAGGTAAAATTGATACCACCCCACTCATCACCCATCGCTTTCCCCTAAATGAAATCGAAGAGGCCTATCGCATTTTCGAGAACAAACTCGATGGGGTCATAAAGGTAGCAATAACAGGAAAATAGCCTACTACATTTCTTCGCATACACCAAGCAGCCGTAATTCCGAGAAATAAGGCTGCTTGAGCCATATATCTTTATCCCCGATAGCAACAAAGCGGTGTTTAGCCCGGGTTAAGGCTACATTCAACAAATTCGGTTTCGATGAAGCCCAAGAAGCTGCTCCCTTGGATTGGTCATCAAGCCCCAAACACAAAATCACCCCGGAAGCCTGTTTCCCCTGAAAAGTATGTACTGTACCGACATGACTTTTCAACCAATCATGCAATATATTACTATTCTCCTTGTCCGGTTTAAGAATCTCTTGCAAAGATTTTTGCAATTTTACTTTCAACTTGTGAGGTATTTCCGCAAAAGGAGAAATCACAAATACATCAGGTAATTTGTCCGACCCTAATATTTCATCCAGCAACAATTTTAATACAAGCTCTCCTTGCTCCGGCACATAATGCCGTCCATCCACCCGTCCCGTAACATGTAAAAAACGAGTCTGTAACCGTATTTCAGGTTCTTTTGTTATCGTGGAATTATACATCATGCCTTGATAGGCAATTTTATTCGCAATAGAAAACATCGGGTCAAGACAACGACGATGCACGCAAAGCGGAACCCCAATCCAAGTGTCATTAGAAACCCACCCGTATTGATTAACCCTATCTGCCATAGACTGAACAGACAAAGAAGGATACACTTGACTCCGATCTAAATTAAAATAATCATTCATATGATTTATAATGACTTCCGGTATGGTCACAACCGGTTCGATTTGAAAAGGATCACCTACCACCACAACTCTTCGTGCCCGCCAAATAGCACCAAGCGCAGCCTGTGGTACGGCCTGCCCGGCTTCGTCAATAAATAACCAAGGAATACTCCCCTGCCCGAAATCTGCAAACATCCGGCTAACGGAAGCGAATGTGGTGGAAACAACCGGAATAACTAACCAAAAAGTCTTCCACATGGCTTCTATTTCTTCCGGGGAAACCAACGTACCACCTTTCAAATACTGGAAAAAACCGTCAAGAGTTGTTTTGATCCTACTGGATTTCGCGTTAGCCCTCAGAATAAACATTTCGTTCACATGCATGGCCGCCACGAATAATTCGGACTATAATTCCTTTAATCGATCCGAGTACCACGGACAAGCTTCTTGCGTGGCATGAGACTCTATATTTTCCCAAAAATCCCTGTCAGCATACGCTGCATTCAACTCCTCTCTGGCAATACCAATCTTTTCATCGAGCTGTAAAAGTTCTTTCCTACAATTCTCATACTCAACATCGACTTTTTTCAAAAGTGCAATCTGATCTTCGCAAGACAATATTTCCTTTTCACACTTTTGTTTTCCACCGGTCACTTCATCCAAAGCCTTCAACATCTCATTCAATGTCTCTCGATATTGTTTCCTCACACCCTTTCTTAACGATTTCCAAAATCCGGGACGATTTTGTTTTACAATCTCCCACCTAAACGTGAGCTCCCGCATCCGCTCTTCCAGAAACAACTTCTCTTTTTCTAGCTTTTCTTTCTGATTCTCGAGATCATTTCGTTGCGTCTGGGCTTCTTGAAGTTTTATCTCTAAAGACAGGTATTTTTCCCGTTTTTCCTCACACGCCTCGTTATCCTTTACGTATCTATTCAGACGCTCCTTTTCAACCTGGACAGCTTGCAATTTTTCACGAAAGACACGCCTAGCCTCTTGCCACTCCTCGTTTGATATCTTATTGTTTCCCAAGTAATCCGCCAACGTAACATTGGACTCTTCCTGCTCAAATCGGGACCAAATATGATTCACTAAAACCCGACGATTTTCTTTATTCCCGAGAGTCGCCGCTATTACGCCCCAGTACTCTTTATCCAAACACGTCTCTGAAACCGTCCGGAAATAATCCATACTATTCGCATACGGTTCTACTTCTTTCTTTAATGGCAACTCTTTAGAAATATTCTCCACGGCTCCATTATTAGAAGAAGCAATAACCATTCCAGCCCCACAAATCGCTTTGTCCGGTTCATAAATAAAAGGTGTATATTCATCGCTAATAGCAACTTGCCCTATTTTACAAAAAGCATCCGCCGGTTCCTCATATTGCACTAAAACCTTTGCCCGTTTTACCAGAATCGACGCGATGACATCACGCAGCAAGGTCGTTTCCCCTGTTCCCGGAGGACCATTTACAGAAAAAACGCCCTCCTCCTCTTTCTCGACCAACTTTTCATATATCATGTTAACAGCAAATTGCTGCATCAAACTAGCTTTATATTTCGACGGCCAACATCCTTCAGGGTAATTATTAGGCACCAAACAAGACTTTATTATTTCCGGGTTCTCTCTCAAATCCTCGTGCTTGAAGCTTTCATTCAAACACCCTCGAATATAATCTTGTACGGATTTTCCCACGTTTTTACTTTGAAATGCAGATATAACCCGTTCTATATCTGAAATAAAAAAACTATTCAACAAATCAGAATTCGAACTATCATCTTCTTTTACAGCAGATTTGTATACTTCATCCGCCTTCATACAAATATTCCCCACTAAATCCGTCTTCCATCCCAGCCTCTTTCTAATAATAGATTGAATCTCCTGCAAATTATCTAAAGTCTGTACTTCTGAAAGATAACTAATAAAATCATCTTCCAACTCATTCTGATTCTGTTCTAAATGTTCCAAAAGATTTGTATACATCATTTGAAAACTTTCGCTCCAAGAATCAGACTGAAGTTTTCCCTCTTCCAACTGATGCAATGCCCATGGAAAAGTAGATATGCCTAATGAATTTTGAATGTACCTTCCCTGCTCGTTCAATTTTAAAGACGCATAATACATCAATGACTTATTAACCTCCACAACCAACGATTCATCTTGAAAATACTCCCGAACAAATTCTAACGCCGTAGAAAGAGGATGCACGTCAAAATATATCGTGTACACGATTGTCTTTTTCTCGTCTTTGGAAGTAAATGGCAAATTCCATGGCAGTTTTTCTTGAAGTTGTTTAATGCTTTTATCTTTAGGAAGTTCTGCCGGAGTATAATGTTCCAATTTATGCCAACAAGATAACAAGGTTTGCCAATCTGCCATATGATACATTATTTAAATTATTACAAATGATAAATGTAATAATAATTTTTATAAACAGACTACCGATAACTCGATAGTCTGACAATGTATTTTCTAAACACGAGACTATGCCTGTATTATTCCATTTTTATACTTAATTTAGTCTTAATCTCCCTCTTCTTAAATTTCTCCACACATTATAGAGAAAATTTTACTGTTTTACCCATTTTTATCGCATCAGTCACAATCTCTTGAGGCAAACAACCATATTTTGTCTCAAATTTATCCTTCTGGTTTTTACAAAGATTTTGAAGGACTTACCAACCATGGTAAATGCTATCTGGAATGTTTCTTCGAATTCAAGTTATACCTGCATTAGATTCTCTTCCCAATTGTACACGAGTAGGTAGTTAGATTCGAAAGTTCAGCCTCTATCCATTTTGTAAAGGGCATATACCTTATCTTCTGTTACCGCAACATCCAAAAACAATACCGAGAAACATTAACAATAGTGTTCCTCGGTATTAACAATTCCTATTTTATTCAATCAAAAAAATTATTGATTGTTTTTGTAATATATTTTCAACGGTTTATAGGCAACATTCTCGTATTTGGCAACGACAGTCGACAAATCTTCGGCACCTACAACATATACGCTACCTTTTTTATCTGAAGCCGATGTAGGATCATATGTCGCAATCAACACGTAATATTTGTTGACTTTCTTATCAATATACAAGTTAATATCTACAATTTCAGCATTGGGGTTTACTTGCTTGATATCAAAGACATATCTACCATGGGGTGTTGAAGTAAGTGGAACATGTTGCAGTTTTCCCCAATGAAATACCTTTTGTCCATTATGATAAAATCTTGCAGCTCTCTCATGAAGTGGCAAAACTCTTACTCCTTTTTGAAGAGACAATTCCTCCCCTGCTTTCAATTCACGATCATACGTAGCACTTCGAAAACCTTTCACAAAATTTTCTCCCCATGGGACAAAGAACCATACATGCATTTGAGTTTTTTTAGGATCCTCTTTATCACGGGTTATAATATAAACATCATTATTCAAAGGTGCTGCCAGTCCCCATTGTTGATTCAAAGCGTAAGAAACATTAACAATTTCTTGTCCTTCAAAAGTTTTTGGTCCAATATAATCATTAATACGCCTACTAGGAGTTGAAGCTTGTTGCATATCATTTGCATACATTCCATAAAGAGTGGATTTCTCATCATCATATAACCATAAAATATCTCCACAATTTTTAGAATATGAACTCATTCGTCCTCCTCCAATAGAATATCGATCCCAGTGATGAATCGAATCAAAAGCCATACGTGGCATTTCCATCTGATATTTTGTACAATAAGATATCACGTCTCCATCTTCCGTAAATGCAAATAAATCGTATACAGTACTTGTTGTCGAATGCCAATGCAATGTAAGACATTCGGGTGTTTTCGAAAATTTAAACATATCACTAGGAATAGTGTGCAACGTATATTCATCTACAGAATAAGCTTGTTTGTTCTTTCTAGAAAGAAGATATAATATCTGGGTTCCATAATCAGGATAACCCGTGTATCCCGAATAAAAAATAAAATCACAGATATCTTCATTTAAATAGGGATCATCTTCTCCCGTCACATAGTTAAAATTTTCTGCATTCATGGACAAAAGAGTATCTATTCCTTTGGGAGAATTCAGAAAAGAAAACATTCCGTTACCAGCTTCATTTTTACTAAACAATACAATTCCTTCGTCAAACCCAGACGATACATTAACTATAAAATATTGAATATATGCTGTATACTGATTTACCACTTTTAAACGCAACAAATGCCGTCCTAACTCTTTAAAATTGTAATCCAACACTTGTTCATGTGACAATTCAGACATCGAATCCAATTGCCAAAATTTAGTACTTGTATTCCACCCTGTAATCTTCCCAGCACTCCAAGTGTATTCCAAAGGACAATTAGAGTCTGTTTGCACAATGAAACTTCCCGCATCTAATCTTAAATTTTCAGTTGATGTAATATATATAACTGAATCTTCAAAAGTTGTCGATAAATCGGATATATCCAAATGAGGTCCCGTGGTTTCATCATGAATACATCCAAATACACCTAAACATATACCAATGAGAATATAAATTATTTTTTTCATATCGAGTCACATCTAAATTAATTTTTTTCTGCGTCTTTCCACTCTTCATACCATGCCGGAATTTCTACCCCAGGATAAGGATTAGCAGTAAAATAATCAAACATAGGCACCAAGACATCTTCTTTCAATTTATCCAAAAATAACATCTGTTCATTATTCCATGTACTACTTTTTACCTTATACATATTAGTACCATAAATTGGCCCCAAATAGCGTTGCCAATTCTCTGTCTTATTGGTTTCTTGCAAAGTATAATATTTCATATACACCTTAAAACCTTTCTCAGTATAAGAACCTAGAATCTCAGTATTCCACCATTTAGGAGCTTGCTCTTGATGTTGAACATAGATTCTAAAAAAAGCCGTAGTACAAATTTGAGGAACAAAATGTTCATTTTCCGTCAAACGAATCGTATAATATAGTTTTCCTTCTTCATCTTCTTTGTTTTCTGGCATACGAACCCAATACCGTAAAGTGGCTGTTGTCGTTCCCGCTTTCACGATGGTCTTTTCTAATGTAAAATCCTTTCCATTGACGATATTAGTCGCTGTATCAACAGGGGCAAATGTCACTTCCCTATCGTAATCGACCGGAACTCCAATAGTGTACAAATCAACAACCCCCGAAATCCAGTTGGTATCAGTATATATTCCAAATATCACCTTGTTACTATCGCGAGTATCCAACATATAGATCCCAGATTTACGGGATGTGTCATATACCCACGGATCTTTGGTACAAGACGAAAAACAACACACACACCAAATCCCTAAAAACAAAATAATTACAATATAATTTTTCATATGTTTCATTTTTCAATTAATAAGAACCATCTTCCCTAAATTCAAACTCTGAATCCGGGATAGGTAAACTCCATTTATTCTCGTCCATTTGGATTGTTTTTATCCCTTTCGCATTAGCTAATGCAGGCTCTACCTCTATTTCCGGAACCTGTCGTCTTCTTAGACGGAACCAATATTGTCCTTCTTGTAGATATTCTCTCCAAAATTGTTTATCCACATCTTCTTTTGTTATGCTTTCCTCCGTGTTTAAACCACGAGAAGAAATAAATTCGTTGTAATACCGCAATGCTTCGGTTGGCTCCTTTTCTATCAAAGTTTCCGCCAACATTAAATACAATTCAGGAACACGAATGATATTCGAACCGCTGTAACCAATAGGAGCTTGCTCTTTATTTGCAGTATTGAAAACAGAAGCGTTAATTAATTTCATCAAACGCATACCCAATTTCTCAGACACTTCCGGAGTTGAAGCACTAGGGACACGTATCCAATTTGAACGATGGTCTGTACCACGTGCAGGATCAAGCTCCTCGTACATTTTTTCATCAGCTGCTAAAAAAGATCCTTTTTCCAATAAAAAGAGAGATTGCAATGCAGAATAAGTATCTGATTTATATATACCCCAAATACCCTCATCTTGAGCCACAGTTCCAGACATCATCCGAATGAAGTGATCCGGACCGACATTAGCACCTGTAGGAAGCGGGAATTTTTTAGAATCAACGATTTGTCGTGCATACATTGTGGCACTATCCACATCCCCAGGCTCATTCCTAGTCAAATACACTCTTGCCAACAATGCTTTAACGGCATACAAATTCATATGCAACTCTCTATAACTGGTAAATTGATCATAAGCATTGACCGGCTTACGGGGGTAAGTTAACAAATTTTCATCTTCAAGTAAAAGCGTATGCGCTTCATTCAAATCTTTCAAGACTTTATCATAACACTCTCTCGTCGTACTGAAAGGAGTTACCCACATACCATAGTTATTCACATAAGGAATTCCTCGCTTACTCAAATTACAAGAACCATACATTCTCAACAATTCGAAATGCATAAAAGCACGAATACCCAAACATTCGCCACGATATAAATCCATATGTTTTAAAGGCTTATACCCCCAACTATCTAGATTCTCAAGAATTTTATTCACATCACTGATTAATTTATAACCCAATGTCCAAATTCCTCCAAATAAGGTAGTAGAACGTTCTGACTCGTGATTATGTAGCATTAACTCCTCGAAACCTCCTGAATTTTCAGTAGAATACGTACCCAATGTAAGGTATTGCGCTAGAGCATCCATAATAGTTGGAAGTTGTGCACCCCACAACTCTCCCGCTCCAATCGTATAATACAAGCCATACATAGCTTCTTCAACACCCTCCTTGTTTACAAATAATTTTTCTTCTAGTACTTGTCCCTTATCCCTCGATTCCAAGAAATCTTCACAAGAACCCAAAACCAAGGCCAACAAGCATAATAATATATTTACTTTTATAATTTTCATAGTTTTATAACTTAAAAAGTAGGACTGATCATAAAATTATAACTGTGCATATAAGGGTAAGAAGTTCCCCGTTCAAACTTCACTGTTGACAACCGGAAAATATCCGAGAAACCGACACCAATAGCCAAACGTTTCAAACCAAGCTTTTTCACCCAGTTAACGGGCAAATTGTAGGAGATATTGAGAGAAGAAAGATGAAGTTCATTGCGTTTTTCAACGAAACGACTAGAATGCACTACCTTGTTCCGTTGGTACAAACGTCCTCTCGGATAAGCAACAACATCTCCCGGTTTTGTCCATCGTTGGGTGAATGCACGAACATCCACATTTCGGTAGATATTAATATTCTCCACCTTTGCGGCCCTAGTCGCATTGTAAATATACCTTCCCAAGGTGTATTCAAAAGCCATACTCAAACTTAAGTTTTTCCAAGCGAGAGCGGTAGAAATACTACCTTCCAACTTTGGAGTTTTATCTCCCAAACTTACTTTGTCTTCCACGTGGTAGACATTTGTCAAAGTTCCGTCTGGACGAACAAAAATTTCTTCTCCGTTAGCAGGATTAATCCCCAAAGAACGTACCGCAAAAATAGCTGTTGTTGATTCTCCTTCTTTAAATAATATTTTAGGGGCTATTCCTTCGGCAGCCATATTTTCTTCTGTCTGTTTCATTAAACTATTACTAATTTTTTTCAATTTATTCACCGTATGGTGAGTATTGGCAGAAACACGCCACAACCAATCTTGATTCTTTATAATCAAACCAGAAATAGCCAATTCATAACCGTAATTTTCACTTTTTCCCAAGTTTGCTTGCACAGAACTAGCTCCCGTTGAAACAGGAATCCCGATTGGTAAAAGTAAATCTTTCGACAATTGTTTATACCAGTCAAAGGTTACTTCAAAACGGCTATCTAAGATCTCTAAAGTTAAACCAGCATTATAACTCAACGTACGCTGTGCTTTTAGGTCCGGATTACCCAAGGAACTTGGCAAAGCACTCAAACCGGAAATATAGTTATCCGCATAAGTATAGATAACGTTGGTCAAATTACCATCGAAATTACCGCTTCCAACATAACCAACACTTCCTCGGAGACGGAAAAGAGATACCCATCCCAAAGATTTCAAGAATTTCTCGTTATGCATATTCCAACCGAGACCGAATGACCAATAAGGAGTCCAACGTTCATTATCGCCCAATGCTGAATTTGCAGAGGAACGATAAGAAATATCCATATAATAACGATTTTTCCAAATAAAATTCAAGTTTCCGAAAGTAGAAACAGTGGCTTTATAAACATTACCTCCACTAGGACTACTACCCGTGAGATATTGTTGAGCAAAAGAAATATAGTTCATACTAGGTTTTAAGAAACCTTCTCCAACCATTCCATAAGTATCCAAATTACTTTGCTTTAAACTTCCTCCAAAATTCAACGTCAATATCGTTCCATCTTCATCAAAAGCGTGAGAATAAGTAACATTAGCTTGTGCAGACCAGTTCCATCCTTCATTTCCATCTAACGTGTAAGTTCCTCGTGCGGAAACATTCGAATTATTCAATGAAGACGTGTGAAGAGCAGATACATAATCATCCATGCGGTAGTCATTAATAGACAAACTTCCCGTTGCCGTCACAAAAAATCCTTGTAATATATCCCAACGCAAACTCAAAGCATTGGAAAATTCTTTCATCTTACCCTTGCTAAAACTATTGGTTGTTGCATTATACATCGGATTGGCCATATCAAAAGACAATCTTGGGATCAATTCTCCATACTCGTCATAAGGAGAATCATAAGGATTCATTGCCACCCATTGAGAAAAATCTCCATAGGGGGAAGATTTAGTATCTGTTTTATAAAAATCGGAACGAAGACTAGCAGTTAACTTTCCTTTGTAATGATAAGAAAAATAAAAACCAATACCATAATTCCTACGATAGTCACCTTTCATAACTCCAAATTTATTACTATAGCGAAGAGAAATACTATAATCCAATCCTCCTCCACGACCAGTTGCAGTCAAAGAGTGACTATGTGACCAAGAATTTCTTAAAGGAATAGACTTCCAATCGGTATTTACTCCCCGGTTGATTCGTTCCAATTTCTCATAATAATCCACTTCTGACAATCCAGTAACATCTTCATAAATACCCCAACGTTTTTCTAACTCCAGTTTCTGGCGCGGATTACACAAATCAAAAGAAGATACATCTGCAAATTGCACATCCGGAACAAAATTGTAACGTAACCGTAGCTTGCTATCCGTAACTTTTTTACGTTCCACTACAATCACGCCATTAGCTGCACGGTCTCCATAGATAGCCGTTGCAGAGGCATCCTTCAATACATCCACACGCTCGATCTCAAAGATATCCATATCGTACAGACGCTCCATTGTTGTTTCTACTCCATCAACAATAATTAACGGAGTATTTAATCCTAATTCCCCTTGGGTAGCGATAGAAGTTGTACCGCGGATCAATAGTTCTGGAATATAGTTCGGGTTAGATCCCTGCTCATTATTCTCAACGATACGCATACCAGGAACTAAAGTTGTCAAGGCCTTGAAAAGATTGGTTTGTGAAACCTGCAAAATCTCTTCTTGACTGATACTAGTTACAGAACCGGTATAACTATTTTTAGATGCCGTGTAAATACCGTTAACAACGACCTCCTCCATCTCGTTCACGTCTTCTTCCATGGTGACATTAATAGGTTTGTCATTTTTTACCGGAACTTTAACACTCTTCATTCCAATAAAAGAGAAAACCAAAGTAGGAGAAGAGGTTGAGGCAGGAATAGAAATCGCATACATACCATCAGCATCCGTTGCCACTCCCGTTGTCGTTCCCTTGATAATGACGGTTACTCCAGGAAGAGGTTTCTTGTTTTTATCG
>OGXK01001637.1_pt1 | contig 11814 bp, 13 predicted proteins | sample 1576261 | NCBI WGS metagenome assembly OGXK01 (sample SAMEA3541581, study PRJEB24748) | human gut metagenome | biome: human gut; feature: human-associated habitat; material: faeces | place: China | collected 2012 | reverse complement strand
AAAAGGTCGACCAAACTTTTATAATTGCTTTTCTGATTTGTTCCGCTAAACCATAATTTAATGTTACCCCAACATTTAGAACTCAACCAAAATTCAATATTCACATATAATATTTTGCAATTTTATAGAGTTTTGCCGCTCCCATTTGAATATGTCTTGTGACAACGGGAGGAGTTATACCAAGTTCGCTTGCAATGGTTTTCATCTTTTTTCCGTTAAAATAATACTCAAAAACGCAATGGCGCTGTCTGTCGGTAAGGTCATTCTCTATGACATTCATTAGTATTTTTAAAACTTTCTGACGGTTTTCGCTGTTGGTTTCGCCGTCCATAAGGCTTTTTTCAAAGCAAATCTTATCGGAATTTAAATCGGAAAAATGTATAAGTTTACTTCTCATCACATTACCCCCTTATATCTTGCCTCAAGCAAATTTGCAATATCAAGACACTCAAGATAATAACCTCTGTATCTGCAAATTTTCTCATTGATTTCCTTTTTATTTAATAAACTTTTAGTTTTTAACATACTTTTATATTTATCAACAACAGACAGCATTTTGTCTGCCTCTGCCCTGTATTCTTTTGACCATTCAAGATAATTGTTCATATTAACATCCTTTCCGCTTACTATTCATCAAATAAGAACCAACGGGGCTTGGTTCTCTATATAATATTATAGAGAGAAAAAATCACAAAATCAAGAGTTTTTAGAACATTTGTTCTAATTTTACTGATTTTAATGAACAAAGTCCCTTTTTCAGTACTTTGCTAATTGCTTTTTTAATTATTAACAGAACAAAAAATAAACCGACATTGATAAAAAACTCAATATCGGTTTAATGTCGGTTATGATTTTTAAATAAAGAGAATATATAACTGTTATGCATCATACCAATTAAAATTTTCATAATCGGGATACATTTCAGAAAACTCATCGTCACTGTATTCGTTTTTCACTTCATTTGCTATATCTACTACATAATAAGTATTTCTGATTTTCAAATACGCAAAATTATTGTCATAAGCAAATGAATCAAAACAGCCGCTCAATAGAATAAACCATTTGTAATTTTTCATCATCACAATAAGGTAGAAATAAATCATCGAAATTACAGCCTGCCGTAAAAATTAAAATTCCGCATATAAAAGTTAGTATAAAAAAACTTAACACTTTCCTCATAATTTTCTCCTATCTAAGATAATCCGAGAATTTATATTTATTTAAACATCACTGTGAAAATAATATAAAATTTGTGTTTCCTTATCGAAATAATATAAATTAAAGTTATTCAAAGGATTGCTTTTGTCCTTTGATATAAAACAAAAGTAATCATCCACATTAATTTGATTTTCTAAGAAATCATAATTATTACGCATGTCATCGGTTGAATTATTTATTCTTCCGCTAAAATATTCTATATAGTTTTTAATGCTGTCCGTATTTTCATTCGTAACTTTCTGAAAGTTGTCATTTGATTTTATACTTTCCGATATATCATTATTATTTACATAATAATATTTATGATAATCCACAAAATCTCTTGCTCCGTAAGAATATTTCTCACAACCGGAATATTTAGGCAATGTTTTCATAACACTGCTTTCATAATTACATGCTGAAAAAATAAAAATTAACATTACTGAAAATTGCAGAAATAAAAGTTTTTTTGTCAACTTCATAAATACCACTCCTTCTATAATTGTATAAATATTTTAAAAAACAGAAAGTTAAATATTTATCATATACCCTTACTTTACAGTATAATATTATCATATATAATATTGTTTAGCAACACATTCGCAATAATCTACAGCTTTTTGTATGAATACCCAACAAAAATCAACAACGATTGGTATATATCACTAACAGTATAATTTAAAGGATTTTCAAACAATACTTAATTTTAAAGCTGACAAACTTCAACTGTTTTATTGTTAAACTTTCTTGACAAAGCAAAATATTTATAATAGAATATTAACAGATATGTGCCAATAGCTCAGCCGGATAGAGCGTCCGCCTCCTAAGAAGATGTTGCAACGACCGCCTTTGGAGCAAAAGTGATTGACAATGAGTTAGTTTAAGTCCATAATTGAATAGATTTTAAAGATGTTTCCGTAGCTCAGCTGGATAGAGCAACCGCCTCCTAAGCGGTAGGTCGGGTGTTCAAATCACCTCGGGAACGCCAAAAATTCCGCCGGAAAACCCAGTAAAATCAAGGGTTTCCGGCGTTTTTTCATTTTTACGAAGAAACAGCAAAAACGAAAAAATCACAAATTTTCATTAGCAAATTCTCCGTCTGCTAATGGAATTTAGGACTAATGTCGTCCGCCTTTCAGGTGGACGGCTTGCTAATAAAAATTAGCAAAAATCGCTGTTTTGCTAATGAAATTGCCCTCTCTGCTAATGGCGGAAAAAATCGAGCCAAAAATCCTGCTAATGGACAAGGCGGTCGTTACTCTGTTAATTCGTTCATTTAGGGGTGGCGAGCGACAATCGCACACTACCTCTATGCCCTTTTGACCTTGTAAATGTGATAATGGCAAATACAATGTTGCCGAGATTGGCTATCATAAGAATAATAAAAGGTTTATCAGCAGAAGCAAGGAACAAAATTAACAATCAGGATTATCTTGAAGAAGCGATTAAAACAATTAACAAGCTGCTCAAAGAATTCAAGAGTAAGGAGTTTTTGACAGCCGAACTAATTGAGGGCGTTGGTGCTCTTGAAAAGGACATTTTCGAGGTAGATAAGATTGTCAATGAGGACGAGATAAAGTATCTGTTTACACCAAATCCAGCTCATAAAAAAGCTATGAACTTGAAATATAAGTTTGACAGTGAAGGCGAATGGAAGTTTGCAAAAGCTATTGACGATGATCCGAATGTAATGCTATACACTAAGCTCAAAAAAGGCGGGTTTGTTCTTGAAACTCCAGCGAGTAATTACTCGCCCGACTGGGCGATTGTCTATCAAAAGGGCAACGAAAACTTTGCTATGTATTTTATCGCAGAAACAAAATGGGATCCTCACTGCTTTTATTACACAGCTCGGCACATAACCGCTAAAACAGAATATGTTTAAGACAGTGTAATACTGTAAAACATGAAACATCCTCATAGATTAAAAAAGCAAGGACCACCCAAGAAAAATAGGTGGTCCTTGATTTTAGAGAGATTTTATTTTTAAAGGAGTTAGAAATCAGCTCATTTTATTTGTTTATACCAAAAATAAATTTTGTAGTTTGTGTATAGTTTTCGTTTGCTTTTAATATTGTCGTAGGAAAATTCTTGTGATTTACAGCATCGGGAAAGCCCTGGGTTTCAAGACAAAACGCTGGATTTTCTCCGTATGTTGCTGAATCCTTTCCCATATTGGACAAAACATCGACATAATTTGCTGTATATACATGTACACCTTTTTGAGAAGTATAGCATTTTAATGTGATTCCGCTATCAATACCCTCAGCTTCGGCTGCAAGCACAAATTCTTCATCAGAATGATTCAGCACAAACATATGATCAATACCGTTAGCAAAACAAATCTGCTCGTTTTTTCTGTCAATACCATTTCCAATTAACTTGGGTTCGGTAAAATCAAACGATGTATTCTTAACGGGAGTTATCTCTCCTGTGGGATTGAGGTTTGAATTTATCGGTATGAAGAAATTTGCATTTATTTTCAGCTTGTGATTTTCTGTAACTTTACCGCTTTTATGTCCGTTAAGATTAAAATATGAATGATTGGTCAGATTACATATTGTGTCTTTGTCAGAAACTGCCGACCATTTTATCGTAAGTGCATTTTCATCATCAAAGGTGTATCGTACAAAGACCTTCATATTTCCGGGATAGCCCTCATCACCGTCGGGACTATCAAGCATAAATAGAACTGTATTTGGAACTTTATCATCAACTACCGCAAGCCACACTTTGCGGCTAAAGCTGTTAAATCCGCCGTGTAGATGGTTACTCCCATTGTTTACAGAGAGCTGATAATCTTCTCCGTTAAGAGTAAACTTGCCGTAAGCAATTCTTCCGCAACATCTTCCGACAGTAGCACCGAAGTATGTTCCGTCAAATTCATAACCGTCAATGTGCTCATAGCCGAGAACTACATCTCTAATACTACCGTTTTTGTCGGGAACTTTTATCGAAACGACACTTGCGCCTAAATCACATAATGTCACGCTTGCTCCGTTGTTATTTTCTATTGTATAAAGATGAGTGTTTTCACCTTTGGATGTAGGTTCAAAATTCACTACCCTTACCTTTGACATTTTAGCACTTCCTTTACTACAGAGTCTTTATAAATTTATCAAAAGCCTTTTGTCCTTCAGGAGTTCTTTTGAATACACCTGCATCCAAAAGAACATTAAGGAACACCTTTCCTATCTCATTTTGAATTATTGAATCAACATTATTTTCATTGATTTCATCATACTGCGAAACAAATTCATTTACCCACTCGGAATGTTTGCTGATTTTCGGAATTTCACTTACATCCTTGTGATTAAGAATAGCATCCTTTAAAATAGCCATTTCATCTTTAAGCCTTGAGGGCAATACTGCAAGTCCCATAACTTCAATAAGGCCGATATTTTCTTTTTTAATATGATGCAAATTCGCATGAGGATGAAATACTCCCAGAGGATGCTCTTCACTTGTGATATTATTTCTGAGAACGAGGTCAATAACAAATTTTCCATCCTTTGTAAAAGCAATCGGAGTGATAGTGTTGTGAATTTCACCATCTGTTTCGGCAAAAATGCCAACATCTGCGTCCGTGTACGCTCTCCAACTCTTTAAAATATAAGAAGATAATGAAATAATGCTGTCCTTGTTTTTACCTGTCAATCTTACAACTGACATAGGCCACTTTACAATTCCGCACTCCACATCATCAAAGCCGTTAACAATAAACTTTCTTTCAACCTCTGCCCTATTAAGTGCAAAGCTGTATCTGCCACCCTGAAAATGTTCATGTGTAAGTATTGAACCGCCTACAATCGGCAAATCAGCATTCGAACCGATTATATAATGCGGAAACTGTGAAATAAAATCAAACAGTTTTCTGAATGTAGAATCATTGATTACCATCGGTGTATGCTCACCGTTAAATACAATACAATGTTCATTGTAATAAACATACGGAGAATATTGCATAAACCAGTTATCTCCGTCAATGGTGAGCGGAATAATTCTGTGATTATCTCTTGCAGGATGATTTACTCTTCCGGCATATCCTTCATTTTCCTTACAAAGCAAACATTTCGGATAGCCCGACTGTTTTTGAAGTTTTGCCGCTGCAATAGCTTTCGGATCCTTTTCAGGCTTTGAAAGATTTACCGTGATATCAATATCACCGTATTCGGTTGATGTTTTCCACTTTAAGTCTTTCTTAATACGATATCTTCTTATATAATCGGTATCGCAGCTGAATTTATAGTAGCTATCGGTTGCAAGTTTAGGAGAAACGCTATAATTCTGCCAAAATTCTCTTATTACTTCTGACGGTCGCTTAACAAGTGAAGCCATAAGTTTCACATCAAATAAGTCGCGATATGTTACTGTATTTTCGGGAATGATTCCTTTTTCGTATGCATAATCAAGAAGTCCCGACAAAATTTCTTCAAGAGTATCCTCGTTATCTGCTGTAAGGCAAGTACAACTGTCATCGGGTTCATCCATATGGAACAACGATAAAAGCCTATTTTGCGTGTAGATTATATCCTCTTTTTCAATAAGCCCTGTATTGATTCCGTATGAAACAAGTCTTAATATTAAGCCGTAAACGCTGTTCTTCATAAATACCGCCTCACTTACTATAGCCGTTTGGATGTGTTGAATGCCATTCCCACGCTGTTTTAATAATTGTTCCCAGATCATCATACTCAGGTTTCCAGCCAAGTACAGTTTTCGCCTTATCGCTTGATGCAATCAATACAGCAGGATCGCCGCTTCTTCTGCTTTCTTCAACAACCTTAATATCTTTCTGTGTAACTTCCTTTGCTTTTTCAATTACCTCACGGACAGAAAAACCTACACCGTTGCCAAGATTGAATATATCACTTTTACCGCCCTTCATAAGATATTCAACTGCAAGAATATGAGCCTGTGCAAGGTCAGTGACATGGATATAATCACGAATACAAGTTCCGTCAGATGTGGGATAATCAGTACCAAAAATACTTATGTGGTCACGGGTACCCTGTGCCGCTTGAAGAATAATCGGAATAAGGTGGGTTTCAGGATTATGTGCCTCACCGATTTTTCCGCTGATATGTGCTCCGCATGCATTGAAATATCTGAGAGAAACATATCTTAAACCATGTGCTTTTTCAACCCAATAGAACATTCTCTCCATGGATTTTTTTGTTTCTCCGTAGCAGTTTGTCGGATTTGTCGGATCGGTTTCAAGAATAGGAGTTCTCTCAGGCTCACCGTATGTTGCCGCTGTTGATGAAAATACAATCTTATCAATTCCGTGAGCAACCATTGACTGCAGTAAAACCTTTGTGCCGTTGAGGTTATTATCATAATATTTGAGAGGGTTGGTCATACTTTCACCGACAAGTGAATTGGCTGCAAAATGAATTACAGCATCAATACCTTTTTCTTTATCAAAAACGCTGTCAATTTCACTTCTGTTTCTGAGATCGCCTTTATAAAATTTTGCTTTGGGATGAACCGCCTCGATATGACCTGTTTCAAGGTTATCGAATACAACAACCTCATTACCGCTTTCAATAAGTCTGTAAACTGTATGCGAACCGATATATCCGGCACCGCCTAAAACAAGAATTTTCATTTTGTCCTCCTTAATAAAAACAAAACCTACATAATTACATTACTTTTATTCCGCCGTATTTTCTCACTTTGAGAACATGGCATGAGTTTTCTCCGAAAATTTTATTTATAAATTCTTTGTAATTACTTACAAATTCATTTTTGACAAACGCCTGAATTGTACCTGCAAATCCACCGCCGTGAACACGACACACACCGTAATTGCGAAGAAGGCTTTCGCTGAGTGCAAGGGCTACCGAGATGTTCTGATGTTGAATATCTCTTGTTGTATATACATTCTGAAGATACTTAAACGATGAATTACCGGATTTTCTGATTGCGTCAAGGAATTCAACAAACTTACCGTTTTCAAGTGACGAAACGGCATTTTTAACATTATGCTCCTCATTAAAGAAATGAATTGCACGAAGTACCGGTCTGTCGCCAACAGCCTCACGAATTTCGCCAAGGTGAATATAAAATTCGTTTGAATCACAATCTCTCAGATAATCTTCTCCGAGAAAATTTGCAACCTTTTTCATTTCCGAGGGAATCATAGCATAATCATCTGTAAGATCAACATGATCACCCTTTGTGTCAACAATACAAAGACTGTAATCATATTTTTCAAATTCGGTAGGTACTTTCTTAACAATTGGCTTTGTCGGATCTTTAAAGTCAATGTTAACCATTCCTCCGACTGAACAAGCCATTTGATCCATAAGTCCGCACGGCTTTTTGAAAAATACATTTTCAGCATACTGAGAAATCTGAGCAATCTCAACTGAATTTATTTTCATATCATTATATAAACCGGAAATAATAGTTCCGACAACTACCTCAAAAGCTGCTGACGATGAAAGTCCTGCACCAACAAGTACATCACTTGTTGCATAAGCATTGAATCCACCAATTTTGTATCCATGATCCTTAAGTCCACGAAGAACACCTCTGATGAGGCTGACCGTTGTGCCTGCCTCATCATTATTAACTTCGAGGTCATTTATATCGAGAGTAATCATATCATAACCGTCAGAAACAAATCTTACAACATCATTGTTATTCTTGGCCGACACAGCAATAGTATCAAGATTAATGGATGTTGCAAGCACCATTCCATGCTGGTGATCTGTATGATTACCGCAAACCTCACTTCTGCCGGGAGCACTGAATATTGCTACTTTATCAGGGCAATAAATTGTTTCATACTGCTCAATCGCATGAACATATCTTTTTTTCTGATAATCAATCATTGATGAATCTATATATATATCAGTGAAAAGATTATCAAATTCGCCGTTTGTAATTTTTTCAATTGCTGTTTTAGTATCAATCATTTTATTTACCTGCCTTTTCCGCAACTGTAGGAAGGAACATAGAAGGCTCTGTGTTACCGCTTTCATCAAGCTGTTGTGTCATATCAATCTTGCCTTCTCTTCTTGCACTGATTGTGTTTATAACCTTCTTCATCATACCGTCATTGAGTTTATATTTCTTTCTGTAAACAACATAAGCAATAAGCATACAAACCGCAGGAACAATGCACATAAGTGTACTGATTGATGCTACTGTTGCAAATGACTGTTCCTGTCCCGGAACATACTGTGTGCTTCCAAGTGCTGCGCCAATACCGAGTGCTGTAAGAGCTGCTGTGAATTTTACGATAAGCGTCTGGAGTGAGAATACAACGCCTTCATTTCTTGTTCCAAGCTTAAATTCACCGTAATCAACAACATCTGCAAGGAATACTGTTGCACAACCAAGTTCAAGACCTGTACCAAGTTTTACAATAACACCTGAGATTGATGTGAGCACAACATTGTGCGGAGCAAAAATACCTACGAGCAAAAGCATTACAAGACCAAATGCAGGGAAAAGACACGCAAGAAGGAACGAAGTTTTTCTTGAAAGAAATTTTGTAACCTTAGGGAATACGATAAGACCTACAACCTCTGCGATTGATGCGCTGATCATAAATGATGACATCATTCCTGCGTCGCCGCAAACATATTTGAAATAATATGTAGCAACACCCATAATGCACTGAATGCCGATGTTGTAAAGGAAGATAAGAGTTACCGCCCAACGAAGTTGATCATTCTTGCCGATGATTGAGAAAATATCTTTAAACTTAACTTTCTTTTCCGGAACAGAATCATCTCTCTTTTTCGGAAGATTGATTACTGTAATACCGATTGTAAGAATAAATACAATTGCAATTATGATTGCAAATCTGTGATAACCTGCCTGATTTGTTGTGCCGCCGCCGAGAGCCTCAATAATTTGAACACCAAAGCCTGCAATAACAAGTGACTGACCGATACTTGCAAAGATTCTCGGAAGTACCGAAACTTTTTCTCTCTCCTCAGGATTTGAAGTGAGGTTAGGAATAATTGACCAATAAGGAATATCCATAATTGTGTAAGTCATACCCCAGAGTATGTAAGCTGCTGTTGCAAATATGCAAAGTCCAACGCCATTGAGGTGGAAGTCTGTGAATAAAACAACAAATATAATTGAATTAACCAGCGTACCTATTACAAGCCATGGAATAAATTTACCCCATCTGCTGCGTGTGTTATCAACAATCATACCCATAAACAAATCATTAAAGGCATCCCATAACTTTGCAACAAAGAACATTACGCCGATAAATACCGGGTTGACCTTGATGATGTCTGTGAAATAAATCATTGAAAATGTGGCAATCATACCATAAATCATATCTTTGCCGAGGGCACCTAAAGCAAAGGTGTATTTGATTCTACCTGGGATTTTGCCATCAAGTCTTGGTTGTGATGATGTCTGTTTCATAATTTTTCCTCCTTTTAATTTTAAATGAAACGCCGTGACAACCTGCACAAAAGATTTCGCTATTATTTAATAATAATGTTTCTTTTGTTTTTTATGTTAACTAAATTATACTTTTTGTTTCGTAAACTGTCAATAGTTTTTGGTAAACATTTTTGCTTTCTCCGTTTTTTACTAAACACGACTTGATTTTTTGGTAATATTTCACTATAATGGTAGTGAGGTGATTCAAATGGCTACAATCAGAGATGTTGCCAAAAAGGCAAATGTATCAGTAGCTACTGTTTCAAGAGTGCTTAATAACGACGCTACCCTCAGCACCTCGCTTGAAACAAAGCAAAAAATATTTGCAGCAGCTAAAGAACTTAATTATGTAAAGAAAAAAAGGGTTACATCAGCACCTTCATGTCGCATTGGAATTCTACAATGGTTCTCTTTCAAACAGGAAATTGAAGATAATTATTACTTTTTGATGAGACAGGGTATCGAGGACTACTGTTCAAAAAATAATATAAGTATTGTACGAACATTTAAAACAGACAATGACTATCAGAATGTACTTTGTGATGTTGATGGCATAATCTGCCTCGGGAAGTTTAGTAAACAAGAAATAAAATTACTGCATTCATTGAATAATAAAATTGTTTTTCTTGATATGACCGTTGAGAATATTGAAATCACATCCGTATCGCTCGACTTTCGTCAGGCAGTGTCCGATGCAATTAAATATCTATATGATTTGGGCCATAGAACAGTTGGCTTTATCGGAGGCATTGAACATCTTGAGGACGGAACGATATTTCCTGATAAACGACTCAACACTTTCACAGACATTTGCGATGAACTAAACATTAAATATGATGGGTTTATTATGCAGGACAAATTTTCAACATCATCCGGTTATAAAATGATGTCAGAAATGATCAGCAAAGGAAATCTCCCCACAGCTATTTTTGCGGCAAGCGATCCTATTGCAATCGGTGCAATGAGAGCTCTGCAAGAAAACGGTTACAAAATTCCTGAGGATATTTCTGTTATGGGATTTGATAACACGGAGCTTTCGGGATATACAAACCCTCCGCTCACTACGGTAAACGCACCTGTATATGCAATGGGTATTTACGGCATTAGATTTATTTTGAATATGATGAAATCTAAAAGCACCGATTATCATTCTCCTATGCGTGTCTATCTGCCTTGTCCAATAAAAGTTCGCAACTCATGTGCAAAACCTAAAAGTTTATAATTATTATCGTTATTAAACGATTATATGCTATAATAAAATTATCGTTATACGGTTGAATTTGAAAGTAGTCTGCCCTCTTAACCGACTACTACTTGACTACTTTTGAAGAATCTAATATAGCACATTTGGCGTGATTTGAGTCGGCGATTAGTCAGAAATATAAAAATGAATCTGCCTCTTATTTATAATTAACATTTTTAAAGAATCTCATATGCATTTTTGCAAAGTAAAAATCCACCGGCTAAGCCGGTGGATCTTTACTATATTCTCAACATCTCTCACCCTCTCTATTCTACCGTCCTCATCAGTCATTCTTGTAACACGAAAAAACAAGTTTACAAGAATTTTAGGCATAAAAAAGAGCCCAATGGCTCAGATGTTAAAAATATTAAATAAGTAATTGTTATTGATTATTTCTAATTCTTCGATTTTTCCTTACTTTTTGAGATTTATAAGAAGGTATCGTTTTATTCACTCCATGCTGCGGTGGAAAATCAATTACCTGCTCTTTTAATGATACTTTCTTTGAAATCTTGTCGATAAACGGAATTTTTACATGCAAGCCTGTTGACCATGTTACATGATATGTTCCGAGTCTTTCAATTACATGTGCGTGTGCCTGCGGTACTACTTTTACATTGCTTACGATTACTATAAGCAGGATTAAAAGGATAATTTCTAAAATAATAAGTCCTAACATTATTTACCTCTCATTCTGTTACGGGTTCTACTATGAGCTTGACGCCTTCTATTGCGAGAACCCTAACTTTTGTTTTTTTAAAAAGCGGTGCTTTGTCGGACTTTACCGTCCACGTTTCCTGCTGAAAACCGCATTAGGATGGGGAAAGTTGAGGTTTGTTTATCTTGGAAATAACGCTTCGGAATGAACTTCTAAGCAGAAGGTCGGGGGTTCATTCCCTTTTGGCACGCCAAACTAAACCCGCACTGAGAAGTTGTTTTTATGACTTTCG
>OGXK01001627.1_pt1 | contig 11860 bp, 8 predicted proteins | sample 1576261 | NCBI WGS metagenome assembly OGXK01 (sample SAMEA3541581, study PRJEB24748) | human gut metagenome | biome: human gut; feature: human-associated habitat; material: faeces | place: China | collected 2012 | reverse complement strand
TGAACAATCTTTCCGGAAGCGCCGCTGAGCTGAAGCTCTATGCCTACGGTGCAGACGGAAAGCTGGCGGAGGTCGGCAAAGAGCTGTGGTCGATCACGGATGAGACAGGCGCTGCCGTGGATACCCTGGCCGACGGCACACTGTATGAACTGCGTGTCAGCGTCGCAGACGGCAACGCGTTCGACCTGAGCGAGGCGGAAAAGGAGATCAAAATTTCCGTTGTACTTGCGAAGTAAGACTCAAGGAAGGCTCCGGTGCCAAAAGCGCCGGAGCCTTCCTCAACCTGTCAAAAAACCACAAAATCACTTCCACGAATATCGCCAAAAAGTTACTGTTACAACGCTGTTCCAAACCGCTTTTTAGCGCATTTTTCAACTTCTCGCACAAACGGCCCACGTTTGCTTTCACGAGCAAAAGCGGGTACACACTCGCCTTCGCCAACAGGATCGCACACAGCGGCTTACACGGCGAAACAGGGGCGATTCAGATGGGGGCGCTATTACTACCCTCGGACTGTTTCACACGTTTCGGAAACCCTGCGTGGCCAGGGGGTAGAACGGCAAACTTTGCCGCTTTTGGGCCTTGGTCGGAGGCACTCCTGAAGGACACAGAGAGCCTGCGGGACAGCGATGCGCTTATGCGCGTCGCTGTTCCGCAGGCGTCGCGGCCCCGCTGGGCTGCGTGATCTTTTTCGCTTCTGCCGAAATTGCGGTTTGTACATCCTGCGCTCAGGGCTTTCTGCGTGTGCGAGACATGGGAGGTATCACTACCCTCGGCGTGCTCTTCGTGCTGTTGGAACGCCGGACGGCCGCTTGTCAAAGCGGCTAACTTGCCGTTTTCTTGCGTCCCCTATGTGATAACCGCCCCCATTTTATATTTTTCGCTCAAAAACTTTTCCGCAATCCTGACATAGAAATTTAGTCTTTCCCCTTTTTCCGCTTATTCCGCTGGCTGCACCGATTATCGTGCCAAGAGGGTTAAACAAACTCCCCACAGTTCCACCGACAACAGCTCTTCCAACGGAAAATTTTGTTTTGGTTGACACTGGAACAATGTTTGTGCTTCTGCAAAAAATATTCGGGCAGCAAATCCTTCGCGCCATTTTCGCGTCCTCCCAATAGGCACAGTATGATTTAGTACTTGTTCTTAAATAAGAGGTTGTACCAGAAACTAACAAAAGCAATGAGTAAGAATTGTATCATAAATCGTTATGCTCCTCAGTTAGAATTAACTCGCCACGTCCATTCTTAGCAATCCCCGCCCACTCTAAAATTGCAGCCATTACAAACACGGGATCAAAAACCGATTCTCCGATTGTGCGACCGCGGTGAAGCGCTATTGTACCGACAACGGTATTTTCCTCACAGCCGGGTTCACCGAGCTTATAGTTTCTTCCATTGCCTTTCTTTGCTCTGCCGCCTTGTTTTATAAGGAGTTCTACAATATCGTCAAACACCTTATAGTCGTAGGCTGGCTTAACAGGCAACTTATCACTTGTAAAAGTTGTTCCGTCTGACTCTGCGTAGATCTCACAAGGAAGACCTCTGGCTGTGTATACGGTGATGTGACCACCGTGCGCTTTCAGCTTTGCTTTGATGATTTCGGACGCAAGCGTGCTTGTATAGTCCACATCCATGCGGCTTACATCAATTTCCTTTGGCATTACCTTCTCCGTTCCACCGCCAAGATTTAAGGCGGCAAGCAATTCATCCAGTTTCTTTTTTGCAGTTGGATAAGATATTTGCATATCAGACTGTACCTCCTTCAGGTTTCCTCTGTCTTTCAAAAAAGTAATCAAGAACTCGAATTGCTCCTTGTCGAGCCGATCAAAAGGGCTAAGGTCGAACGTGTTTCTTAGCTCCATGCCACAATCAGGGCATTGTAGCGTGCTAACTCGCAGTGTCCCATGACAGGCGGGACATTTTGAAATAAGCCGGTTCATGTAAATCACCTCTTCGCTTACATGATACAATTAGAAAACAATTTTGTCAATATAGTGCTTAATTATTTTTATTACTATATTGCTTTTTGGAATGTGTCTCACCGCTTTTCCCACACAATGTCATACCCCAGCGCGTCTGCCAACTCTACCGCCTCGCCATAGCGGAGCGAACCGCGCTTGAGTTTGCCGGAGAGATTGGGAACGCTGCGGCTCCAGCCGTATTCATCGGAGAGGTAGTCCACCACCTCGGTCATGGTCATGCCGGTGCGGATGATGTAGGACTTGATCTCATTGCGATAGGTTTCAGGTTTTCTCATATCCTGACCCAGTTTTGACCCAGAATCCGAAAAAAGCGGGCAGGGCTGGACGGAAACAATGGAAAATCCGCCGAGTGAACGGTGGTAAAAAGCACAAATCGGAGCCGAAATGACTCCGATTTGTGCTTGAGACTGCCTCATAACCCGGAGGCCGTAGGTTCGAGTCCTGCCTCCGCAACCAGAAAAGTCCTGAAATCGCAAGATTTCAGGACTTTTTTCTAACCTTTTGGCAGTAATTAGAAAGCGCAAAATAACGCTTTCTAACACTTTTCTAACACATTCCGGCAAAAGGCTGTTTTTGGGCACAAAAAGCAATCATAATAGAGAAAGTAACGCTCCCAAGATCAAGATGATCTCGGGAGCGGTTTTTCGTTCAGATGACGGCGGTATATGGCCATAAGACAGGTTCAGTAGAATGCTTCTCTTTCTACTCATCCTACGTTGTGGGACATTTAATGGGAAGTGCCTGCCTACTTGGTCAGAATATTCGGCAGCTGCGCGCGCAGGGCGGCCACGCCCTCGGCAGAGCCGAGGTCATAGCGCTCCACCATATTCAAAACAGACTGCAAAGAGGTTTTCGGGTTGCACCAGAGGTCCGGCTCGTAGCCCTTGCCGTCTACGTTCTCCATGTTGTAGATAAAGTGAAACGCCTGGCCGAACTGGAAGAAGATGCCGGAGTTGGGAAGTTTCCACTTATTTATATTTCCGACGATCTGTGCACCTCTCGTCGAACCTCCGATGATTAGGCAATTATCGAGCGTTCTGCTGTAGGTAACGATGCTCTCGCCGCAGGAGCCGGACATGTTATCTGTCAGCAGCAGGAACGGTGTGCTGTTTTCCAGCACCTTTCCCTGAAACAGCTCATAGTCCTTATCGCCTGTCCGAAAAGCGGCAAACTCTTCACCGAGATTTGAGCTGACTTGATTGCGGTCATACATAGCGGTTCCCCAGTTGGAGATGATCGTTTTCTGTTCAGGCTCCTCTCCCGCGTAGTTTTTCAGCCATTCTCTAATAAAGTGGTCGGAACCGCCAGTGTTGGAGCGCGCATCAATAATGATCAGCTTCGCATCCCTGAGGTCGGAGCCGGAACGGACAAATTTTTCCACTGTCGGCTGATAGGCCCACTCAAAGCATCGAATGGTGACCAGGGCAATGCCGTTTTCTTTCAGATAGTGATAGTCTGGGACTTGCGAGCTGTCCTCCAGATAAGACTCGCTCTGCGTCCATGTGAGCGAAACCGTTTTCACTTCGCTGCCCTTTGTCAGAGTAATGATGTCTGTTGTATGTGCTGCTGTCGCGGGACAGAACTGACGCAGGGAATAGCACACGCGGCCGTTCTTTTCAAGATACGGCTGCATTTCCGCGTTCGCGTTGCCGCAGGAGGTATAGTACCACTTCTCGGTTTCCCCCAGCAGATAGTACCCGCTTTCATCCTTGCCAAAGCTTTGACCGCTGTAATAGTAAAGATACTGAACGCTTTTTTCAAAGGCCGGTTCATACCGCCCGGCGATCGAGAAATGTCCGTCCCGAACGAAAAGCAGGTGCGAGTAAATGAGCGAGACGAGCTGGTCCCACTTGATCGTCTGATAGGATGCAAGCTCTGCACGGATGGCATCTTCCGCCTTTTGGAACGTCTCCTCACCGAAATAGTAGTAAGCGCCGTAGGAATAGTGCAGTGCACGGAAAAACAGGTCTACATCCTCGAGTGCTTCCGCGCGCGTAAGAACCGCCTTGCCAGGATTGTTCAGATTTTTCAGACTGTCGATCTCTGCCTGCGTGATCTCGACCTCGCCGCGGTGGTGCTGCAAATATGCCTCAAAGCCGTCGAACGATTCTTCCCTTGCCATATCGGCGCGGCGCTTCTCGTTCACGTCCTTAAGCAGTTTTTCAAATGCGTTTTGGCAGACCGCTGTGGAACCCTTGCTCAAAACGATGGCGGTATTGCTGTCGGCATCATAATCGACGCTAAAGCCGAGCGCATCGCCGAGGTCGCGCAGCTTAAAATAGTTGTTTCCCCCGATGTTGTAGACAGAAAGACCGTCCGCAGCCTTTCCGTCGATCAAAACGGACTGCTTGCTGACAACGGCTGTTTTGGACTGCTCCCGCCCGCGCGCAAGCTCGCCGCCGACAGGGGTATATTCCTTCCCGGAAACGACCGTGACCGCATTGCTTTGCTCATCGAACGAAACGGAAAAGCGGCTGTCCGTCTTGCTCAGAAGCTGCGCAAGATCGCGCAGCTTGAAATAGTTGCTGCCGTCGATGTTGTATTTGTCACAGTCTGCATCGACGCCGTCGACTGACAGGTTTTGCGGCGAAGCCACCACATTCGCGGCGGAGGCATAAGACACGGCAATGCAAACCAGGAGCAGCGTCAAAATGATGGGCAATCGCTTTTTCATGGATGATTCTCATCTCCCTTATCACGCTTTCGGTGCGCCGCTTTCAAAGAAGCGTTCCCCGTCAGAGCAATTTTTCACTTTAAGGGTAGCATACTCCATCATATGCTGCAACGCAAATTTTGCATAAAAGCGGTATCGCCCGTCTAAAGGCGACCGATAGCTTCATCCGCGGCCTTTCAGCCGAGCTTCTGCGCAAGGTCCTCGAGCGCGGCGGTCATCGCCTCTTCAAACGAGGGGTGCGGACGCATGGCCAGCAGGAATTGATCGACCGTCATGTGGTTGGCGAGCGCCTGCGAGACGCCGCCGATCATATCGCTTGAATGCTCGCACATGAGCTGCGCGCCGAGAAGCTCGCGTGTTTTGGCGTGGGCGACGAACTTCATAAAGCAGCGGCCCGGGTCGGCGATGAGCGTCTTGGCGTTGTCGAACATGACGTGTTTGCCGACCTTGACGGGGATGCCCGCCTCCTTGGCCTCGGCCTCGGTGAGGCCGGCGACCGCGATCTCCGGACGGCAGTAGATGCAGCTCGGCACGACGGACATGGATGTGTGATTTTCCCTTCCGTAGAGCAGGTCGACGCAGGCGATGCCCTGCGCGGTCGCCACATGGGCGAGCTGAATTTTGGCCGAGACGTCGCCGATGGCGTAGATGTGGGGGATGCTCGTCTCGTAGCGCTCGTTCACGGCGATGCTGCGGCGGTTCATCTCGACAGAAATGCCATCCGCGAACAGGCTGTCGCAGTACGGGCGGCGGCCGATGGCGCAGAGCACGGCCTCGCCGGAGACGGTCTCGCTCTTTTCCTTGCAGGTGAAGTTGACGGCGATATCCTCACCCGTCCTCTCGACGCTCTGGACCATCGCGTTCGTGAAGACCTTCACGCCCTGCTTTTTGAGGATGAGCGCGAGGCTCTGGCCGAGCTCCTTGTCCATGTTGGGCAGCAGGCGGTCCATGCCTTCGATGACGGTCACTTCACAGCCGAGGTCTGCGTAAAACGTCGCAAACTCGATGCCGATGACGCCGCCGCCGATGATGACGATGGAGCGGTACAGGTGGTCGCACCCCTCAAGCAGCTCGTCGGAGGTCATCGCGAACTCAAGTCCGGGAATCGGCGGGCGGGACGGGACGGAGCCGGTGGCGATGAGAATATCGTCGCAGGTGTAGTCGTTGGCACCGCCCTCGGCGTCCGTCACGCGGACAGCGCCTGGTGCGGTGATGAGCGCCGTGCCGCGCAGAAAGTCGATCTTTGCGGTCTTGAAAAGCGATTCAATGCCGAAGGACAGCTTTTGCGAAATTTCGCGCTTGTAGGCAAAAATCTCCGTCATGTCGGCGCGGATATCGTCGGTGTGGATGCCGGCGTGTGCGCCGTGCTTGGCGTCGTGGAAGATCTGAGAAGAGTGCAGCAGCGTTTTCGTCGGGATGCAGCCGCGGTTTAAGCAGGTGCCGCCCGCTTCGCGCTTCTCGACGACGGCGACCTTCTTGCCGAGCTTGGCCGCATGGAGCGCGGCTTCGTAGCCGCCGGGGCCCGCGCCGATGACGATGAGTTCATAATGAGCCATAATAGTTCGTTCCTTTTTGAGAGCAATGCCGCCGACTTTTCGGCGGCATTGCGTGATGTTAAGATATGCGCTGCCTTCGTCAGGCAAACTGATAACGTAAAACCATGTTGCGCGCCGCACCGACCTCGTCGAGACGGCGGACGGGCGTGGAGTGGGGAGCGGTGTGGAGCGTCTCGGGATCGGAGTGCGCGAGTTCAAAGAGCTTGCAGTAGATGCCGCAGACCTCGTCCATGGTCTCCTTGCTCTCAGTCTCGCAGGGCTCGATCATGAGCGCCTCATGGACGATGAGCGGGAAGTACATCGTGGGCGGGTGCAGGCCAAAGTCGAGCATGCCCTTGGCAAGGTCGAGCGCGGAGACGCCCGTCTCCTTGTGGAGATCGACGAGCGACATGACGAACTCGTGCATGCAGATCTCGTCATAGGCCATGGTGAAGGTATCCTTGAGCCTGACGCGCATGTAGTTCGCGTTCAGCACGGCGTTCATCGCCGCCTCGCGGATGCCGGACTTGCCGAGCGTGAGCACGTAGGTCAGCGCGCGCACGACGACGTCGAAGTTGCCGTAGAACATCTTCACGCGGCCAATGGACTTTTCGGGGTATACAAAGCCGTACTTGCCGTCCTTTTTGACGACCAGCGGGCCGGGCATGTACTTTTTGAGGAATTCCTTGCAGCCGACCGCGCCTGCGCCGGGGCCGCCGCCGCCGTGCGGTGTGGCGAACGTCTTATGCAGGTTACTGTGGATGCAGTCAAAGCCCATGTCACCGGGACGGACGACGCCCATGACGGCGTTGAGGTTCGCGCCGTCGTAATAGCACAGGCCGCCCGCATCGTGAATGATCTTCGTGATCTCGAGGATGTTCTTGTCGAAAATACCGACGGTGTTCGGGTTCGTCAGCATCAATCCCGCGGTGTCGGGGCCGACGGCGGCGCGCAGCGCGTCGAGGTCGACGCAGCCGTCCACGCCGGACGGGATGTTGATGACCTGGAAGCCGCACATCGCGGCGGTCGCGGGGTTCGTGCCGTGGGCGGAGTCGGGCACGATGATCTTCGTGCGGTTAAAATCGCTGCGGTCGGTGTGATAGGCCTTGATGAGCAGAACGCCGGTGAACTCACCGTGCGCGCCCGCCGCGGGCAGGAACGTGACAGCGTCCATGCCGAAGACCTCGCCAAGCTCAGAGCCTAACGTGTGCAGCGCCTCGAGCGCGCCCTGCGCGGTCTCGATGGGCTGGAGCGGGTGGAGCTGGGTGAAGCCCGGCAGCGCCGCCATGTCCTCGTCGATCTTGGGGTTGTACTTCATCGTGCACGAGCCGAGGGGATAGAAGCCGTCGTTCACGCCGTGGATGCGCTTGCAAAGGGCGGTGTAGTGGCGGGTGAGCTCGTTTTCACTCACGTGGGGCAGGTGCAGCGCCTCGCTGCGCTCTTCGGGAAGCTGATATTCGGGGACGTCACACTCCGGCATGAGGGTCATGCCGCGGCCTTCGACGCCAAGTTCAAAAATGAGCTTCATTTACAGCACCTCCTTCACGATGGCGACAGCTTTGTCGAGCTGCGACTTGGAGACGAGCTCGGTCACGCACCAGAGAATGCCGCCCTCGACCTCTGCGCCGCCGAGGACGCCCTCTGCTTCGAGCGCGTCGAGGATCTTTCTGCGGCAGTTGGGGCATTCGACCTCGGTGACGAACTCGTGGAAGAATTCACCCTTGTACTTCAAGGTGCAGCCGATCTTTTGGAGCTCAGAAGCGAAATAGTGCGCCTTCGAGGTGCAGAGCCGCGCGCACTGCTTCATGCCCTTTTCGCCCATCGCGGCCATGTAGACGCCGGCGGCGAAGGCGCATAGCGCCTGGTTGGAGCAGATGTTGGAGCTGGCCTTTTCGCGGCGGATGTGCTGCTCGCGCGCGGACAGCGTCAGCACGTAGCCAACCTCGCCGTCCACATCCTTCGTCTGGCCGACGATGCGGCCGGGGAGCTTTCTCGTCATGGCGGACGTCGTGGCCATGAAGCCGAGGAACGGGCCGCCGAACGCCGTGTCGAGGCCGAGGGGCTGACCGTCGCCGACGGCGACGTCCGCACCCATCGCGCGCGGCGTGGGCAGAATGGCGCAGGCGATGGGGTTCACGCCCATGACGAACTTTGCACCCGCGGCGTGGACGATCTCGCCGACTGCCTTCGCGTCTTCGATCTGGCCGAAGTAGTTCGGCTGCTGGAGGTAGAAGCACGCGGCGTCATCGCCGAGCGCTTCCTTGAGCGCGTCGAGATCAGTTCTGCCGTCCTTTGCGGGGACGACAAAAAGCTCGGTATTCGAGGCGAAGCAGTAGGTCTTCATGACCTCGATGACCTGCGGATGGGCGCAGGCGGAGACATAGGCCTTCGTGCGCTTGCGGTCCTTGCACATGGGGATCGTTTCGGCTGCGGCGGTCGCGCCGTCGTAGTGCGAGGCGTTGGAGACGTCCATGCCGGTCAGCTCGCAGATCATGGTCTGGAATTCGAAAGTGCCCTGCAAAACGCCCTGGCTGATCTCCGCCTGATAGGGGGTGTAGCAGGTGACAAGCTCTTCGCGGGAGGTGACGGATCTGACGACCGACGGGATAAAGTGGCGGTAGGCGCCCGCGCCGCGCAGAACGGTCTTGAAGACCTTGTTCTTTTCGGCCATGGCGGTGACGGCCTCGCGCACCTCAAGCTCGCTCAGGCCCTCGGGGATGTTCAGCCCGCCGCTCCGCAGGAGCATTTCCTGCGGGACGGCCTTGTAAAGCCCTTCGAGACTGTCGACCCCGATGGCGGCGAGCATTTCTTCCCGTTCCGCAGCCGTGGTGGGAACGTAAGAGCCCATGTTAGCCCTCCTGCGCGCAATGCGCTTCGTAAGCGGCGGCGTCAAGCAGCGCCTCAGTGTCGGTCACGGGGGAGACCTTGATGATCCATGCGCCGTAGGGGTCGGAGTTCAGCGTCTCGGGCGCGTCGGCGAGCGCTTCGTTGACCTCGCAGATCGTGCCGCTGACGGGACAGACCACGTCGGAGACCGCCTTGACGGACTCGACGTCGCCGAAGCTCTCGCCGGCGGTGACGCTGTCGCCCTCGGCGGGCAGGTTGATAAAGACCACATCGCCCAGCGCATCCTGGGCAAAATCAGAAATGCCGATCACGGCGACGTCGCCGTCCATCTTGACCCACTCGTGGGACTTGGAATACTTCAGCTCAGCGGGAAAATTCATCATGTGTTCCTCCTTGAATTTGATAGAGTTGTTCTTATGTCAATGTACTTAGCGCTCCAGTTTGTAGAACGGCATCGGCACGATCTCGAGCTCGACCATGCGGCCGCGCACGTCGGCGTTCAGATGCTTGCCGATCTCGATATCTTGGGCGGGGATATAGCCCATCGCGACGCCGCAGCCGATATAGGGTGCGAACGTGCCGGAGGATGCCCAGCCGATCTTTTCTCCGTCCGTCGTGTAGAGGTCGCAGTGCTCGCGCACGATGCCGCGGCCAACGACCTTCATGCCGATGCGCTTCATTTTCGGCGCGCCGAGCGCGACAAGCGCGTCGCGGCCGATGAAGTCCTTGCCCGTGAGCTTGCACGGAAGTCCCGCCATCTTCGGCGTGATCTCGTCGTTCATCTCGTGGCCGTAGAGCGGCATCGAAGTCTCTAAGCGCAGCGTGTCGCGCGCGCCGAGGCCGCAGGGAATCAACCCCTCGGGCTCGCCCGCCTTCAGAAGCGCTTTCCACAGGTCGACGGTGTCCTCGGCCTTGCAGTAGATCTCAAAGCCGTATTCACCGGTGTAGCCCGTCTGGGAAACGAGGGCGTGGATGATGTGGTCGCCGAGATTCAGGGGGACATCTTCGGTGAAGGTGTAGTACTTGGCGGGGATGTACTGCTCATCGCAGAGCTTTTTGAGAATGTCGCCGGACCTGGGGCCCTGCAGGGCGATCTGGCCCCAGTCGTTGCCCTCGTCGCGGTAGTCGACGTCGCCGGAGAGATGGCTCTCGACCCAGGCGGCGTCCTTTTCGCGGTTGCCCGCGTTGACGACGAGCCAGTAATTGTCCGCTGCGCAGCGGTAGACGATGAAGTCGTCGATGATGCCGCCATTGTCGTTGCAGAACATCGAGTACTTGATCTCGCCGTCTTTCATGTTCGAAATGTCGGCGGTGATGATCTTCTGCACGTTGGCGACGGCGTCAGGGCCCTTGAGGCGAAGCTCGCCCATGTGGGAAACGTCGAACAGACCGGCCTTTTCACGAACGGCCATGTGCTCGGCAATCACACCGGTGGGATACTGCACGGGCATCAGGAAGCCGCCGAATTCGACGATCTTGCCGCCCATGTCCACATGCGTTTGGTAAAGTGGGGTCTTCTTTTCCATAGTGCGCATCCTCCGAAAACAATAATTTTAATGAATCTTATAAAAATTATTAAAATTAAGCATCAAAAAAGAGGCACAAAACTCCCTTTTGAGCTTTGTGCCTCCGTTGATCACCTGAGAGATTCCCCGCCCGAGTCATCGCGGCAGGTTGCACCTTCGGCGTGCGTAAACGCACTTTTCGGAGCGTCGTCCGAGTTCGGCCCTTTTGCCTGAGAGCTTCTGCGTTCCCCTTCGGCGCCACGGCAGAATATTCCGCGGTCTCTCCCGAACTCATCATCCGATCGGTTGATTCATTTTACTTTTTAAAGCTAACATAAGAATAGGCCTTTGTCAAGAAAGAAAAAATAATATTTTGTTAAAATATTTCAAGCGGAAATTCGGCAAACCGAAAACGGCCGAAACGGGTCAAAATTTGAAAGCATCCCGTTGTTATGACTGCGTTGCCGGCCAGGTTCCATTTCGCTTCGGCATAGCTTTATTTGTATTTCGCATTTGCATTTTGCCTAAAGCGGCGGCGGAGAAGTGATGGGGCGTCTATTTTCTTCGACGAAATCCGTCCTGCGCGGACAAAATTGTATTGACAACGGCGGAGGATGGGTCTATTGTACACACATCATTCGTCAAATGCTTTGAGCAGGACACGACTTCCCCGGATCACCGCTTTCAGAGAGCCGTTGGTGGTGCAAAACGGCAGCAAGGAACGGGCAGGCCATCCCCTGTGAGCAGCCGCGGTGAAAGGCGCAAACGCCGAGTAATCGCAGCCGGTCCCCACCGTTAACAGGGTACGCTCTCCGATCCATTCGGGCAGCGGTCGAGCGGCCGGTTTTCCGGCAAGCAAAGTGGTAACGCGGAAGTTGAGATCTGCGGCGGATATCGCCGCGATATTGGCCTTCGTCTTTGCGATGGGTTTTCGTTGTGGAAAATCCGCAGCAGAGGCGGGGCTTTTCTTTTTGCTCCCGGCATTGACGAAGAACACAGCTTTTTTAGGAAAGAAAGGGAAATCACATGAACACACTCGTCATCGTGCTGATCGCGGCGGTCGTCCTCGTCGCTGCCTACGCACTCTATGGGCGCTGGCTCGCCAAAACCTGGGGCATCGACCCCAAGGCGCAGACGCCCGCCGTCAAGTATAACGACGGCAAGGACTTTGTCCCCACCAACGGCTGGACCGTCTTCAGCCATCAGTTTTCCTCCATCGCGGGCGCGGGCCCTGTCACCGGCGCGATCCAGGCCGCCGCGTTCGGCTGGCTGCCGGTGCTGCTGTGGGTGCTGCTCGGCGGCGTCTTCTTCGGCG
>OGXK01001612.1_pt1 | contig 11909 bp, 5 predicted proteins | sample 1576261 | NCBI WGS metagenome assembly OGXK01 (sample SAMEA3541581, study PRJEB24748) | human gut metagenome | biome: human gut; feature: human-associated habitat; material: faeces | place: China | collected 2012 | reverse complement strand
TCTTCATTATCAAACCGTCCTCCAATATTTATAGTATTGACTGGTTTTTCATGGGGAGTGATTTGTGCTACGGAAGGTATCGTATCCAGCATAGCCCGTGTTGGTATTTTGAACGGTCCGGGATATTCCGCCCGGTAATTCGTACGGATACCTATTTCTTTTTTCAGTGCAATCAGCTTGTCCCAGTCTTTCATGGCGGCTTCTTTACCTCTGCGCATCAGGGTATCCAGTGCCTCGTGGTTGAAACTTGCCGCTGAATAACCGTCTACATCTACCTGAATATGGATGTTGCTGTCCTTCACATTTTTCCTGTAACTCTCTTCTCCCACCAGATTCAGAATTTGCCCGAGTACATTCGACATGCTTGTCAGCTCATCCGCTTTCATCAATGGATTTTGTACATCGACTCCGATAATAATTTCCGCTCCCATTTGCCGGGCAATGTCTACGGGATAATTATCCGTCAGTCCGCCGTCCACCAATACCATGCCATTGAGATAAACAGGGGCGAATACTCCCGGAATGGACATACTGGCGCGCATGGCAGTTGCCAGAATACCGTTGTGGAAAACGACTTTGCTGCCATTCACGATGTTATCCGATACACAGGCGAATGGAATAGGCATCCGGTTGAAAGAAATGGAGTCGTGATATCCCACTGTCAGTTCGGAGAGTAGCCGGGAGATATTTCTTCCTTTTATAATTCCGGCATCGGATACATGTGCCGATTTCCCTGCAATTGGTACAGACAGCAGGTATTGTTCTTCTCTTAGCTTCTCGCTCAACAGTGTGGTTTCCGGATCAAGGGCATCGGAAAGCAGATATTTCCAGTCCTGTGCATTGACAATGCTGTCCAGTTGTTGCGGGGTGTAACCAATGGAGTATAGGCCGCCCACGATGGCGCCCATACTGGTGCCCACTACGTAGTCTATCGGAATACCGGCTTCCTCTATCACTTTCAGTGCTCCAATGTGCGCTACTCCTTTAGCGCCGCCACCACTCAATACTATTCCCACTTTCTTACGGTTCTGTGCTCCGATCGTACAGGCAGAAAACAATACTATAATTAATAAAGACAAGGATTTATATTTCATAATCGGGAGATTGTTACTAATCGTTCAGAGTAAGTAACAAATAAAGTGGGCAAATGGATTCAATAAAAGCAGTTTTACTTCATAACGGTATAGAAAAGAACAAAAGTGTTTAGTGATAAGTGATAAGCGCCATTTGGTATATTATTTTTTAGACACGGATGACACGGATAACGCGGATTTAAAAGGCTGCGCTATAAAAGTGGATAAAAAAAGATCCGCGTTATCCGTGTCATCCGCGTCTAAAAGATTATTTATCATTTAACCCATAACCTTACAGAAATGAAAATTATTCCTCTTTTGTGCTCCGATAGCGAATGGGTGATGTCCCCAGGTGTCCTTTTACATATTTCCCGAAGAAAGATTGATTTGGGAAGTTGAATTCTTCCGCAATCTCTTTGATAGACTTGTCCGAATGCTTCAGTCGGTATTTGATGTGCTCTATCGCAGTCTCATTTATCAAATCCAGAGGAGCCCTTCCGCATGCTTGTTTGATGACCTTTGAAAAGTGTTTGGGCGTATAGCAAAGTGCATCGGCAAAGTAAGTCACTGAACGATGCATACCATTGTCTTTCGACAACAGTTCCATGAACTTCCGTAAAATATGGTCAGCCTGTTTGATGCCCTCTTTCGATAGTTTGGCTTTCTCCGAATCGGCGATTTCTTTGTTGAGGTAACCCATCATCTCGCAAAAGATAGCGGCAAACAGATGCTGCACCACCGCTTTATGATAACAATGGGGTTCATCGTTAATTTTCGCCAGGATTAACTCTCCATAGTGTTTAAAAATGCTGTTGTCATTTTCCCTGTTAATAGATTTCACCGGATTGTTGTGGATATGGATGGCAGTGTCCCACGTATCTTTTTCTACTTTGAGGATACGTTGCAGGAATCGGGTGGAAAATCCAGCAAGCCTTACTTTATATTTAGGGCTCATCATTGTGTGTCCGATAATGGTGTTGGGAAGGCCGAGCAGTAAGTCGCCCGGCTGTAGCTGGTAGGTCCGGTTGTTGATATCCAGTTGTATGCACCCTTCTATACAAACGGCAATAAGGAAACACTCCAATCTGACAACCTCATTACTATAAGGTATTCCATCCAGACTGTTGACTATCGCAAAGTCATCATCTATATAGTCAAGAATATGCTGACTGTTCTTAAAGTCTTCTATGGTTACGGTCTTAATGTTCTCTTTTTCCATATTATTTCATTTTTCTTTTTGCAAAGTTGGTAAATTATGGGGAAAACAGGATGTCCTATTATCCTTTAATATTGTTCTATATGATGCTTATTGATAATTAGTTAGCTTTAAAAGTGACGAATAACGAAAATGGGACATTCTTGGGGGAAAATTGATCACTATGGCTTTGTTCCTTTCTCCTACATTTGTCCCAGTTTTAATAAAAAGACAATTAGAGTAAGTATGATTACAGTGAACAAAAAATGGTTACGGCTGATAGGGATTGTCGGTTGTACAGTGTGGATGGCATCTTGCAAACAGGCAACGGATGCGGGAGTGAAACCTTCTTTTGCAATAATGGAAGTAAAAGCGGCGGATAAAGAACTTTCCACTTCGTATTCGGCCACTATCCGTGGGCGGCAGGATATTGATATCTATCCGCAAGTATCGGGTACTATCGAAAAACTTTGTGTGACTGAAGGACAGACGGTGCGCCGTGGGCAGTTGCTTTTCGTTATCGATCAGATTCCCTACAGAGCTGCGCTCAAGACTGCCGTTGCCAATGTGGAAGCTGCACGTGCTGCAATGGCGACTGCCGAACTCACCTACAACAGCAATAAAGAGTTGTATGCACAGAAAGTAGTTTCAGAGTTCAGTCTGAAAACAGCTGAGAACACCTATCTCACTGCCAAAGCACAGCTGACGCAGGCCGAAGCCCAGGAAGTGAACGCACGCAACAATCTTTCCTATACTGAGGTGAAAAGTCCCAGTGACGGAGTAGTGGGGGCATTACCCTATCGCGTGGGTGCATTGGTAGGTGCCAACCTGCCGTATCCGTTGACTACGGTCAGTGACAATTCGGACATGTATGTCTATTTCTCCATGACTGAGAATCAGTTACTTGCCCTTACACGCCAGTATGGTAGCATGGATGAAGCTCTGAAAAACATGCCGGAAGTGGAACTGATACTGAATGATAATTCGGTATATAATAAGAAAGGTGTCATAGAATCCATTAGTGGAGTTATCGACCGTCAGACGGGTACTGTAATGGCACGTGTGGTATTTCCTAACGAATCACGCCTGCTTCATAGTGGAGCATCCGGTACGGTAGTGGTGCCCAGCATCTATAAGGATTGCATTGCCATTCCGCAGGGAGCCACTGTGCAGATGCAGGACAAAGTTGTGGTATATAAAGTAGTGGACGGCAAAGCAGTCTCTACACTGATCACTGTAGCCGGAATTAACGATGGGCGCGAATATGTGGTGCTCAGCGGATTACAATCCGGTGATGAAATTATATCGGAAGGTGCCGGATTAGTGCGTGAGGGTACACAAGTAAAATAAGAAGGGAGACAAATTATGAAAGGAAATGTATTTATAAAGCGGCCGGTGATGGCTATCTCCATCTCCGTGCTGATTCTGGTCATAGGGCTTATTTCGCTCCTTACGCTGCCGGTAGAGCAGTATCCGGACATTGCACCTCCCACAGTATATGTAAGTGCTCAGTATACGGGCGCTGATGCCGAGGCGGTAATGAACAGCGTCATCATGCCGCTGGAAGAGAGTATCAATGGTGTGGAGAATATGATGTATATCACTTCCACGGCATCTAACTCCGGCCTCGCTATTATACAGGTTTACTTTAAGCAAGGTACAGACCCTGATATGGCGGCAGTGAATGTGCAGAACCGTGTAGCTAAGGCACAGGGTTTGCTGCCGGCCGAGGTAACCAAAATCGGTGTAAGCACGCAGAAGCGTCAGACCAGCTTCCTCCAGATTGGTGCTTTGGTCTGCAACGACGGGCGTTATGATCAGACGTTCCTTGCCAATTATCTGGACATCAATGTACTGCCTCAAATCAAACGCGTAGAGGGAGTAGGAGATGTAATGGAATTGGGAGATACATACAGTATGCGTATCTGGTTGAAACCGGAACGGATGGCACAATATGCCTTGGTTCCTTCGGATATTACTGCCGTGCTGGGTGAGCAGAACATTGAAGCTCCTACCGGTTCGCTGGGTGAGAGTTCGAAGAATGTCTTCCAGTTTACCATGAAGTATCGCGGACGATTGAAGAGTGTGGAGGAATTCCAGAATACCGTAATCCGTTCGCAGAGCGACGGTTCTGTGCTCCGCCTAAAGGATGTAGCCGATGTACAATTGGGTACGATGACTTATAGCTTCCGCAGTGAAATGGATAGCAAACCGGCTGTTCTTTACATGGTATTTCAGACGGCAGGCTCCAATGCAACCGCTGTGAATAAGGAAATTACTGCCCAGATGAAGCAGATGGAAAAGAGTCTGCCGGAGGGAACAGAGTTTGTCACGATGATGAGTTCCAACGACTTCCTTTTCGCTTCTATCCACAATGTGGTAGAAACATTAATCATCGCTATTATTCTGGTTATTCTGGTGGTGTATTTCTTCTTGCAGGACTTAAAGAGTACGCTCATTCCGTCCATATCCATCATAGTGTCTCTGGTAGGTACGTTTGCCTGCCTGGTGGCTGCGGGATTCAGTCTGAATATCCTGACATTGTTTGCACTGGTGCTTGCCATTGGTACGGTGGTGGACGATGCCATTGTGGTGGTGGAAGCGGTGCAGTCCAAATTTGATGCCGGATATAAATCTCCTTATCTTGCCACTAAAGATGCGATGGGTGATGTGACGATGGCTATCATCTCTTGTACCTGTGTATTCATGGCAGTGTTTATTCCTGTAACATTTATGGGAGGAACTTCCGGTGTATTCTATACACAGTTCGGTATCACGATGGCAACTGCCGTAGGTATTTCCATGATTTCGGCTTTGACGCTATGCCCGGCTTTGTGTGCTATCATGATGCGTCCGTCGGACGGGACCAAGAGTGCCAAGAGTATTAACGGACGGGTACGCGCAGCTTACAATGCCTCGTTCAACGCTGTGCTGGGTAAATATAAGAAAGGTGTGATGTTCTTCATCCGTCATCGCTGGATGGTGTGGGCTTCGTTGATAGCCGCTATCGCGTTGTTGGTTTATCTGATGAGCACTACCAAAACGGGACTTGTTCCTCAGGAAGACCAGGGTGTCATCATGGTGAACGTCAGTATCTCACCGGGAAGCACGCTTGATGAAACAACGAAGGTAATGGATAAACTGGAAGATATCCTCCGGGATACGCCTGAAATAGAACATTATGCCCGCGTAGCAGGCTATGGACTTATATCCGGTCAGGGAACTTCTTACGGTACAATCATTGTGCGCTTGAAGGACTGGAGCGAACGAAAAGGAAAGGATCATAGTTCGGATGCTGTGGTTGCCCGCCTCAATGGACAGTTTTATGGTATTAAGGAAGCGCAGATATTCAGTTTCCAGCCTGCTATGATTCCGGGGTATGGTATGGGTAACTCCCTCGAACTGAACCTTCAGGACAAGACGGGTGGCGATATGGAAACATTCTACCAGTCGGTAATGCAGTTCCTCGGCGCACTGAATCAGCGTCCGGAAGTAGCTATGGCTTACACGGCATATGCCATCAATTTCCCGCAGGTATCGGTAGAAGTAGATGCGGCTAAATGTAAGCGTGCCGGTATTTCTCCGGGAGCAGTGCTCGATGCATTGGGCAGCTATTGCGGTGGTGCGTACATATCTAACTATAACCAGTTCGGTAAAGTGTATCGTGTGATGATGCAGGCTTCGCCTGAATACCGCCTGGATGAGCAATCTCTGGACAATATGTTTGTACGGAATGGTACGGAAATGGCTCCGGTAAGTCAGTTTGTAACATTGAAGAAAGTGTTGGGACCGGAAACAACCAATCGTTTCAATCTGTATAGCTCTATTTCTGCCAATGTAAATCCTGCCGAAGGTTACTCTTCCGGTGAAGTGCAGAAGGTGATTGAAGAGGTGGCAGAACAGACTTTGCCTACGGGCTACGGATATGAATATGGTGGTATGGCACGTGAAGAAGCAAGTAGTGGTGGTGCACAGACTATTTTCATCTATGCCATTTGCATATTCCTTATCTATCTGATTCTGGCATGTCTTTACGAAAGTTTTTTTGTACCGTTTGCCGTTATTTTCTCCGTACCGTTCGGATTGATGGGATCATTCCTGTTTGCCAAGTTGCTCGGGCTGGAGAATAACATTTACCTGCAAACTGGTGTGATTATGTTGATTGGTTTGCTGGCCAAGACGGCTATCCTGATTACGGAATACGCCATAGAGCGTCGTCGTAAAGGAATGGGCATCGTGGAATCTGCCTATTCTGCCGCACAGGTTCGCTTGCGTCCTATCCTGATGACGGTGCTGACAATGATTTTCGGTATGCTTCCGTTGATGTTCTCCTCCGGTGCAGGTGCCAATGGTAACAGTTCGTTGGGTACGGGCGTTGTGGGTGGTATGCTTGTCGGTACCTTGGCATTGCTCTTCGTTGTTCCCGTCTTCTACATTATCTTTGAATTCTTACAGGAGAAAATCCGTCCGCCGATGGAGGAAGAAGTAGACGTACAAGTGTTGCTTGAGAAGGAGAAGAGTGAAGCTGAACGGAATAATAAATAAATGAAAGAAAAGATGATGTATCAAGGTGACATATTTTGGGTAGAGCAGTTGATTGCATATTGCATTGCTGCCATTCTATGGTGCATTATTGATAAAATCAATTCTAGGAAACATATTAAAGATACTGAAGAATGAAAAAGCAAATCATCACATTAGCTGTCACTGGCCTGCTGCTGAGCAGTTGTGGCATCTATACTAAATACGAGCCCGTTACTTCCATCCCCGACCAGCTTTATGGCGGGGAAGTAGTGACCGAAGACATCGTCAGTCTGGGTAATATGGATTGGCGGGAACTCTTCACCGATCCTTATCTGCAATCCCTCATTGAAGTGGGATTGCAGACCAATACTGATTATCAGTCTGCCCAGCTTCGTGTAGAGGAAGCACAGGCAACACTGATGTCTGCCAAACTTGCTTTCCTGCCTGCCTTTGCTCTTGCTCCGCAGGGAACTGTGAGCAGCTTCGATACGCAAAAGGCAACGCAAACTTATTCGTTGCCCGTCACTGCCAGTTGGGAGTTGGACGTCTTCGGCCGTATGCGCAATGCCAAGAAACAGTCGCAAGCTCTTTATGCTCAAAGTGAGGATTATCGTCAGGCTGTCCGTACCCAACTGATAGCCGGGATAGCCAATACCTATTATACGCTGCTGATGCTCGACGAACAACTTGCCATTTCCCGGCAAACGGAAGAAGCGTGGAAAGAAACCGTGGCGTCTACTCGTGCCTTGATGAATGCCGGAATGGCGAATGAATCGGCCGTATCGCAGATGGAGGCGACGTACTATCAGGTACAGGGCTCCGTGCTCGACTTGAGGAAGCAAATCAACCAGGCAGAGAACAGTCTTGCCCTTCTGTTGGCTGAAACACCCCGTCATTATGAACGTGGTAGTCTGGCACAGCAGCAGTTCCCCACCGACTTTTCGGTAGGTATTCCGGTGCAGATGCTTTCCGGTCGTCCCGATGTCCGCAGTGCCGAGCGTTCACTCGAAGCAGCGTTTTATGGTACCAATAAGGCCCGTTCGGCTTTCTATCCCTCCATTACTTTAAGTGGAAGTGCCGGCTGGACGAACTCTGCCGGAGTGATGATACTCAATCCGGGCAAGTTTCTGGCATCTGCTGTAGGATCGCTGACGCAACCGCTCTTCAACCGCGGACAGGTAGTTGCCCAGTATCGCATTGCCCGTGCACAGCAGGAAGAAGCCGCACTTGGCTTCCAGCAAACCTTGCTCAATGCAGGCAGCGAGGTGAACGATGCTTTAACGGCTTATCAGACCAGTCAGGGCAAGAAACTTCTGTTGGATAAACAGGTTGCTTCTTTACAAACCGCCCTGAGAAGTACTTCCTTGCTGATGGAGCATGGCAATACCACTTATCTGGAAGTACTCACAGCCCGGCAGACATTGCTTAGCGCACAATTGTCGCAGACTGCTAATCATTTTACCGAAATACAAAGCTTAATTAACCTATTCCAAGCGTTGGGAGGCGGACAGAATTAAAACTGTATCATACTCTCTTTCTGTTACTTTACTTCTATGAAAGGAGAGCTGCCCGGAAGGTGTTCCGTGGCAGCTCTTTTCAGTATTCCTCTTTGTACTTACTTGGGGAACAGCCGAATTGTTTCTTGAATGAAGCTGTGAAGTAAGATTGACTGCAAAAGCCTGTAACATCTGCAATATATGTCAGTTTCTCATTCCCTTCTTTAATCATCTGGGCAGCCCGGTTCAGTTTGTAGGTCCGGAAGAAAGAGTTAGGACTCAATCCTGTTAGATCCTTGACTTTATAATAGAATTTGGAACGACTGATTGAGAAGATATTAAGGATTTCTCCTAAATCAATCTCTGCCTCACTTAAATGGGATTCCATGTATGAATATAATTTCTCCATGAAGATACCATCCTGCGATTGTAGTATAGGCTGTTCCTGGATATCTATTTGAGTAGATGAAGTAAGCACTTTGCGTATTTTCTCACGATTTAGAAGTGTTGATTTGATGAGTGCCGTTAAATATCGGGGCTCAAAAGGCTTCACTACATAAGCATCTGCACCTGCCGAAAGACCTTGTACCTGATGTTCCGACGAGCTTTGTGCGGTTAGCAATATGACAGGTAAATGGCATGTGGTTGCATCACTCTTTATTTTGTGGCAGAATTCATATCCATTCATGCCATGCATCAGGATGTCACTGATTATTAAATCCGGCTTTATATCGCCAATTTCTCCGATGGTTGTATTCGGATTTGTTCTGCATTCCACAACGTAATCTTTCAACAACAGTTTCATGAAATTGAGAATTTCCGTGTCGTCATCTACTACCAGGATTTTAGCAGCTTGGTCGTCATCCGGTTGATAGGGTGGGGATATCAAGTTCAGTTCTTCTCTTACATTTTCCTGTATTTTTGTTATAGCATTACTCCCTTTGGGAGAGTCGACCTGCTGATTGTTGTCATATAAAGCCGGATTCATAGGAATAATAAAGGTAAAAACAGAACCGTTGGGCGCATTGCTGCTGCATTTGATGAAGCCATGGTGCAACTCAACCAATGATTTTGCATAAAATAAGCCTATGCCGGTTCCCCATCCACTTTGGTAGTCAGGATGTTCAATCTGGTAAAAACGTTCAAAAACAGCTTTCTGCTTATCCTCGGGGATACCAATTCCCGTATCTGCGACTTTTATTTCCAACCATTCATCCGACTTAACTTTCATACTCATGGGAAATTCTGCATGGGCTATATCCTGGGTAATGACCTGTATTCCGATAGATATGTTTCCTTCCTCCGGGGAGTATTTCAACGCATTTGAAAGTATGTTAGTCAATATCTTGTCGAATTTGTCATCATCCAGTAAGAGATTGATTGTTTCGGACTGAATGGAACGCCGGACATTTATTTTCTTTTGCTGGAACCCTACAATAAAGCGATCTGCGCAGGCATTGAATAGGGGAATGACATTGGTTTTTGATACTTTCAGTCTTAAGATGCCATTCTCCATTTTATTGAAATCCAGTAGTTGATTGATTAGTTTAAGCATACGTTCGGTATTATGTCTGATTACCTGAAAAAGACTGGACGAACTTAGGCTGTCTTTCGGATTCTCTTCAAGCGTCCGGAATGCTCCGTATATCATGGTCAATGGAGTTCGGAACTCATGAGAGATATTTGTGAAATACTTGATGTTCATCATGTTGGCATACTTCTCCTGTTCACGTTGGACTGTTATTTTTCGTATCTGATCCCTGTTCTGCCTAATACGGCGGTAGATCCTCCATCCGGTATATAAGCAGATCAACAGACATAAAGGGTATACTCCGAATAATAACCACTTCTGGGCCCAGGGAGCAGGCTCTACGAATACGTCAACTGTTTTTGCATCAATCACATCTCCATTTTCATTGATTGCTTTTATTTGCAAAACATAGTGTCCCGCAGGAATATGCGAATAGTAAGCATAATCTTCATTTTCCAGGGAATGCCATTGCTGGTCTAAACCTTCCAGATAGAACTCCGTTTTGTATTTATTCAGGTTTCCATAATCTAATGTTGTATAATAAAAGTATACTCCGCTATTGTTATTGGTAAGGCAAACCTGAGCAATGCTATCTCCTTGCATTTTAACTCTCTTATGCTCATATGGCTTCAATAGCTGTTCGTTAGAAGAAATATATTCGATTTTAATCTTGCAGGTTTCGTATGGTTTTATCTCTTTAGGGTCGAATAGGGTGAGCCCTTTGGTTCCTCCAAATATCAACTCGTCACCCTGCCCATGAATTGCACACATGGGAACATAGGAATCATTCATAATTCCATCTTCTTTGTAATATGAGATAAACCGTTTGTTGGCTGTGTCGAAGCGTATTAAGCCATGTAAGGTTCCTATCCATATATTCTGTTGGCAGTCTTCTATTACACTGCACATCTGCCCGCAGATGTTGGTGTCATTATAGAAACTTATTTTTTTCGAGGTCAGGTCGATGTGCATTAATCCCTGTCCGTATGAAACTCCCCATGCATTGCCGGTGTGGTCAATCATCAGATCCATACATACGATTCCTGTGCTCCGGGAACGGGGAATTTCTATTTCCTCTATTGTCATCTTATTGGAATCTACTATATAAATGTTACCTGCGTATGTACTGACAATAATGCTGTTAGAATCTATTTTTCTGATAGTGTTCACAATTCCTATATTTTCCTTTATAGCAACAGGTGTTTCCGCTCCTTTGCTGAGATAATATAGATTATGATTGCTCTCGAACCATATATTTCCTGTACCGTCTTCTCCTACCGTATAGCAGTAATAAGGATAGATTTTCAGACTTTCAATCTTATTTTCATCATAAACTTTACATTTTATCAGATTGCGGTTGGTTACCAGCCATAGCAAGTTTTCGCTGTCGACAAAGCACTGGTCTATTTCTTCTTTAGAAATAAAAGAAGAGATATCTAATCGGAAGATGCGCTGATCAGCCAGTACATGATAGAGTTCACTGTGAGATACTATTATATAGTAATCATTATTTGTTCCTCTGAAAATATTGGTGATATCCTTGTTACGGAAAAACTCGATGGTTTCAGTCTCTTTTTTAAATCGCGATTGCTGATGATATAATACTTGGTACCCATCTCTTTCGGACCCTATCCAGACATTCTGGTGGGAATCAACATATACAGTTGAAATATCATCCAATGGTATGTGGAAGGGAAAGTCTGTATGGTTTTGGTCGATGATTGTCATTTTTACAGTATCCCATAGATAGAGTTGATTGTTTTTGGCATATAGTAGCATAGAGGAACTGTTATAAGGAGTAACTCTTTTGATATGCTTATTCTTCAGCACCATAGAAACGCGTTCAATGGAATCATTGATTACCCGGCGGAAAGTATTAGGATCTATAATGAATATTCCCTGGGAAGTATGGTAGAACAGGTCCCCATTTGGAAGTAATCCGGCTACATCCGAAAGGTCATCTATCCGGATGGATTTAATCAGACTAAAATCTTTAATGGAGTGACAACAGGCTTCTCCGTCTCTCCATATCCAGAGGTTATCATTACGGTCGGCTAATGGTAAGAAGCCGGAAAGTCGTTTAGTACATA
>OGXK01001603.1_pt1 | contig 11939 bp, 10 predicted proteins | sample 1576261 | NCBI WGS metagenome assembly OGXK01 (sample SAMEA3541581, study PRJEB24748) | human gut metagenome | biome: human gut; feature: human-associated habitat; material: faeces | place: China | collected 2012 | reverse complement strand
ATGGAGATAGTTCTGAAAGGACATAGTTAACGAAGAGCGTTTGATATATTATCCTTAATCTGAAATCTGGACAATTTCATAAGTCAAGGATAATAAGCAAGAACGCTCACGTCAATGTTATATACTCATCCGAAAGATGAACTATATACTATATTGGCGTGGGCTATTGTTTATTACTTGACTTAGGGCAGTCCAGAGCCTCAGATTAGGTAATATTCAATAGTTCCCACGCTTCTTGCATGTAGTAGCCAACTATAGGGAACAAGTTGGCATAAATACAGGTATATAAGAAACAGACAGTCTATTTTACTACTCAACAGTTCTTTATCAAAGAAGTGTGCAACTCTATGTTGTGTTCCTCACACTTATATCTCAATTATTAACGCTCTCTATTAGGAACGTAGAAGCACAAACAGATTATTACAATGAAGATATTCAGATTAATTGGTATGCTTCTCATAGGAAGTAGTACTCTATTCTCTTGTAGTAATAATGAGGATGAACTACCACCTAAAGAACAGGAGCAAACTAACCAAGAAACTTACACTATCTCATTCAATTTGGGCGGAGAATTTATCTCCACTTCTGAAACTCCTTTAAGCAGAACAGAAGTTACACCAAAGAAGATATATGGGATTAATGTGTACTATAAGAAGGACGGAGATACGAATTATCAGAATTATGCTTATGGATTGTTTGATAATATTAAAGATATGACTATCTCTTTAATTGGTGGATATAAATATAAGTTTGAATGTTCTATGGTACAAAATGATGCTGATACATTATATCATGATGATAATATGTATTATGCACCATTTTATAAATACAAGAGTAACTATATTTATAGAGGTATTACCTTAGAGAATAAATTTAATATTTCTACAACAAATACCGTTATTATCCAAGGATTAAAGAGTGGAATTACAAGTATTGCAGGTAAAGAAGATGAGCATAGTGATGATGTCTCCTTTTATCCTAAGACCGGTAGGTTCTATGGTGAATTAACAGACTATATACCAACCAAAGAAGGAGTTGCCAATATAGATTTAAAACGTACAGCCTTTGGACTTAAATTTATAGTAACTCCACCTGTAGACGGAACATTGTCTGTTAGTTATATTTGGATAAATAACGGTGGTTCTATAAATCCCAATATTAAAGTATCAGCAGACGATAATATATTGGAATCTTCTTCTATGTACACTTTCTCTCAAGTTTATGAATGTTGGCAAGCAGAGAACTACACTAAAGACCTCACCATACAGTTAAAATGGGAACGAGCTAATGGAGCAACTCAAACATTTGAGAAGGTAATTACTGTAAAACGCAATGTAATGACTACTGTCAATATCAATGTGAATGGTGATACTACAGATTCTTCTTTAGGAGTTAAAGAGGATGATACTCCAATGGGAAACGAGAATGTTGATATGAATTTCAACGGTGGTGATTTAGATGATAATGAAGTGAACCCTTATGTATAATTTATTAATTAACTAAAACAATTTAAAGATGAAGACATTAAGATTTATTGGTATGGCTATAGTAGCCATTATTATGAGTGTGAATTTCGTTGCTTGTAGCGATGACGATGATGACAACCCCATTGTTGGTACATGGCGAAGTGAAGTGGATAACTATGGTTATAGTGATTCATATACATTCAATGCAGACGGAAGTGGTATATGGCAAGAGTTTAAAGATAACAAACAAACTGATTCTGAATCATTTAAATATTCTGTAGACGGTGATAAGATTACATTTACATGGACAGATGAGGTATATACATCTACCTTCTCTATTTCTGGCAATCGTTTAACGATTAAAGATAATGAAGATTCTGAAACTTATACCAAGCAGTAAATAATAAAATCCAACGATATATGAGGACTTTACGATTAATAGGTTCAGTAATCATGGTTATAATGATGAGTCTGAATTTTATTGCTTGTAGTGATGACGATGAAAACGATAACAGACCTCTTGCGGAGAAGCTTATAGGGCACTGGGTCCGCCAGCCCCTGTGGGTTTGGCCCGGCATGGTTCGAGACACGCCGGGGAGCCTAAAATCCTAAGTTGCTCTGAAAGGATGCCGCACAAAAAGCACAGCAAAAGGCAGTATAGCATAATTTTTGGCAGATTGCAACGAATTTTCGCAGAATCAGGTACAGATGCAGTTTTTGGTTTGGACCCTTCCGGTGAAAAAGAGGTTCCGAAAAGCCCGCAGGCTTTTCGGAACCTCAAAATAAAAATAGAATTACCGCTGAAATAGCCAGAGCGAAAGCGGAGGCTATTAAAATTGTGGGTTACCCTCTGGGGTGTCCGGTGTATACCAGAGCCACCGTGTCGGGGCCGGTGTTGGCGGAAACGACGCCGCCCAGCTCAAACACCAGCAGCGGCGGCTTGCCAAAGGCCTTGCGGCAGGCCTTTTCCAGATCGGCGGTCTGCGGGATGTTGGTGTGGCCGATCATATAATCAAAGTTCTCCACGCCTTCGCTGCGCTGTTTGCACAGCTCCACCATGGCGGGCACCACCTTGTCATCGCCGCGTACCTTGGCTTCCACCTTGGTTTTGCCGTCGATCAGGGTGATGATGGGACGAATGCCCATCAGCTCGCCCATAACAGCAGCAGCGGCAGAGATGCGTCCGCTCTTTTTCATCTGCTTCAGGCTGTAGGGGCCCAGAACGATCTCCATGCAGTCCATCTGCTTTTCAAACTCCCGGATCACATGGCTGATCTCTGCACCGTTCTTCAGCTTGCGGGCCATTTCGCACAGATACCAGCCGAACACCATGGAATAGGTGTGGGGGTCCAGCAGATGGATCTTCAAGTGGTGCTCCGGGCGCTCTTCCCGCAGCATCCCCTGTGCCATGAGGGCGTTATTGTAGGTGGAAGAGCCGGATTTGTTGATGGGTACATGAATGACATCCGTATAACCCTCGTCCACGTACTGGCAGTATTTTTCGCAGAACTGGATGGGGGTGATGGCGGCAGTGGAGGGCACGCCCTTAGCGGCACGCATCTTATCGTAAAATTCGGTGTTGGTGCAGCTTTCACGCTCCACGTAGTCCACATCGTCCAGTAGGATGTGGAAGCTCATGATGTCGATGCCGTATTTTTCGGCCATCTCCTGCGGGATATCACAGGAGGAATCGGTCAGGATCGCAATCTTGCTCATAATGTCCCTCATTTCCATTCGTAGTCTCGTAAGTGTCCGTGGTCCAAAAGCTCCGGAAAGTCCCACTGGCGCAGCACTTCATACACGCCCACGGCCACGCTGTTGGAAAGGTTCAGGCTGCGGCAGGTGTCGCGCATGGGCATTCGGATGCAGTGCTCCTGATTGGCGGCAAGCAAGGCTTCGGGCAGGCCGGCATCCTCGCGTCCGAACACGAGGTATGCACCGTCCGGGTAGCTCACATCGGTGTAGCGCTGCGGTGCCTTAGTGGTAAAATAGTAATAGGGGCCGCTGTTTTTGGCAAAGAACTCGTCCAGACTGTCGTAATAGCTGATGTCGAGGTAGTGCCAGTAATCCAGACCCGCATGCTTGAGCTTTTTATCATCGATGGCAAAGCCCATGGGGCCTACCAGATGCAGCCGACAGGCAGTGCAGGCACAGGTGCGGGCCACATTGCCGGTGTTCTGCGGGATGCGCGGTTCCACCAGAACGATGTTCAAGGTTGGCTTTTCGTTCATCGGTGTACCTCCCCTTATTCTGCCGAGCTTGCCGGGCACAGGCGCGGCAGAAGCGGCTCGAACCAGACCCCGTAGCGGGTATCCTGCGCGGCGGGCGTGCTCTGGATGGAAAGCGCCACGAACTCGGCAGCGTTGTCGGCGGCGGCACTCAGGGCGTTGCCCTGCAGCAGCGAGCCGATGAGCACCGCACCGTACAGGTCGCCGGTGCCGGGAAAGCTGCGGCTGATGTGCAGCTTTTTGATGAGGAAGCGGTCTTTTCCGCTGCCTGCACAACCGATGTATTTGCCCAGCGGCAGGCCGGTGACGACAGCCCCGGGGGCCAGAGCGGTCAGCTCGTCAGCCAGAGCCTGTGCGGCTTCATCGGTGAGCAGCTCGGTCTGCGGCTGGCGCTGCAGCAGGATCTGTGCCTCGGTGTAGTTGGGCAGGATCAGATCGGCAGCACCGCACAGTGCACGGATGCGGTCGATCAAAGCAGGCGTTACGGTGGAGTAAGCCTTGCCGTTGTCGCCCATGACCGGGTCAACGATCTTTTTGGCTACGGGCCAGAGGGCAAAGGCTTTTTCGGCCAGTGCCACCTGATCCTCACCGCCCAGATAGCCGGTATAGATGCAGTCAAACTCCACGCCGAGCGCATGGTAATGCTCCAGCGCCTGTTCGCCGTAGGCGCAGCCGTCCAGCCGTGCAGGTGTGCCAAGCCCGCCTGTGTGGGTGGAAAGCACCACCGTGGGCAGGGCTACCGGCTGCACGCCCATGACCGACAGCACCGGCAGGATCACTGCAAGGCTGCAGCGGCCCATGCCGGAAAGATCGTGGATGCAAAGGACTTTTTTGGGTTCAACAGGGTGTATCAAATAAGGAACCTCCTTACCAGTATGCGGAATGAGCAGTGCGCTTTTTAGCCGGGCACACCCGCCCATTAAAACATCGTAGAACAGTATACCACAAATTTCTGCATAAAAAAAGCGGATACCAAATAGTTTACAGGAAATAATAACACCGGAGACCGGATCTTTTTCACCGAAAGGAGTTTTACTATGAAACATGAATCCACCAGTTCTTCCGGGATGCTGCTTGGCATGGCCGCGGGGGCGGCACTGGGTGCCGTGGGCGTGATGGCCGCCACCCAGAACCAGCGCCAGCTGCGCCGCACCACCCGCAAGGTGATGAAGGGTGCCGAGAACGCTGTGCTGCAGCTGGACAAAATGGTTGGCGACTTTGTGGAAAAGCACATGGAGTGATAAAAGCAAAGAACGGCGTTCCGGTGGGGAACGCCGTTCTTTGCTTGAAAAAGCTTACTTGTTCCAGATGCACATGCGGGCCGAGGTGTTGATCTCGCCCAGCACGCTCAGATCCATCTGAATGTTGCAGGTAACGGTGAGTGCCTTGTTCACATCGCTGCCGGTCAGCACCGAGGCGGGCATGTTCTTGATGGTGAGCACGCCGGTGCCCTTGGCAACATCGCCGGAGACGGTGCCGGTGTAGGTCACATCACCAATGGTCAGGCCGGACAAATAGCCGGTGACACCCATCTTGCTTACCTGCTGGATGGGCAGGGTGAGCGTGTAGGTGCCGTTGGACTGGCGGGTGAGGGTGACATCACGGCTGGCATCGATGCCGGTGTTGGCCATGGATTCCTTATCGGATCTTTCTTTCCAGAATTTAATGCCTACGTTCAGGCTGGAAGCAGCGCTTGCACCAAAGGTGAACATGCACAGCAGCAGCACCGAGAGCAGGGCGGCGCTTACGCGCTTATAAGTGTTCGTCATGAATGATCTGCCTTTCCTGCCACAGAGGCGGCGTTGAACAATTGCGGTAATACCGGTTTGTCAATGCTAAAATAGCATGGCTGTGCAAAATTGTCAATCTGCTTCGTGAAGCTTTCACAGAAATGTTGCACATTGATAAAATATGGTGGGCGAAGATGACGAAGAACCGCCCCTCCGGCAGGAGAAGCGGTTCTTGAAAAATCAGCGCTTAAAGTTCAAAGTCGGGGTCGTCCTTCAGCACGTGGATCTCGCTCATAAAGGGGCTCTGCTCCGGGTCGGCGAAGGGGGCTTCCTTGACGTACTTGTTCAGCTGGATGGCCGTGCGTGCGGGGTCGGCAATGGTGCCCGCGCCGCCGATGCAGCCGCCCGGGCAGCCCATGCCTTCCAGCAGGTAGCCGTTGTACTTGCCGGCCTTGGCCAGCATGAGCAGCTTCTTGCACTCGGCAAGGCCCTGTGCGGATGCGATCTTGACATCCATATCCGGGTGCCATTCCTTGATCTTATCGGCGACAGCCTTGGCAACGCCGCCGGACTGTGCAAAGCCGCGGCCTGCTGCGGATGCAGCGTGCAGAGCTTCGGCCTCGTCCACTTCCAGCAGGCTGGTGTCCACATCCTTGGCCTCGATGATACCGGCCAGCTCTTCAAAGGTGAGCACGAAGTCCACATCGGAGCGGACGGTGCGGCGGGAAGCTTCCAGCTTCTTTGCGGCGCAGGGTCCAATGAAGCACATACGGGCCTCGGGGTCCTTCTGCTTCATCATGCGGGCAGTGAACACCATGGGGGTCATGGTCATGGAGATATTCTTGGCAAGATCCGGGAAAGCGGTCTTTGCCATCATGCTCCATGCCGGGCAGCAGGAAGTTGCCATGAAGTTGAGCTTCCCGGGCACTTCCTCCAGGAAGTCGTGTGCTTCGTCCACGGTGCACAGGTCGGCACCAATGGCAACCTCCACCACATCGTAGAAGCCGACGGCCTTCAGGGCGGCCTTGAGCTTGCCGGTGGAAGCCAGACCAGGGAACTGGTTGATGAAGGCGGGAGCCACCAGCGCGTAGATGCGGTCGCCGCGGTTGAAGCCCTGGATCAGCTGATAGATCTGGCCCTTGTCGGCAATGGCACCGAAGGGGCAGTTGACCAGACACTGGCCGCAGGAAACGCACTTGCTGTAATCGATCTCGGCGCGGCCCAGCTCATCGGAATGGATGGCACCCATGCCGCAGGCTGCAGCGCAGGGACGCTCGGTCTTGACGATGGCGTTGTAGGGGCACACGCCGACGCAGCGGCCGCACTTGATGCACTTGTCCTGATCGATGATGGAACGGCCGCTCTCCCATGTGATGGCCTTCTTGGGGCACACTTCCATACAGGGGTGGGCAAGGCAGCCCTGACACAGGTCGGAGACCTTGACCAGCTTTTCCGGGCAGCGGTTGCAGGCAAACTTGATCACGTTCACCAGCGGGGGATCATAATACTTATCGGCGATGGAAGCATCCTCCAGACCGGAGACGACGCTGTTGTGCTCGTCCATGCGGCGGGTGGGCAGGCCCATGGCCAGACGCACGCGCTCCTCAACGATGGCGCGCTCCAGGAAGATGTCCTTGCGCAGCTTGCCTTCCTCGCCGGGGATGATGGTGTAGGGGATCTTGCGCATCAGGTGGTTGGCCTGCTCGCCCTTGACGTTGGCGTAAGCCATGCGTGCCACCTCGGTGAACACCTGACGGCGGATCTGGATGACCGTGGTATTGATTCCTCTGAAACTCATTCCAATTCTCTCCTTGCTTTGCTAAAAACAAACGGGCTGCACCCGGCTGCCGACAGCGTTCTGCCGCGCAGGGCGGGCACGTTACAGGGCACATTGGTAACGCACTGCTGCAAACAGCGCTGTGCCCGGGATGATCCACTTTCATTTTAGCATAAAGCGTGCCGGATGAAAAGGGATAAAACGCAAAATTTGTTAAAAATTTGTTGTATTTGTCCTCGTGTACAGAATCAACAGTTTTTTGCGCGTAAACTCAGCAAAGTGCTGCACGGACGCGCTCGCCGTCGTACTCGCCAAGCGTTACGTGCACGATCTGCCCGCTTTCGTGGCCGGGGGCGGACACCACCACCGGAATGTACAGCCGGGTGTAGCCGGTGAACAGCGTGCCGGAAAGCGGGGTCTCCAGCAGCACATCGTCCTCGGTGCCCACATAGGCGGCCAGCACTTCGCGGCGCACCTCCTCGGCAATGCCGTTCATCACGCGGCTGCGCTCCTGCTTTTCCCGCTCGTGCACCTGCTCCGGAAAATCGTAGGCCGGGGTGCCGCTGCGGCGGGAGTAGGGGAACACATGCACCTTGAGAAAGCCGATCTTTTTCAAAAATTCGCAGCTCTCTTCAAAATCGGCCTGCGTCTCGCCGGGGAAGCCGCAGATGCAGTCGGTGGTAAAGCTGACCGGGCGCTCCCCGTAGGCGGCGCGCAGCTGGTCCACCACCTGTGCATACTGCTCGGCAGTGTAAACGCGGCGCATCCGGCGCAGGGTGGCAGTGCAACCGCTCTGCAGGCTCAGGTGGAACTGCGGGCAGAGCTTTTCCACGGCGGCAAGGCGGGTGATGAACTCCGGTGTGAGCATATCCGGGTCCAGACTGCCCAGACGGATGCGCTGGATGCCCTCCACCTGAGCGCAGTGCTCCACAAGCTCCACAAGGTTGGTGCCGGTATCCAGACCATAGCTGGGCAGGGAGATGGCACTGAGCACCACTTCGCGGTAGCCGGAAGCCGCCAGCTGGCGCAGTTCGGCTAGGATGCTGGCTTCGTCGCGGCTGCGCACCGGGCCGCGGGCGCGGGGGATGACGCAGTAGGCGCACTGGCGGTTGCAGCCGTCCTCTACCTTGATAAAGGCACGGGTGTGGGTCTCGAACCGCTCCACGGGCAGCTCTTCAAATTTTTCGCCGCGCTGGTGGGGCGTGATGGCCACAATGCGCTCATGGCCGTCCAGCAGCTTGAGAACGTTATCTAAAATGGCCTTGCGGTCGCCGTTGCCGCACACAAGGTCGGCCTCGGTGAACTGGGCGGCTTCCTCCGGGAAAGCCTGCGGGTAGCAGCCGGTAAGCACCGTGACCGCGCCGGGGTTCTCGCGCTTTTTGCGGCGCAGCCACTTGCGGCTTTTCTGGTCGCCAAAGTTGGTCACGGTGCAGCTGTTCACCACAAAAACATCCGCAGGCTCGTTCTCCTGCGCAATGGTAAAGCCGTTGGCGCGGAACATCTGTTCCAGCGCGCCGGTCTCATTCAGGTTGACCTTGCAGCCAAGGGTATAAAAACAAACTCGCATGAGGGGGTATCCTTTCGACAAAAAACGGGGTGGTGTTTGCATTGCTCTTTATTATATATCACAGCGGCGGTGCGGCGCAAGACCGGATGCACAGCAGCAGGCACTTTTTTGCTGGAAAGCGGGCAAAACAAAAAGAGACGGGCAAACGCCCGTCTCTCAAAGAGAACTTTAGAAAAATTATTTAGTGGACTTAACGGTGACTTCCAGATACTTGTACTCTTTACCAGTCTCTGCGTCCTTAGCGGTCTTATACTCGGCCTTTTCCACAGCGAAGCCGGAGAGACCATTAGCGGCCAGATTGGTCATCAGGAAGCTGTTCAGATAAGCGCCGTTTGCATCAGCAGGCCATACGACCAGCTTCTTTTTGTTCAGCTCTGCAACAGCAGCCTGGAACTCCTTGGTAGAATCCTTAGCGGCGACTACCTTGATAGGAGTGGTGGAGAAAGCACCACAGCCGGTGAACATGGAAGCACTTGCAGCAGCAACGGCAGTCAGACCAGCGAGCTTCAGGAAAGAACGACGAGACAGAATCATAATAGTATCCTCCTAAAAAATAATTCCACAAATGAAGCAATACAGCCTTTTTGGGCCATCTCCAATTTACACTATAATGGGGGCAAAAGTCAAGCCCTTTTGTAGAAAAAGACAAAATAAAAAATGTGGGCTGCGGTGCGGGCGCAGGATATTCTAAACAAAAAGGCCCCTGCATACTCTCTCAGCAAGAGACATTGCGCAGGGAGGGACCGAAATGGAGCGGAAAAACTTGGCGCTTTTGTGTGCAGGAGTGGTGTGCTTCTGGCTGTTTGCGCTGGCCTTTGGCACGGCGCAAGGCAATGGGCTGCGGCAGCAAAACCCGGCGGTGCAGGCAGCTGCAGACCAGACCCAGCCTGTGCAGCCCGCGGCGGCACAGCCTGCCTTGGAGCTGCCCTGCCGCGCCGCCTGCCTGATCGACCAGCAGACGGGCACTATATTATATGAAAAGAACGCCGACCAGCAGATGCCCATTGCATCCATTACCAAGGTAATGACCCTGCTGCTCACCTTTGAAGCCGTGCACGACGGCCGCATTGCCATGGACACGCTGGTGCCGGTAAGTGAACACGCCTACCACATGGGCGGCAGTCAGATCTGGTTGGAGCCGGGGGAGCAGTTCACGCTGGACGAGATGATCAAAGCCATTTGTGTGTCCTCTGCCAATGATGCCGCTGTGGCTGTGGCAGAGCTGGTGGGCGGCAGCGAGCCGGGCTTTGTGCAGATGATGAACGCCCGCGCAGCAGAACTGGGCATGGTGAACACCACCTTCCACAATGCCTGCGGGCTGGACACCGAAGGGCATCTTTCCACCGCCCACGATGTTGCCATCATGAGCCGCGAGATTTTGAACACCTGCCCGGAGGTTCTGCACTATACCGGCATCTGGACGGACACTCTGCGCGGAGGTGCCACCCAGCTGGTGAACACCAATAAGCTGCTCAAGCGCTACAACGGCATCACCGGCCTGAAAACCGGCACCACCAGCGGCGCGGGCGTGTGCATCAGCGCCAGCGCCACCCGCGACGGGCTGGACCTGATCGCAGTGGTGCTGGGGTCGCTCTCCAGCTCGGAGCGGTTCACAGCGGCCACCACCCTGCTGGACTACGGCTTTGCGGCCTACGCCGCCGTGCCGCTGCCCGCCATGGAGGACCGGCCTCTTCTTATAAAAGTAAAGGGCAGCGCAGAGGAAAGCGTGCCGCTGGACTACACCGCTCTGCCCGAAACGCTGTTGATGCCCAAGGAAAACGCCGCCGCCCTCACCGCGCAGCTGGATCTGCCGCAGGAGCTGGAAGCACCGGTGCAGCTGGGCCAGACCGTTGGCACGGTGCGCATCCTGAGCGGGGAGACTCAACTGGGCGAGTACGAGGTGCGCGCCGCTGCCGATGCTGAAAAAATGGACTTTGGCACCGCATTCGGCCTGTTGTGGGACGCTTTGACCGGCTGCGAAAGCTGAATGCACGCTTCAGCGTACAAAAGCGCGCTGCGGTAAGCTGCGTGGAACTGTCTGTGTGAACAATTCTGGATGAAGAAACAAAAAAACACTATTAAAATTGTATGAAATCCAAGGATTTTGACCTTGACTTTGCCCGGAGGGAACGGTACACTTATACCAAGATATTTCCTCGCAGGGCAAAGGCCCGGCAAATCGTTTGGAGGTTATAATAAAATGAGCGTCGCACTGAACACAAAACACCTCTCCAGCTTTATCAGCGAAGAGGAATATGCAGCCATCTATCCGCAGGTGGAAGCTGCCCATAACCAGCTGGAAGCAAAGTCCGGCCCGGGCAATGATTTCCTCGGCTGGATGTATCTGCCCCGTGATTATGATAAGGAAGAGTTCGCCCGCATCAAGGAAGCCGCCGCAAAGATCCGCGAGGATTCCGATGTGCTGGTGGTGGCCGGCATTGGCGGCAGCTATCTGGGCGCACGCGCTGTCATCGAGGCCGTCAAGGGCCAGTTCCACAACGAGCTGGAAAATGGCCCCAAGATCTACTTCTGCGGCAACAGCATCAGCCCCACCTACCTGAACAACATCATCAGCCTGTGCAAGGGCAAGCGCTTCTCCATCAACGTCATTTCCAAGTCCGGCACTACCACCGAGACTTCTCTGGCATTCCGCGTGCTGCGTGAACTGCTGGAAAAGGAGATGGGCGTGGAAGAAGCCAACAAGCGCATCTACGCCACCACCGACCGTGCCAAGGGCACCCTGAAGCAGCTGGCCGACGCACAGGGCTGGCCCACCTTCGTGGTCCCCGACGACGTGGGCGGCCGCTACTCCGTGCTGAGCGCTGTGGGCCTGCTGCCCATTGCTGCTGCCGGTATCAGCATCGACGACCTGATGAAGGGCGCTGCCGATTCCATGGAGCGCTTCTCCGTTCTGAGCAAGGACAACGACGCTTACAAGTATGCTGCCATCCGCAACATCCTGTACCGCAAGGGCAAGAGCGTTGAAATTCTGGAGTGCTACGAGCCGGACTTCGCCCTGATGAACGAGTGGTACAAGCAGCTGTTCGGCGAGAGCGAGGGCAAGGACAACAAGGGCCTGTTCCCCGCAAGCTGCATCTTCTCCACCGATCTGCACTCCATGGGTCAGTTCATTCAGGAAGGCCGGGAGCGGGCTTTGAACCGCTGTCTTTC
>OGXK01001590.1_pt1 | contig 11979 bp, 15 predicted proteins | sample 1576261 | NCBI WGS metagenome assembly OGXK01 (sample SAMEA3541581, study PRJEB24748) | human gut metagenome | biome: human gut; feature: human-associated habitat; material: faeces | place: China | collected 2012 | reverse complement strand
AGCTGTCTTTTCAGATAAACCCATTTCTCCAAGAACTTCTTTAACATCCTCTGGACAATTATATAAAATCCATACCTGGTTGCTGATAAAGGCATCCACTCACCGGCAACATTCATTCCATATATTCCCGATATTATTGTAGGTATAGCCATAACTATAGTGATTGATGTAAGAATTTTCATTACATTATTAAGCCTGTTATTAATAACCGATGACAACAGCTCTCTTGTACCATCTATAATATCCCTGTATATAGACGTCATCTCGATAGCCTGCTGGTATTCGACTGTTACATCTTCAAGCAGTTCCATATCCTCCGGATACTGTTCAAGTCTTTTGTATCGTCTTAATCTTTCAAGCACAATGCTGTTCGCCCTTAAAGATGTAGCAAAGTATACAAGCGTCGATTCTAATTCGTGAAGCTCGATAATATCTGTATCGTGTGTATCATCGCCAACTCTTTCTTCTATCTCAGTTCTTTTCTTATCAATCCCACGTAAGTAAGCCTGATAAAGCATAGCCGAGCGGAACATCATTTCATATATAAAACGCATTTTCTTCTTAGTACTGAACTCTTTTAACTTATTGCGCACAAAATAATTAAGCACGGGTGTATCTTCCCTGCATATCGTTATTATTGCATCATTCTTTAATATGATACCTAATGGTATTGTTGTATACATCTTTTTCTCGTGTCGTACCTCAGGTGTTGGTATATCCACAAGAATAAGTGTATAACCGTCTTCAAGACTTATTCGTGAACTTTCTTCCTCATCAAGTGCTGTCGCAAGGTCAGCTAAGTCTATCTCAAAATAGCCTGATACAAGGGATAATTCACTGCTTGTCGGGTCAATCATATTAACCCAGCAGCCTTCTTCTATATTATCAAGCTTTTGCAGTACCTTATTATCTGTCTTATAGATTTCTACCATAATCCACCTTCTTTCTGGTCTTTACGAAAATGTTTCTCTCATCTTTAACCATACTTCTGTAACCTGACGGACACTGCGTTACACACTGTCCACAGCCTATGCACCTGTCTATATCATATACAAGCTCTGCGCGCTCTTTATCATACCACGTTGCATTGGTCGGACAGAAACAGGCGCACCTGTTACAGCCTGTACATTTCGCGTTATCAACTATCTGTGGTCTGTAAAATGCCTTAATCATAAGCTGCGATAAAGCACCCTCCCTGAAGCTTCCATATAAGAAACAGCAGTCTATACAACAGTTGCACAGCACAATCTCTTCATTACCAGAGTATGTGCCATAGTGATATAATGTATGTATACAGCCTTTTTTCTCAAGCGTGTCTATAAGCTTTCTGGCTTCATCTATGGAAATGTGTCTTGCAACGCCAGCTTTTTCAAGCTGTACAGCCATTCTTCCAACCGCCATACACGACTCAATCGGCATATCATAGTCACATTTTCCATTCTCAAGCATCTTTTTGGTGCGGCAGAAACAGTTCATAACAGCAATATGTTCCTTATTCCTGTTAAGAATATCCATAACCTCCCCCTCTGTATACACAGCCTGCACAGCATCTACATTTTTATTAATCTTAATAATTCTCTTTTTAGCACTCAGATTATTGGCAGGGTCAGGTATAAGCGTTGACATTCTTCCCTGCTCTCTTTGCATATTGCGCTCATTGACACGGTTCATATACATTCTTACAGGTGCTATATTAAGCTTTATAAGAAGTTCCTCAAATTCTGCAAACTTAATAAGAAGCCGTCTTCTCTTATCATTAAGCGGTCCAGAGGCATACAGCTCAACCCAGCCCGGAAATATCGGCGTTATATCATAGACACCTTCCTGCCTGCTCTCCCATATTCCGCCTTTGTCCCTTATGCTTGTAAATACTTTCTCAAATGCCTCACCGTCAAGCTGCCACAATTCTTTAAGCTCATCCCTGCTGTAATATCCGTCCTTCATAAGAAGCATATAATCTATATCCTGCTCACTGAATACTATCTCAAAACACTCAATAATACATTTTACAAGCGGTACAGATAATTTAGACTTGTTATTCATTAGCTTTCCAAGTTCGACAGCCTTTTTCCTGAATTCATTAGTCATATTTATTCTCTTTCTTACTTCTTATCTTTAGAACCAGTTGAACAATGGGCACTGCACGAAGAACAATTGCCGCTACAGGTATCTCCAAGTCCGCTCTCTTTGTGCTTAGATGAAACCCACAGGAACAATACAACTACAACAAATAGTACAACTGCACCAAGTATAATATTAATAATTCCTGACATATCTAATCTCCATTTCTTCTATAATATTTCTATAATATCATTTTTCAAATCTTGCCTTGCTTATCTTATCAGTAAGCGACAAAAGCATATTCTTAATAAGTGTTCTGCTGTCCTTATCAAGTCCGGCATACTGACGTATAACCTCCCTTGTGCTTCTTAATCTGTCTGCTGACACATCTGACAAATTCTTAGCACCGCTGGCATATAAAAGTCCGAATAAAGTTTCAACGAACTCCTCCCTGCGTTCATTATCAACGCTGTTAATCCAGCTGCTTAATGCCTTATTAAGCCTTCTGCTCTGTGCACTTAATTTCTTAGCCTTTACAAGAAAAGCACCAAGCACCTGCCACGACATTGCATCATGCTGCATAAGCCCGCTCTGTGAACTCTTAACAATAATATAATCCTCATCGTGTTCAAGTAACATTCCTACTATCGAATTCTCTGGGACTATGCTTTTGATAAGCGGTAACATTGCCTGATATTTCGCACTTTTTATCATATTCACATCAAATCCAGGGCCATCATTATTGTATACACAATCTATCTTTTTTCTTACTCTCTCACTGCATTTTACAGCCGAATATATAGCAAGATTGCCACCCTTGGAATGTCCGCCTATATAAAGCCTTCCTCTTATGTACTGGCATGTACTATTAATATACTCTACCGCCGCCTCCTGTGACGGAACAGGCATAATAAAGCTCATATTAAAATCCTCTTTCCAGCCGACAAGTGTATCATCTGTACCCCTGAATACAACATAAGTATGCTTAGGGCTTATTCTTATGTGAAATGCCCCGAACTGCTTTTCCAAGGTTTCATCTACTGTATCTACATAATTAGATAAAATCAGATTTCCAAATCTTTTGGAAGCTGCCGCTTTTTTCATAAGAAATGGAGCTTCACTAATAAATGATTTATCCTGCTTTAGTTCATTTTCTGTATACATATCAAAAAACATCTGCGATGCTTCTTTTAATGTAATGCTTCTCTTCTCCTCAGGTGATGGTATAATATCCCTGAAATTAACGTATGCAAGCTGTGCAAGAATAACATTATCAACCTCATTAAAAGGTGACTGTTCAAATGTTATATCCCCACGCCAGTCAAGATAATCCATTATATTTCCCATATATACACCCCCAGCAAATGCTTAATAAACCTTATTTGGATAAAGTCTTAAGTTCATTAACAATATCTATATCAGACTGCATAACCTTCATATTAGAAGTTACCGGCTGTTCTCCTGGCTTTGTCACAGTTATCTCTATAACTGTTCCCTCCTGAATTCCACCATTGAGACAGTAATTAATAAATGACACAAACTTTGGATGGTTTGCGGCAAATTTATTCTTTAAGTTCATTATTTTCATAATTGATGCTGGATTAACCATATCATATCCTCCGACTATATATTATTATGCTTTCGCATTCTGTTATTCTTTAGTATAAGAAATACTACGCATACAACTGCCGTTATTAATTCTGTTGCCGGAAAACTGCTCCATACTCCTGTCATTCCAAACAGCTTTGAAAGGCTGATTGACATAATAAGCATAAGCACAATTCCTCTTAATAATGATACCACAAATGATTCTTTAGCACACTCCACTGCACTAAAATATCCGGCAGATACTATATTAAATCCTGCAAATAAAAATCCTGCAAAATATATTATCATTCCGCTATGTGCATATACAGCAAGTGTCTCAACACCCTCACTGTTAAACAGTGCAACAAGCTGGTCTGTAAATCTAAATACAATTATATATATTACTGCAAAAAGTGCAACCGCTGTAGCAGCACTCATTCTGTACAGCCTTTCAGCATCTTTTCTGTCACCCCTGCCGTAACATTCACTAATAAGCGGCTGTGTTCCCTGGGCAATACCATTAAATATAGCTGTTCCAATATAAGCATAATTAGCAACAACTCCATATGCTGCAATACCGATATTTCCTGTGATTGACAGTAACAGCATATTAAATACAGTTGTAGTAACCGCCGATGCTATCTCACCAATAAATGCGGCTGTTCCAAGCATACACGACTCCCAGAGCATTTTTAAAGACGGAAAGTGCCATTTAAACACAACCGTATTATTCTTACCAAGAAAATGTGTCAGGCACACCAATATACTGCATACAGGTGAAGCTGCAGTAGCCATCGCAGCACCTAACAGCCCAAGCTTCATTGGAAACATAAATATATAATCAAACACTATATTAAAAAGACTTCCACAAAGTGTCGCAATCATCGCCCTTGAGGGATCATTATCATTTCTTACATATGCACTTACAATGTAATTACACATAAAAAATGGAGTAAACATAAGAAATGTCCTTGTATAGCAGGTTCCAAGTGCCGTAATTGTATCATCTGCACCCATAAGCCTTAAAAGCCCCGGGCGTAGCGCTCCCGCAGGGCTTCCAGCGCGGCTTCCACGCTGAGCTGCGGCAGCTGCACCGCCTGGGCCAGCTTGTCGGCACCAATGGGGTCGCCGCTGGCAAACAGCATGGCTTCCACGGCTGCACGGATCTGTTTCTGGTTCATTCCTTCTCCTTATCACGTTGGATGCGGCCCCGCTGCATGGTCAGCCGGCCCTCGTCGTCCAGCTTTACGCGGCCGCCGCGCACCAGCTCCAGCAGGGCCAGAAAGGTGGCCACGTTGGTGCTGCGGGTCTGCTGGCGGCTGAACAGCTGGCTCATTTTTGCCGCTGTACCGCTGATCAGGTGCCGCAGAATGTACACCACCCGGCTCGTCACCGACACCATGGGCGCTGTGACCAGCGGCTCGAACTGCTGCTGGGTAGGCTCCCGGCGCAGCTTGGTGCGGCCGGAAAGAGCGGCCCAGTCATCCGCCAGCACCTGCGGTGCATGGTGCAGGTCGTAGGTGTTATCGAACTCCATCTCCATGGGCGGACGCACAAAAACCGGCGCAGCTTCGGCCTTTTGGCGCAAAAGCGCAGCCATGCGGCGGCACTGGTCGTACTCGATCAGCTGGCCGGTGAACTCCTGCTTCATGCGCTCGCCCTCTTCGCTGCGGGGCAAAAGCAGGTAGCTTTTCATCTCCACCAGCCGCGCGGCCATCTCGATGAAGGCGCTGGCGGCTTCCGGATCCGGGTCGGCCCGCGCCACCGTGGCGGTGTACTGGTCGATCAGCTCCAGAATGGGGATGTTGTGCAGGTCCATCTTATGTTTGGCCACAAGCGCCAGCAATAATTCCAGCGGGCCGTCAAAATCTTCCAGATGGAAGGTCAGTTCCTCTGCCACGCTCACACCACCGTCCCAAGGCCTGCGTAGTAGACGGAATACGCGATCTTATCGATGTAGCCGGTGCCCTTGCCCAGCAGATCCCACACAATGTTGTTCAGATAGTACAGCGGCGTATCCAGCGCGCCGAACCACACTGCCGCCAGCAGGGCGATCATGATATAGCGCTCGTACTTCATCAGGCCAAAGTAGATGCGCCGGGGCAGCACCACCAGCAGGATGCGGCTGCCGTCCAGCGGCGGCACCGGGATCAAGTTGAACACGGCAAGGCTCACGTTCATCAGCACAAGGTACTGCAGGAACATGGCAATGTAGATGGCGGCATCGTTCACCGGTGCCCAGTAGTACATAAGCTTCCACGCCACCATGCCCACATAGGCAAGGAGGATGTTTGCCGCAGGGCCAGCCAGCGCGGTGAGGGCCATGCCCCACTTGGGGTTTTTGAAATTGCGGGGGTCGGTGGAGACGGGCTTTGCCCAGCCCACGCCCGCAAACACCATGCACAGCGTGCCCAGCAGGTCAAAGTGGGCAAAGGGGTTCAGCGAAAGCCGCCCCTGCCGCTTTGCGGTGTCGTCGCCCAGCAGCCATGCTGCCAGCGCGTGGCCGCACTCGTGGAAGGGGATGGCCACCAGCGCCACCAGCGCGCGGATGAGATAATAGATGCCCTGAGAGGTCATTCGATATTCCTGCCTTTTTTCAGTATACCATATATAATACTATTTTTTGAGGTTTTAGACAAGGGGTGTCCAGACGATTTAAAATGATCTCCGCTTTGCTCTGATCATTTCAGCGGAATTTTATTTTTAATTCGTGATTTGTCGCAGCCTGCGGGCTGCTCCAAATCACATTTTCACACAAGGGGTCGTAACAAAAAACAGCATCTGAGTGCATCGGGGCAGTTTTCTAAAAAACCGCAATATTTTTTGAAAAAAGGCTTGCATTTTGCCCGGCAATCTGCTACAATAGTCAAGCTGATTATTTTGATTACTTACTTCACTGCAGGAGGTGCAAGTACCATGGCTAAATGTGAATGCTGCGGCAAGGGTGTTGCCTTTGGTATCAAGGTTTCTCACTCTCATCGTCGTTCCAACCGTACCTGGAAGCCGAATGTCCGTCGTGTCAAGGCGGTCGTTGAGGGTTCTCCCAAGTACGTCTACGCATGCTCCCGTTGCCTGCGCGCTGGCAAAGTTACCCGCGCTGTCTAATTTGGTGTATGTGGCCGGTCACTTTGTCGAGTGGCCGGCTTTTTTTGTTGCTGTAAGGAGGCAAAACACATGGCTCTGCCCAATGATCCCATCATGCTGCTGAGCGTGGTGAACCTGAAGCTGCGTGATTTTTACAAAAACCTCGATGCTCTGTGCGAAGACATGGATGCCGACAAGGCCGGCCTTTGCGCAAAGCTCCGGGCCGTGGGCTACGAGTACGATGCCCAGCGCAACCAGTTCGTGTGATATTTCCAGAGAAAGCTTTCTTTTGATCGCCAACGACCGGCACCGACGTGCAGCGACTGCGCCCGGACCGGTGAATATAGAAACAAGGAGTGCTTGATTTATGATCCAGGGTACCTATTACAAAGAGTGGAGCAGCGTGCTGAACCGCGAGATGGAGTTCAAGGTATACGGCAGCGCCGGTGTGCCGGTGCTGGCCCTGCCTGCCCGCGGCGGCCGCTTTTATGATTGGGAGAACAACGGCATGCCCGATGCCATTGCTCCGCTGCTGAACGAGGGCAAGGTGCAGCTGTTCTGCGCCGACAGCATTGACGGCGAGGCCGTACTGAACGGCGACATCCCGGTGCGCCGCCGCGCCGAGATGGAGGAAAAGTACTTCGTCTACCTTACCGCCGAGCTGGCTCCCCGGGTGCTGGCCCTGAACGGTGCCGCAAAGAATGCCAAGCTGTGGTGTGTGGGCATCGACCTTGGCGCTGTGCACGCCGTCAACTGCCGCCTGCGCCGTCCCAAGCTCTTTGCCGGTGCCATCGGCCTTTCCGGCATCTACGATCTGGCCCGCTTCTGGGGCAGTGAAGCCGACGATCTGGTGCTGCGCTGCTCTCCCCTGCAGTATCTGGCCGAGAACGGCATCGCCGACAAGCTGGCTCTGGCCAAGGCCGAGGAGAACAGCCTGATGCTCTGCGCCGGTCAGGGTGCCTACGAGGACGATGCCAAAGCCGACACGCAGGCGCTGGCCGATGTGCTGGCCGCACAGGGCCTGCCCGCCCACCTCGAGGTCTGGGGCGGCGATGTCTCCCACGAGTGGTACTGGTGGGGCAAGATGCTGGGCCTGTTTGTGCCGCGGATTCTGGAGAAGTAAAAGTGATTGGATAGAGGGAAGGCATTTGCAGTGCCTTCCCTCTTTTTGTTTGTATTTTTCAATTCCCTACTTGATTTATCGGGTTTGCTGTGCTATACTCATGCTGTAAGATGTATACCCCCTATGGGTAAAGGAGATATTTTATGGACAACGAGAAAAAGCCCTGCTGCTGTTGCGGCACGCCCGCCCAGCCCGAAGCTGCCACGGCTCCGGCCGTTGACGCATCCGCTGTGCCCACCGAAAGCGTCACCCCCTCCTGCTGCCGCCACAAAGACCGCACCCCGGAGGAACACAAGGCCCTGCTGAACCGGCTCAGCCGTATCGAGGGGCAGGTGCGCGGCATCCGCGGCATGCTGGAAAAGGATGCCTACTGCGTGGACATCCTTGTGCAGGTGGCGGCGGCGAACTCGGCGCTGAACAGCTTTTCCAAGGAGCTGCTGGCCCAGCACATCTCCACCTGCGTGGCGGACGACCTGCGCGCGGGCAGCGAGGCAAAGCTGGACGAGCTGGTGAATCTGCTGCCCAAGCTCATGAAATAAGAAGCCCGTTCCCGTGCATACTCAACGTAGGAGTGATATTTTATGGAACAATACAACGTTACCGGCATGAGCTGCGCAGCCTGCTCCGCCCGGGTGGAGAAGGCCGTGAGCAAGGTGCCCGGCGTTGCCAGCTGTTCGGTAAGCCTGCTGACCAACTCCATGGGCGTGGAGGGCACCGCCAGCTCTGCCGAGATCATCAAGGCCGTGCAGGATGCCGGTTACGGTGCCAGCCCCAAGCGTGCGGGCGCGGCGGCTGCCAGCTCCACCAGCGCCGACCTTGACGCGCTGGCCGACCACGAGACCCCCAAGCTCAAGCGGCGGCTCATTGCGTCGCTGGGCTTTCTGCTGGTGCTGATGTACTTCTCCATGGGGCACATGATGTGGGGCTGGCCCCTGCCCCGCTGGTTCGACGGCAACCACATCGCCATGGGCCTTGTGCAGCTGCTGCTGGCGGGCATCGTCATGGTCATCAACCAGAAGTTCTTCATCAACGGCTTCAAGGGCCTCCTCCACGGCTCGCCCAACATGGACACGCTGGTGGCCATGGGTTCCATGGCAAGCTTTGTGTGGAGCACCTACGCCCTGTTCGCCATGACCCGCGCGCAGGTGGACGGCAACAGTGAGCTGGTCATGCATTATATGATGGAGTTCTACTTCGAGTCCGCCGCCATGATTTTGACCCTCATCACGGTGGGCAAGATGCTGGAGGCCCGCTCCAAGGGCAAGACCACCGACGCGCTCAAGAGCCTGATGAAGCTTGCCCCCAAGACCGCCACCCTGCTGCGGGACGGTGCCGAAGTGACCGTGCCCATCGAGCAGGTGCAGAAGGGGGACATCTTTGTGGTGCGCCCGGGCGAGAACATCCCCGTGGACGGCATCGTGCTGGAAGGCACCAGCGCCGTGAACGAGAGCGCCCTGACCGGCGAGAGCATCCCCGTGGACAAGGCTGCGGGCGACAAGGTGAGCGCTGCCACCACCAACCAGTCCGGTTTCCTGCAGTGCCGGGCCACCCGCGTGGGCGAGGACACCACCCTTGCCCAGATCATCCGGATGGTCAGCGATGCCGCCGCCACCAAGGCTCCCATTGCAAAAATCGCCGATACGGTGTCCGGTTTCTTCGTGCCTGCGGTCATTACCATCGCGGTGGTCACCACCATCGTGTGGCTGCTGCTGGGCCGGGAGCTGGGCTATGCGCTGGCCCGCGGCATCTCCGTGCTGGTCATCAGCTGCCCCTGTGCGCTGGGTCTGGCAACGCCGGTGGCCATCATGGTGGGCAACGGTCTGGGTGCAAAGAACGGCATCCTGTTCAAGACCGCCGCTTCGCTGGAAGCTGCAGGCCGCACCCAGATCGTGGCGCTGGATAAGACCGGCACCATCACCAGCGGTGAACCAAAAGTGACCGATATCCTGCCCGCCGAGGGCGTTTCCGAGACGGAGCTGCTCACCCTTGCCGCCGCACTGGAGCGCAAGAGCGAGCACCCGCTGGCAAAGGCCGTGCTGGCCTGCACCGACGCGCAGAAGCTCACCGCCCCCGAGGTATCCGGCTTTGCCGCCCTGCCGGGCAACGGTCTGGCCGCAAAGCTGGACGACGTGGAGATCTTTGGCGGCAATGCGTCCTTTATCGGCACCAAAGTCACCGTGCCCGCACAGCTGCAGGAGAAGGCCGCAGCCCTTTCCGCACAGGGCAAAACGCCCCTGTTCTTCGGCGGAGCAGGCCGTCTGCTGGGCATCATCGCGGTGGCCGATACCATCAAGGAGGACAGCCCCCGCGCCATCCGGGAGCTGCAGGCCATGGGCATCCGCGTGGTCATGCTCACCGGTGACAACCAGCGCACTGCCGACGCCATTGGCAGGCAAGCCGGTGTGGACGAGGTGATCGCAGGCGTGCTGCCCGACGGCAAGGAAGCGGTCATCCGCCAGCTGCAGGCATCCGGCAAGGTGGCCATGGTGGGCGACGGCATCAACGATGCCCCGGCCCTGACCCGTGCCGACACCGGCATCGCCATCGGCGCAGGCACCGACGTTGCCATCGACGCGGCGGACGTGGTGCTGATGAACTCCAAGCTGTCGGACGTGCCTGCCGCCATCCGCCTGAGCCGCGCTGCCCTGCGCAACATCCACGAAAACCTGTTCTGGGCGTTCATCTACAACATCATCGGCATCCCGCTGGCCGCAGGCGTGTTCATCCCCTTCGGCCTGACGCTGAACCCCATGTTCGGTGCTGCTGCCATGAGCCTTTCCAGCTTCTGCGTGGTAAGCAACGCCCTGCGCCTGAACCTGTTCGACGTGCACAGCACAAAGCACGATCGTGCGGCAAAAAATGCTGCTTCCCTGCCCGCTGTCTCCGCACAGCCCGCAGCGGTTGTAAATAAAGAGAGTACCAAGGAGGACACTGCTATGAAAAAGACCCTGAAAGTGGAAGGCATGATGTGCGGCCACTGCGAAGCCCGCGTGAAGAAGGCTCTGGAAGCCCTGCCCGAGGTGGACGAGGCCGTGGTGAGCCACGAGGCCGGCACCGCCATCGTCACCCTGAACGCCGAGGTCGCCGACGACGTGCTGAAGAAGGCCGTTGAGGATCAGGACTACCCTGTGACCGGCATCCAGTAAACCGCCGCTGAATACTCCCCATCAAATGGAAAGGCCGCTGCATGTGAACGCAGCGGCCTTTTTATCGTGTTTACAGGCTTTTAAAATTGATTCAGAATATCATGGTGTCCAATGTCCAACAGCAGAATGATCGTATCACCGTCGTACTGCCAGATGACCCGCACGTCCATGTTTACACTGAACTCGAACAAGTCTACCGTGCCTTGAATACGCTTTGTGCGCAGCGACGGATACAGCGGGTCCATTTCCAGAATTTCCAGCTTCTTTTTCAGCTGCGCCCGCTCCGCTGCGTTCAAACGCTTCAGGTTCTTTATGAATCGTTTGGTGTAGGTGATCTTGTAATTCATTCGTCCGCACCGTCCAGCGCTTCAAACAGTGCGTCCACAGTGTCGAACACCGGCTGCTCCCCTGCCGCAATTTTAGCCTTTGCTTCGTTGATCTCGCTGCGCAGCTCGTCCAGATACTTTTTGGGGTAAACGGCTACCGGCATCAGCTCGATCACGCCATCCTTCTCCACGATCTCCAGCTTGTCGCCCTCACGCAGGCCCATCTTCATTACAATATCCTTTGGAATGGTGATCTGGGATTTTGTCCTCAATTCCGTCAGCATCCTTCATCCTCCTTTGTGCGATTTTCTTACTTTCTCACTTTTATTATACTCTGCTTTTTTCAAAAAGCAACCATGCACCATAAAATTTTACAAAGCGTCGTTTCTGTGTCCTCTTATTGTATTTCGTCAGAAAGTATGCTAAACTAAAAATGCCGCCCCAAAGGGTGGCGTTAAGGTGCTGCAACAACGACGACTGCTGCCAGTGGCAGAAACAAGGAGAAGTTGTTGGGGCCGCGGCCAGCAAGACGCAAGCGAGAGCGAAGCGGATGCTGGGTGCCGCAACCCGACCTGCAAGCGCAGGTGGTCATGCTTCCCTCCGGCAAGCGTCCGGGGGACGTAAAAGCTTATTGTTTGTTCCCCCGTTCGCA
>OGXK01001589.1_pt1 | contig 11980 bp, 13 predicted proteins | sample 1576261 | NCBI WGS metagenome assembly OGXK01 (sample SAMEA3541581, study PRJEB24748) | human gut metagenome | biome: human gut; feature: human-associated habitat; material: faeces | place: China | collected 2012 | reverse complement strand
ACTATGGATTTTTGTTTTTTGATTACCTGTTCAAATTCATTTTACAATTAACCTTCATAATTTGTTGCTTTACAAATAAATATGGTTTTCTTAAACGATTTTTGTTATAATTCAAGCGTTACCGCCCCCATACTGGTACAGGAAGGGGGTGTCTTGATGAGTCCCTTTATGTCATTTATTGTCGCCGTCGCGGCTGGTGTAGCCTGCCACTACATCATCAAATGGTTAGATGGCGGCCAATAGTCGGTAACTAACATGCGGACCTATTCCCTTCCGTGTCCAAAATGGGAAGAGAAAATCCCCAGAGTTGCAGCTCTGGGGATTTTCGTTTAGCAGTCGTCTTTTTGATGAGACGCCTTTATGTCTTTTGCCTGTTTTTATTATAGATTTTCTTTATATGCTCGTCAAGATTTACTTCAGAGGATTTTATTCTCACTTAGATAGTGGATTTGCCCGAGAGGGGCTATGTTTTCAATGCAATAAGTGAAACGAAGCTAGATTCAATTTGCATAAGATGAACGTTTTACTTGAATCTAGCTTGCGAACATCTTCGATTTAAGGTATAATATAAATACCAAATGGTCATGATACAATGTACACTTAAATCTAATGTGCAACAATATTTAAGGATGAGAAAATCAATTCTTTTAACATGACGGAATAAGGGAACGGATTCAAGGATTTTTATGGATTCCCCAATAAATGAGGAGTTTACACCATGGATAATTGGATAGATGCCGCTCGGCTTACGGTTATCGTAGGGCACTTTGGCAGCGGCAAAACGGAATTTGCCGTAAATATGGCAATGGCCTTGGCTGATAAGGGGTATCCCTTTGCCTTGGCCGATTTAGACGTCGTAGACCCGTATTTTCGCTCGCGCGAATGCCGGGATATGATAGAAGAACGAGGCGGCCGGCTGATTGCCAGCTCGCAGATGCATGTAGATGCTGACTTGCCGTCTATGCCGCCCGATGTATTTGCCTTGTTTGATAATCCTGAGTTATATGGGATTTTAGATATTGGCGGCGACCCGTCGGGAGCCAGAGTGCTGGCCCGCTATCGTCATGATCTTCAGCGATGCGGAGCCCGCGTGCTGTGCGTCGTCAATGCCAATCGGCCCTTATCGGATACGGCAGAAAAAGCCGAACGATATGTACGGGCGATTGAACAGTCGTCAGGAATGAGAATCGACGGCTTGGTCAATAATACGCACTGCTGCCAGCTGACAGATGTTGAAGACGTCGTTGCCGGCGCGAAGATGGCGCAGGAAGTATCGGTATTAACCGGAATCCCCGTAGTCTGCCATGCTGTCCCCCTACATTTGGCAGATCGGGTTTCGGATTTAGTATATCCTGTATTCCCTATGCAGTTGTACATGAAGAAACCTTGGGAATGACACCCGCAAAGAAAGGAGACGTAACACCTATGGCAATGCATTTGACTTTCAGAAAAGAGCGTTGTAAAGGATGCGGTTTGTGCATCACCGTATGTCCCAAACAGATTCTGGCCTTAGAAGACGGCACGAATATTAAGGGCTACCGGCCGGCACACTGCACGGATGAATCGCTCTGCATCGGCTGCGCAAGCTGCGCAAGAATTTGCCCGGATTCGATCATTACTATTGAAAAGGACTAACAAAGAGGAGTGTGAACTGTTCCATGAAAAGAGAAATTTGGAAGGGCAGTGAAGCTATAGCTGAAGCCGCAATTCGTGCAGGCTGTCGCGGTTTCTTCGGATATCCCATTACCCCGCAGAATGAAATCCCTGAATATATGTCGCTGAGAATGCCTCAGGTAGGCGGCGTGTTCGTACAGGCTGAATCGGAAGTAGCAGCTATCAACATGGTATACGGCGCGGCCGGCTCCGGCGTTCGCGCTATGACGTCCTCGTCGTCTCCGGGCGTCAGCCTGAAACAGGAAGGCATCAGCTACGCCGCAGGCGCACAGCTGCCGGCGGTTATCGTCAACGTCATGCGCGGCGGCCCGGGCCTCGGCTCCATCCAGCCGTCCCAGGCAGACTATTTCCAGGCAACCCGCGGCGGCGGCAACGGCGACTATCGTACGCCGGTCCTGGCTCCGGCCAACCTGCAGGAAGCCGTTGACCTCGTACAGGAAGCCTTCGACATTGCTGACCAGTACCGCACGCCTGTCGTTGTATTGGCAGACGGCCTCATCGGCCAGATGATGGAACCGATCGTATGGAAAGAACACAAACAGCGTTCCCTGCCGCCGAAAGACTGGGCATCGAGCGGACGCGGCGACCGTGACCACAACAACTTTATCAACTCCCTGCTCATCGACGCCCCGTCGTGCGAAAAGCACAACGAAGAGCTGCTGAAGATTTACGCAGAAATCGAAAAGAACGAAGTACGCTGGGAAGAAATCATGCTGGAAGACGCAGAGCTGGTCTTCACGGCCTATGGCACGCCGGCCCGTATTGCCATTACCGTTGCGGAAAACCTGCGTAAGAAAGGCATCAAAGCCGGCGTATTCCGCCCGATTACGCTGTGGCCGTTCCCGTATGCCCGCCTGAGAGAAATTGCAGAACAGGCATCGGTTAAGGTATTCCTGGACGTAGAAATGAGCGCCGGCCAGATGGTCGAAGACGTCAAGCTTGCCGTCGGCGACCGGAAACCGATCGATTTCTATGGCCGGTTGGGCGGCATGATCCCGACCGTTTCGGAAATCGAAGCCAAGGCAGAAGCAGTCATGGGGGAGGTAAAATAATATGAAGACTATATATGCAAAGTCCAAAGGCTTGCAGGATACCGAATTACATTACTGCCCCGGCTGCAGCCACGGTATCGTGCATAAATTAATTGCGGAAACGCTGGAAGAAATGGATGCGATCAAGACGGCTATCGGCGTATGCCCCGTAGGCTGCTCCGTATTCGCCGGCAACTACTTTGCCTGCGATATGCTGGAAGCCGCTCACGGCCGTGCGCCTGCCGTAGCGACGGGCGTAAAACGCACCCATCCGAACGTCCCCGTCTTCACCTATCAGGGCGACGGCGACCTGGCATCCATCGGCGCGGCAGAAATCGTACACGCTGCCATGCGCGGTGAAAAATTCACGACGATCTTCATCAACAACGCAATCTACGGCATGACGGGCGGCCAGATGGCTCCGACGACCCTGATTGGCCAGCGCGCTACGACGGCTCCCTTGGGCCGTACGGTAGAACAGGCGGGCAAACCGATGCGCGTGGCAGAAATGCTGTCGACGTTGGACGGCCTCGTCTATGCAGAACGCGTCTGCGTTGTCGATATTCCACACTTGATGAAAGCGAAAAAGGCGATCAAGAAAGCCTTTGAACGTCAGATGAACGGCGACGGATTTACCTTTATCGAAGTATTAGCCGCCTGCCCGACGAACTGGGGTATGGATATTCATGAAGCAAACAAGTGGCTCATGGAAAATATGGCTACGTACTATCCTCTTGGCGTAATTAAAGATGCGGAGGTGCAATAATATGAAACACGAAGTCATACTCTCCGGTTTTGGCGGCCAGGGCGTCATGTCTATCGGTAAAAACCTTGTAGAAGCAGGGGTAGAAGAAGATCTGCAGGTTTCATGGGTGCCCTCGTACGGCCCGGAAATGCGCGGCGGCACGGCGAACTGTACGGTTATTTTGAGCGATGAACGCATTGGTTCCCCGCTGGTAGAATATCCGTCGGAAGTCGTGGTCATGAACCGCGCGGCATTGGCGAAATTCGGCCCGCATGTACAAAAAGGCGGCATTATGTTCATCAACAGCAGCATTGTGCCGGACAAGGTAGACCGTGACGACGTCAAGGTATACTATGTACCGTGCGATGACATTGCCCGCGAACTGGGCAATCCCAAGGTCAGCAACATGGTTATGCTCGGCGCATACGTAGCGGCTACGAAGGTGCTGAAAGTAGAAACCATCGAAAACATGATTCATGAAATGTTCACGGGCAAGAAAGCCAAACTCGTTCCGCTGAACATGGAAGCCTTGAAACGCGGCATCGCCTGCGTAGAAGGATAAAGGACGCTCGATTATAATTACATAGCGGAAAACCTTTTTGCGGGTTTCTAATAACAGGAAAATCCCGGTACTGTTTGCATAGCAGCACCGGGATTTTCTTTTTTCTGATTAATGAGAGATATACCTGTTGAGAAGTTTGATTGTCGGTTTGATCTTTATCATCGGCATCACTATTATTGAAAGGATTTGTCGATACGGTTACGGCCATCAGCCAGTTTGATCCTATTTGGGAATGAAAAAACAGGGCAGCGGCTGCGCGTCGCTGTCCTGTTTTGCTGCGGGATGTTATTCTTTGATTGGCCGCGCTTGCGATTGGGCGATGGCTGCGATTTCTTCAGCCGGAATGCCTGTAATTTGGGAAATGGTTTCATAAGGAAAGCCTTTTTGGAGCATGGACAGGACGATGCGATGCCGCTCTTGTTCCTGTCCTTCTTTTCGTCCTTCTTCCAAGCCTTCTTCGCGGCCCTTTTCGATGTTGTACATCATGGAAATGTAGTCGCGCCGCGCTTTTTCTTGAATTTCGTATTTACGGCGCAGCTTTTCATCCTGAGTAAAATGCATTTCGCAGTTCATCGCTTCTTTGATGGCCGGTTCGCTCATGGCTAACACCTCCCGTTGTTCGTCGCTGCATTGATGAGAAAAGTAAGCGATCCATTGTTCAGACTTGCGCAATTTTCGAATGTCTCCGATGCGTATTTTTTCCAGCTCGATAAAATGCATTTCCAAATCGCCGATGAGGATGTCGTGGGTTTCATCGTTGTGTACGTGGTAGGAGTGATGACACGTCGTATACTGCTCAAAGGCGTTAAAGTCCATCAAGTTGATGGAAATGGCCGGCATCAGGCTGCGGTAGGGCGCGCCTTTATGAAGTGCGCCGCTGTACATTCTTGCCCAGTAGTATAAGGAACGGCGGGCCATATCGGGGTCTTTGCAGACCTGCACTTCGATATTGACCTGAGAGCCGTCGTTCATTCGGGCCCGTATGTCGAGGACAGACACCTTGCCGGCTTCGGTGATGGGCGTCATTTCTTTATCCAGAAACTCTAAATCGGTAAACAGGTCGTTTCCCGTTCGGTTTAAGATGCCGTTGATAAAGCTCAGGGTCAGCGATTTTTTCTTCTCATCGCCGAGGAGATATTTGAAAAATACGTCGTTGAGTCTGTTGAGTTCTCGCGTCATGGGAACCTCCTTAAACATATTGTATCACGGTTTTTTTATTCCATATAGAGGCGCGGCCTTTCTCATATAGCATAAAAATCTATAGGCGGGCCGGTAAAAAAAAGCCCCGCGGTGTCCTGGCGGGGCAGGATATTTCGCGGGGCTAGGAAAGCCGAAGGGAGTGCTTACGGTCGCGTATCAAAACCAAACGGCTTTGTCTAAGGCTTTGACCTGGCCGGTCGTCACGGTATGGACTTCGGGAATGGCGTCCATGTCGGTGAAGATGCACAGGCAGGCGTCAGACGGGGCGTTCTGCTTGATGAATTCGTCGTCGAATTCCATGAGCTTGTCGCCTTGCTTGACTTCCTGACCGTCTTCCACGAAGACCGTAAAGCCCTGGCCGTTTAATTTGACCGTATCGATGCCGATGTGGAGAAGGTATTCGACTCCGTCGGCTGTGGTCATGCCGATAGCGTGCTTCGTATCGAAGACGAAGGTGACTTCGCCGTCGGCCGGAGCATAGACCGTGTTTTCCGTCGGATAGACGAAGAATCCGTCGCCGGTCATCTTGCCGGCAAAGGCTTCGTCGGGAGCGTCGGTAATGGGATGCAGCTCACCTGTAAAGGGCGAGTTGAAGTACGTTTTTTCAGCCGGATTTTCTGGATTTGCCGGAGCGGCTTCGGGAGCTTCCTCCGTGGCGGTTATTGTCTGTGGTTCCGGCGCCTGCATAGGCGCTTCTTCTTCCGCCTCGACGTCCGGCGCCGTTTCGAGATATGTTTCCAGATTGGCTTTGATGACGGCGACCTGCGGGCCGTATACGACCTGTACGCCCGTCCCCTTTTTGATGACGCCGACGGCTCCTGTCGCTTTCAGGAGGGCGTCGTTGACGAGGGACGAATCGGCGACGGAGCAGCGGAGCCGCGTAGCGCAGCAGTCTACGGCGGTGATATTTTTCTTGCTGCCCAGGGCGCGGGCGATGGTCTGGCTCAGGGCGTCGACGACGGGAGCTCCGTCGTCGACGCCTTTAGCCGCCGCTTTGCGGGCATTGACGTCGGCCTTGGTGAACAGCTTCGTTTCCGTGTCGTCGTCTTCGCGGCCCGGCGTCTTAAAGTCGAATTTCTTGATGAGGAAGGTGAAGATGAAATAGTACAGGAAGAAATAGACGACGCCTACGGGGATGATGTACATCCAGTTCGTCTTATCCTCGCCCTGGAGAATACCGAAGATAAACAGGTCGAGGAGGCCGCCGGAGAAGGTCAGGCCTACGGCGATATTCAGCATGTGGGCGATCATGTAGGCTGCGCCGGCCAGGATGACCTGCACGTAAAACAGCAGGGGCGCAACGAAAAGGAAGGAAAATTCAATAGGTTCCGTAATCCCCGTGAGCATAGATGTCAGGGCTGCTGACAGCAGGAGGCCGCCGGCTACCTTTTTCTTTTCCGGCTTTGCCGTGCGGTACATCGCCAGGGCCGCGCCGGGAAGGCCGAAGATCATGAATATGAATTCGCCGGAGAAATACCGCGTCGCGTCGGCGCTGAAATGGGTGACATTCGGCGACGCCAGCTGGGCGAAGAAGATATTCTGGCCGCCCTGGACGAGGTTGCCGTCAATCATCATAGAACCGCCGACGCCGGTTTGCCAGAAGGGCAGATAGAAGACGTGGTGCAGGCCGAAGGGAATGAGGGCCCGCTTGATGATGCCGAAAATCAGGGTGCCGATATAGCCCGTGCCGGTGACGAGGCCGCCGAGGGCGAAGATGCCGTTTTGTACGACAGGCCATACGAAGCACATGGCGATGCCGACGAACATGTAGACGACGGTGGAAACAATCGGGATGAAGCGGGAGCCGCCGAAGAAGGACAAGGCGTTGGGCAGGACGATTTTATGATAGCGGTTGTGGAGCCAGGCGACGCCCAGGCCGACGATGATGCCGCCGAATACGCCTTCCTGCAGGGACAAGATGCCGCAGACATCGGCAATCGTACCTTCGAGAACGCTGTCGGCAATAGAGCCGTCCGGCAGGATTTGTCCCGACAATTTCAATACGGCGTTCGTAGAGGCGTGCATGACAAAGAAGGAAATCATAGCCGCTAAGGCTGCGACTTCCTTTTCTTGCTTCGCCATGCCGATGGCGACGCCGACGGCAAAGATGATCGGCAGGTTGCCGAAGATGACGTTGCCGGCGCTGCTCATGACGGTGAGCAGCGAGTGCAGGAGCGTGCCGTCGCCGAGGGCGCCTTCCAGGCCGTAGGTCTGAATGGTCGTTGCGTTCGTGAAGGACGCGCCGATGCCGAGGAGCAGACCGGCAATAGGCAGGATGGCGACCGGCAGCATGAAGCTTCGGCCGATGGCCTGCAGCACGCTGAAAACTTGGTCTTTCATACGGATTCCTCCTTGGAATAGGGATATAAAAAATGACAGAAATATCTACGCGGCCGTGTGGCTGCGAGGATGACAATATCGTGTTTATTGTATCATATTCCATGAAACCTTTTCTATATGCTGAAGATATTTCGGCACGAGAAAACAGCAGCGACTCTGCGGGAATCGCTGCTGTTTTCTTTTTATATGTTAGAGAGGTATGAATGAACTTGAAAAGAGATGGTTATGCCTGCGCGGCGGCCTGGCCCAGCGCGGCGCATTCTTCGGCGTTGTCCGGCGTTTCATTGACGATGGCCGTGCCGATGACGACAGCGCCGGCGTCTTCCGTGCGCTGTTTCCAGACATCCATCCATTCGCCCGTGCCCCAACCGTACGAACCGAAGAGACCGACCTTTTTGCCGCTTAATTTAGGAAGCAGCTCTGCGAAGAATGGTTCAACGATCGTTTCTTCCAATTCTTCTGCGCCCATAGCGGGGCAGCCCAGCAAAATAACGTCCTTCGATGCAACGGCATCTACACTTGTATCTTCGAAACGAACCGATTCTACATCGGCGCCGGCAGCTTTGACGGCTGCTTCGATTTCCTGCGCCATGGCTTCCGTATTGCCAGTGCCGCTCCAATATACGATTTCTACCATTATAAATTCCTCCTTATGCTACGATGAGTGATTCTAACGTTGTCCCAACAGCAAATCTGTTTATGTAGTCTTCCCGGCAGCAGCTGAACATTCGGAATATACGGGACGCTTTGTCGGCGTCGCCGTAGACCTTCCAGTCGCCGCAGATTTTGGCGTGGTTCCCCTTGTGGGTAATGAAGCCGCATACATCTTCTAAGGGATATCCGAGAAAAATCCCGGACTCATGGGGAAAACAACCGCCTTCGCGGAACCGGTCGGCCAGGTGGTCCAGCATGTGCTCCAGGACATCGCCGGCGGCGTAGCCGTACTGCGTTAAAAAGGCCATGACGGCCTGATTCTGCACGTAGGACGCGACCATTGCCGGTCTGTATACATATAACAGGGTGCGTTTGGGACAGGCGTACAATATGCGGAAGTGAAGACCTTTTTGGTTATACATATGATTGTATTTATCAATTAATTTTTCGTAATCTGTTCGAGATTCCAAGCGGGGGAGGCAGAGAAGCGAGCCCATCTTTAATCCCGCTAAGGTAGGCGAACAGTGATTGACTAATATAGCATCGATATTCATGCGCATCCTCCGTTTCGTCATTTGATAACTATATCATACCAATAATGAAAGTAAATGTCAATATATAAATGATATATTTTTTCAATATTAAACAAGGAAAAGGATGGCGGATAGCTATCTGCGCCGCGAGAGTATATAATAAAGTAAAGCGCAGTATCTGCGCTGGAAGGAGGAATTTGCATGACACAGGAAACGACAGCCGTCGACACAAGCTGGTGCTTTGGCTGCGGAAAAGAGAATCCCATCGGGTTAAAATTAGATATGAAAGAAATAGACGGCGTGTGGACGGCCTACTTTACGCCGAAGAAAGAGCACGAAAGCTACGGCGACCGCATGCACGGCGGGCTGACGAGCACCTTGCTAGACGAAGTCATGGGTGACTGCGTGTTCCGCAAGGCCGGTAAGCCTGCTTATACGGCGAAGCTGGAAATCCGCTTCCGCAACGCCGTACGCATCGGCGAAACGGTCAAGGTAGAGGGCTGGATTACGTCGCGCCGGGGCCGGCTGGTCACGGCAGAAGGGCGCGTCATCCACGAAGACGGCTCTGTCGCTGCTGAAAGCTCGGCGAAGATGATGCTGGCGAAATAAGCGCGGCAGAAAGGAGGCGCCTATGCCTGTCAATTCCTTTGAAACCTATCCCATGTCCTGGAAGCCGGCATGGAGTAAGGAACGGCCCCTGTACCAGTCGCTGGCGAAGCGTCTGGAAGACGACATCCGCTCCGGCGCGCTGCTGCCGGGGACGAAGCTGCCGCCGCAGCGGGAGCTGGCCGATTTTTTGGATATCAACGTCAGCACTGTGTCGCAGGCCTTCCGCATCTGTTCGGATAAGGGCCTGCTGACCAGCGTGATCGGCAGCGGAACCTTTGTGGCCTACGACGCCATGACGAATTTGTCCCTCGCCCCCGACGGGACGGAGCCCTTGATTGAGCTGGCCTCGATGATGCCGGAGACGATCGCCGTCGACGGCGTCGTCGCGTCGCTGCAGGCTATGCTGACGGAGGAGAAGGCCCCAGCGTTCTTTCAATACGGCAGCGGCTGCGCGGCGTGGCGCAGACTGGCCGCCTTGGACTTGCTGCGCCGCGCCGGCGCAGTGGGAAAAGAAGGAGCCGTGGCGGCGAACGGCGGGCAAAACGCCATTGTCGCCTCCCTTCTAGCCCTGTGCCGTCCCGGAGACCGGCTGGGCGTAGACCCTCTCGTATATTCCGGCCTCAAACAGGCCGCTAGGCTGTTGGGCGTGCGGCTGGTTCCCGTCGCGCAGGAACAGGGCGAAATGAGCGCCGACGGCATTCGCTATGCCGTGCAGAATCACCAGATCAAGGGGCTGTACGTCGTGCCGGACTTTCAAAATCCGACGGCTCACGTCATGAGCGAACAAGGCCGCCGCACGATAGCCCAGATTGCCGAAGACGAAGGGCTGTTTATCATCGAAGACGGCGTAGCCCGGCTCATGGCCGCCGATCCGCTGCCGACGATTCAATCCCTGGCTCCGGAGAGAACCTTTTTTATCCTCAGCCTGTCGAAGGTACTGCTGCCGACGCTGCGCATGGCCTATATCCTCTGCCCTCCGGCCTATGCCGGTACGCTGCAGGACATCGTGCAGAGCCTGCACCTATCGCAGTCGGAACTGCTGGCAGAGCTGACGGCCCGCCTTCTCGTGTCCGGCGCAGCGGAGGCGCTGATTGTAGCCCGTCGTGAAGGGGCTGCCCGAAGGAACGCCATTGCCGAGGAAATCCTACAGGGATATACGCTCTTAGGCAGTTCCGAATGCCTGAGCCGCTGGCTGGTCCTGCCGGAAGGACTGACGGGGACGCAGGCGGAAGCCGAGGCGAGACGGCGGGGCGTAGCCGTATATGGCGACGCCCACTTTGCCGTCGGTCCTGCAAGTCGGCAGCACGGCCTGCGCCTGGCTGTGACTGCTCCGGCTGACGACGACGAACTGGCCGAGGGGCTGAGGCGGCTGAAATCCATATTGGACGATTGGCACCCGTAATTGTATGCCATACAATTTTCTCATTGTATGGAAAATTCTCCTATGCTATGATGAAGCTGTAAAGATAGTACAATCGATGCAAAGGAGGGCTATATGATGAAATGCTATGTTGTCGACGCCTTTACAAAAGAGATGTTTAAAGGAAATCCGGCGGCAGTCTGCGTCCTCGATTCGTGGATATCGGACGAACTCATGCAGCGCATCGCCATGGAGAACAACCTGTCCGAAACGGCCTTTACCGTCAAGGAAGGTGACGCCTACCGCCTGCGTTGGTTTACGCCGGGCGGTGAAATTGATTTGTGCGGCCATGCCACACTGGCGACGGCCTACGTGCTGGCCCATTTCGTAGCGCCGGAAGAACAGGTATTCCGCTTTCAGACGATGAGCGGCGAATTGGTCGTCTCACGGGACGGCGAACGGCTGTCTATGGACTTTCCGGCTTATGAGATAAAGGAAATCCCCGTGACGGACGCCATGACGGCGGTCATCGGCGCGCGGCCTGTGGCGGCGTATATGGGACGGGACTTGGTCTGCATCCTGCCGGCAGAAGACGACGTGCGGCAGGCGAAGCCCGATATGGAAGCGATGAAATCCTTAGACGGCCTGCTGCTGCACATTACGGCCCAAGGGACAGACTACGACTGTGTGAGCCGCAGCTTTGCGCCGAAGCTCAACGTTGCCGAAGACCCGGTCTGTGGCTCCGGCCACTGTCACATCGTGCCTATCTGGGCCAAGGCGCTGGGAAAAGATCACATCAAGGCCTACCAGGCGTCGAAACGAGGCGGCGAGCTGTACTGCAAACTCGACGGCAGCCGCGTGACCTTGGCAGGATACGCCTGCCTGTATTCCGTCGCGGAGCTGCACGTATAAATTAGGGGGATACAGGGACGCTGACGTACAGGATATACCATACCGGCAATGCCAGTAAGTATGCGCATTGCCGGTATGGTTCTTTTTTTTAGAAGTATGTAAAAAGTCCTGTATTAGGGGGTGCGTAGGTTGCTAGTTGAGGACGTTTGTGCTATCCTAAAGTCATAAAGTATAGTATCATGAATACTTTATCAAAAATTTTTTTGAAAGGGTGGATACATATGAGACGTACGGAACTACGAAAGAAAGTGTTGTACGCGCTGGCTGTAGCGAGCGTAGCTACATTTGTTCACGGGGGGGGGGGGGCCGACATACGCAGCAACGCTTAACGGACATGAAATAACGGATGGCGTCGTAGAA
>OGXK01001575.1_pt1 | contig 12059 bp, 9 predicted proteins | sample 1576261 | NCBI WGS metagenome assembly OGXK01 (sample SAMEA3541581, study PRJEB24748) | human gut metagenome | biome: human gut; feature: human-associated habitat; material: faeces | place: China | collected 2012 | reverse complement strand
GATATATCGATAAGGCGGCTTCAGAGATGGAATCTTATAATATAACGATCACTAAACTCTTTTTCGATCAATACAATAACAAGACATTTGATGATATTGTCCGCAACCTGTTGGATGAAAAAGTAGATGGGGTATTGATTGCAACACTGTTTACCGACTCTGTTATACGGCTTTCGCAAGAGCTTGACAGGAATGAAATTCCCTATGTTTATGTTGACTCCAATATTGAAGGGCAACATCAGTTGGCATATTTCGGAACGGAGTCTTATGATGCCGGAGTGATTGCTGCGCGATTATTGACAGACAAGATTTCTTCGACTTCGGATATTCTGATGGCACGAATTATTCATAGTGGAAAAAACGACTCAAATCAAGGAAAGAACCGGAGAGAAGGCTTTTGTCATTATCTGAAAGAAACAGGATTTACCGGAAATTTGCATGAAGTAGAATTGAAAATCAATGATTCGGTTTACAATTTTATCAAGCTGGACGAAATCTTTGAAGCGAATGCAACTATAGAAGGAGGAATCATCTTTAATTCAACTTGCTACATCTTAGGAAACTACCTGAAAGCAAGAGGAATGCAAAAAGTAAAATTGGTTGGCTACGATCTTATTGAAAGGAATACTCAACTGCTCTCCGATGGCGTTATCACTGCATTAGTAGCACAGCGTCCCGAACGACAAGGATATGATGGTATCAAATCATTGTGCAATCATTTGCTGTTCAAGCAGAACCCCGAAAAGGTGAACCTGATGCCGATTGATATTCTTCTAAAAGAAAATCTGAAATATTATCTGAACAATAAGTTATAAACCATATAAATAAAAGAACCATGAATGAATTATTTAACGTAAAGGACAAAGTTGTTGTTATCACCGGTGGAGCCGGAATCTTAGGTAAGGGTATCGCTGCATACTTAGCTAAAGAAGGAGCTAAAGTTGTTGTACTCGATAGAAGCGAAGAAGCAGGTAAGGCATTGGTAGAAAGTATCAAAGCTGAAGGAAATGAAGCTATGTTCCTGTATACGGACGTAATGGACAAAGAAGTGCTGGAAGGTAACAAAGTGGAGATCATGAAAGCCTATGGCCGTATTGACGTATTGCTGAACGCTGCTGGAGGTCTCGAAGAGCGCGAAATGCGCGCCTGGGGTGGTGCGGAGACACTGTTTTGTGCTCGGGGAGCACAAAATGCGTGCTTTTTAGAATGCTGTTTTGCGCCCGGTGGGCGCAAAAGGCGCATCTTTCGCTTTGATGAGGCTTAGATAGGACATTGAACGCTGCTTTTTTGCGGAAAATGCGCAAAAAGGGGCTACCTTTTTGCGCGGCGGCGTGCTATGATAATTCTGTATTAGTATCTGTATGAAAAAGGAGGCGGAGAGAATGAAGCGCGCGGGGAAACTGCTGGTGATCGGATTATTTTCACTGCTGCTTTCGGGCTGCATGTTCACGACGCCGGAGACGTCGCTCTACCGCCTGCCGAAGCTCGCGGGCGAGTATGAGTCGCTCGAATCGCAGATCGACGCGCTGCTCACAAACGGTGCGGAGTATGCCGCGCCCACGTCGGGCAGCAATTTGCAGAGCGTGCAGATGATCGACCTCGATGGTGACGGCAGCGAAGAGGCGGTGGCCTTCTTCCGCCGCGCGAGCGACAAAAAGCCGATGAAGATCTACATCTTCAAAGCCGACGGCGACAGCTACGAGCGCTACGCCGTGATCGAGGGCACATCGAGCCAGATCTACAGCGTGAACTACGCGGATCTGGACGGCGACGGGCTCAAGGAGATCCTGGTCGGCTACAAGAGCAGCTCGGATGTGCAGGGGCTTGCCATCTATCCGCTCTCTCCCGGCACGTCGGAGTCGCTTTTGACGACGGGCTATTCCCGTTACGCGAACCTCGACATGAACGGCGACGGGAAGCAGGAACTTTTAATTATTTGCAGCGACGAAGAGAGTACGGCGCGCGTCGATTACTACGACTGGGATGACGGCGCGCTGCACGCGAAGTCCTCGCTGCGCCTGTCCGCCTCGGTGGCGGAGCTGAGCCGCCTGACGGCCGGCACGCTGACGGGCGGGGAGAACGCGCTGTTCGTGACGGGCGTGACGGGCGACAACCTGACCGTGACGGACGTGCTGGCGCTCAAGGGCGGGCGGCTGCAGAACATCGCCCTCGGCGCGGACGCAAATCAGGTACCCGCGGAGGAAATTTTCCTCGGTCTTTTCCCGCGCGATGAAAACAGCGACGGCGTGACCGAAGCGCCGAAGACGCGTCCCTTGCAGCGCTTTGACCGCGAGAGCGAGCTGCAGTATTACGTTGTCTGGGAGCAGTACAGCATCGACGGCACGGTGACGGACGTGCAGAGCTGCTTCCACAATGTGGCGGACGGCTGGAGCCTTGTGCTGCCGGACGAGTGGGACAAGGACCATCTGACCGTCGAGCGCAGCGCGGGCAGCGGCGAGACCGCTGTGTCCTTCTACCGCGCGGGCGAGGGCGGACTGAGAGAGAAACTGCTCACCGTCTACACCCTGACGGGCGAGGCGCGCGAGGGACTTGCCAACATCGGCAGCCGCTTTGTGCTCACGCAGCAGGTGGAGGCGGTATACGCCGCACGGATCGGCGATGCATGGAATATCACGCTTGATGAGCAATCGCTGCGCGAGCGCTTCTCGCTCATCACAGCGGAATGGACGATGGGAGACAACTGAGAGGAGAAACGATATGAAAAAAGTGCTGGTGCTGGAGGATGAAGCCAGTATCCGTAGTTTTATTGTCATCAATTTGCAGCGTGCGGGCTACGAGGTCGTGGAGGCTGAGTGCGGCGAGGAGGCGCTTCAAAAATTGCAGGAAAATCCCGACACGAAGCTGTGCCTGCTCGACATCATGCTGCCGGACATCGACGGGTTCGAAGTCTGCCGCCGCATCCGCATGTCGAACGCGCAGGTCGGCATCATCATGCTGACGGCGCGCACGCAGGAGATGGACAAGGTGACGGGCCTGATGACCGGCGCGGACGACTATGTGACAAAGCCGTTTTCGCCCGCCGAGCTCACCGCGCGCGTGGACGCGCTGCTGCGCCGCATGGGCGAAAACACGCCGGCCACGCATACCGGAGAGTTGTATCAGCCGCCGTTTCTGCTGAACCTGACGAACCGGACGCTTGAAAAAAACGGCGAGCGCGTCAAGCTGACGCAGATCGAGTACGCGATCGTCAAGCTCTTTATGGAAAACAGCGGCAAGGCGCTCGCGCGCGAGGAAATTCTCGACGCCGTGTGGGGCAAGGGCTACTTTGGCGAGCTCAAGATCGTGGACGTGAATGTCCGCCGCCTGCGCCTCAAGATCGAAGATGACGCGCAGGAGCCGAAGTACATCTCCACCGTGTGGGGCTTTGGTTATAAATGGACGGTGTGAGCGCACCGAACGAAGGAGGGGCAGCGATGCCGGACAATCGAAAAGGCTTTGCTTCGGCGCTGCACATCCGTGGCCTTCGTCAGCGGTGGATGTTTTCGGCGGTGCTGCCGATCTTGCTGCTGCTGGTGCTGGCGGTGGCGCTTTTCAGCGTGGGCGTGCAGGAATACTATTACAATGCGATGCGCTCGGGCCTTGAGAGCCGCGCGCGTATCGCGGCGGAGACCTTCACGGGCTACGGCGTGAAGAGCTACAGCGAATATTACCGCCTCGCGTCGTACTCCGCCGAAACGTTTGAAGAAAAGGACACGATCGAGCTCCAGTTCATCAACACGAACGGACGCGTGCAGGTCTCGTCCTACGGGCTGACGGCGGGCACGCTGCCCGGCACGAGCGACGTTGACAGCGCGATCGGCGGTAAAATGGCGTCGTTTCAGGGCCGCGATCCGCAGACGGGGGAGAATATCCTCGCGGTGTCGTATCCGCTGTTTTTTAACTCCCGCGTCGTCGGCGTGCTGCGGTACGTGACATCGCTGCGCGAGGCGCAGCATCGCGTGTTGGTCGAGTCGCTGCTCGCTTCGGCGGCGGCACTCGTGTGCATGGCGCTGATTGCGGCGTCGAATGCTATTTTTATCAACAACGTCGTCCAGCCCGTCGCAGTCGTGAGCGACGCGGCACGCCGCATTTCGGGCGGCAGCTACGGCATCATGATCGAGAACCACTACCGCGACGAGCTCGGCGAGCTGGTCGACAACATCAACGACATGTCACTCAAGATCAGCCAGGCCGAGAAGATCCAGCAGGAATTTATCTCGTCGGTCTCGCACGAGCTGCGAACGCCGCTGACCGCCATCAGCGGCTGGGCGGAGACGCTTTCCGCTGACCCCGGCGCGAACATCGACCAGACGAAGCGCGGCCTCGGCATCATTTTGAAAGAGTCCCGCCGCCTGACGACGATGGTCGAGGAGCTGCTCGAATTCACGAAGATGCAGGACGGGCGCTTCACGCTGCGCGTGGAGAGCGTCGATCTTGCCAGCGAGCTCGAGGACGCGATCTACACCTATTTCGAGCTCTTCCGGCAGGAGGGCATCGAGGTCAGCTACAAGGGCCCTGACGAGGATGTGCCGCCGATCGTGGCAGACAGCGAGCGCATGAAGCAGGTCTTCTGCAATGTGCTCGACAACGCGGCCAAGCACGGCGGCGCGGGAAAGCGCATCGACGTGAGCGCCGCGTGCGAGGATGGACAATTTGTCATCCGCGTGCGCGACTACGGCCCCGGCATCCCGGAGGAGGAGCTGCCGTTCGTCAAGCAGAAATTCTACAAGGGCTCGTCGAAGGCACGCGGCAGCGGCATCGGCCTTGCCGTGTGTGACGAGATCGTGCGCCTGCACGGCGGCACGTTCGACATCGCCAACGCCGAGGGCGGCGGCGCGGTCGTGACGATCTCGCTGCCCATGTCGTAAAAAATAGAACGGGTGTTGCATTCTTGCAAAACCCGTGGTATGATATCGCATAGAAAAAGGAGAACCATTCATGGCAGAAGAAGCAAAAAACAAGGCTTCCGCATCCAAGTTCCGCACGAGCATCGGCGGACAGGCGTTGATCGAGGGAGTTTTGATGCGCGGTCCGGGCAAGCAGGCTATTGTCGTCCGCTCGCCGGACGGGCTGGTCGAAAAGGTCGAGGAGCTGACGCTCGTGCGCGACAAGTACCCCGTTTTGGGCTTACCCATCATCCGCGGCGCGGTGACGTTCGTCGATTCGATGGTCAAGGGCGTCAAGGCGCTGATGTTTTCGGCGGACTATTTCCCCGACGAGGACGTCGCCGAGCCGAGCAAATTCGACCAGTGGCTTGAAAAAAAGCTCGGCAACGAAAAAATGCAGAAATTCATCACGGCGCTGGCGGTCTTTCTGTCGCTGGGGCTGACGATCCTGCTCTTTTTCCTGCTGCCGACGTTTCTGGCCGGCTTTATCGACCCGTATATCAAGAGCGCGGCGGTGCACAATCTGGTCGAATCCGTCATCAAGCTCGTGATCTTCTTCGCTTACATGATCCTGTGCTCCAAGCAGAAGGACATCTACCGCGTGTTCCAGTACCACGGCGCGGAGCATAAGACGATCTTCTGCTACGAGGCGGGGCTGCCGCTGACGGTCGAAAACTGCCGCATCCAGCCGCGCCACCATCCGCGCTGCGGCACGAGCTTTCTCTTTGTGGTCGTGGTCGTGTCGATTTTAGTCTCGAGCCTTGTCTTCAGCTTTGTCAACTGGCGCAACATGTGGGTGCGCATGGCGCTGCACCTGCTGCTGCTCATTCCAATCGTGGGCGTGACGTATGAGTTTAACCGCTACGTCGGCGGGCACGACAACAAGGTGACGCGCTTTCTGGCGCGTCCGGGCCTGTGGCTGCAAAACTTTACGACCAACGAGCCGGACGACAGCATGCTCGAGGTCGCCATCCGCGCGCTCGAGCTGGTCATTCCCGAAGAAAAAGGCAAGGATGCGTGGTAAGCATGGCAACGACGTATAATAATCTCTATCTGGATCTGCGCACGGAGCTGAGGCGCGCGGGCGACGAGGAGGCGACGCAGTCGGCACGCGAGCTCGTCTGCGCCGCGGCGGCAAAAACGCGCGAGGAGCTGGTGCGCGACGGCTCACTCTACGCCTCGCCCGAGGTGGAGAAGAGTGCGCGCGAGCTCGTCAAGCGCCACTTGGCGGGCGAGCCGGTGGCGTATCTCATCGGCGAGTGGGAGTTCTATGGTCTGCCGCTCGACATTTCGCCCGCGGTACTCATCCCACGCCCGGATACCGAGGTACTGGCGACAAAGCTCATCGACGCGGCGCGCGGCGCGGGGGCCTGCCGCATTCTGGATCTCTGCGCGGGCAGCGGATGTATCGGCCTTGCCGCGGCGGCAAACCTGCCGAACGCGCGCGTGCTGCTCGGCGAATATGACGAAGAGGCGCTCAAGATCTGCCGGCAGAACATCCGCCGCAACCGCTTGACGGCGCGGGTGGCAAGCCTGAAGATCGACGCGCGGGAAAAGCCCGCGCGCACGCTGGGCGAGTTCCAGTTTCTGGTCAGCAACCCGCCGTACATCCCGAGCGCGGACATCGACACGCTCGACGCTTCCGTGCGCGAGCACGAGCCGCGCCTTGCGCTTGACGGCGGCGCGGACGGGCTCGACTTCTACCGTGTGATCTGCGAAAAGTGGCGCGATGCCCTGTGTGAAAACGGCATGCTCTTTTTCGAGGTCGGCATCGGGCAGGCGGATCAGGTGCTGCGCATCATGCGCTCGCACGGCTTTGGCGACATTCAGATCGTCAAGGACCTCAACAACATCCCCCGCGTGGTGTACGGCACGCGCGTGGAGACCATTTGAAGCGAATTTAGTTTACATAAAGAATCGGGAGGAACGCGAACATGGCAGAAAAGTCTCAGACGAAGGCAGCTGCGGCAATGGCCGACGACAAGAAGCGGGCGATCGAGACCGCGATGCAGCAGATCGAGCGCACCTACGGCAAGGGCTCGATCATGCGCTTTGGCGACAACACCGTGAGCAATGTGGAGGCCATCTCCACGGGCTCGCTGGCGCTCGACCTGGCGCTCGGTATCGGGGGCCTGCCCAAGGGCCGTATCATCGAAATTTACGGGCCTGAATCCTCCGGTAAGACGACGCTGGCGCTGCATGTGCTCGCCCAGGCGCAGAAGGCGGGCGGCGAGGTCGCGTTCATCGATGCCGAGCACGCGCTCGACATCACCTATGCCCGCGCGCTTGGCGTCAAGGTCGAGGATATGCTCGTCTCCCAGCCGGACACCGGCGAGCAGGCGCTTGAGATCACCGAGGCGCTCGTGCGCTCCGGCGCGATCGACGTCATCGTGGTCGACTCCGTCGCGGCGCTCGTGCCGCGCGCGGAGATCGAGGGCGAGATGGGCGACAGCTTTGTCGGTCTGCACGCGCGCCTCATGTCGCAAGCGCTGCGCAAGCTGACCGGCGCGGTCGGCAAAACGAACACCATCGTCATTTTCATCAACCAGCTGCGCGAAAAGGTCGGCGTCATGTACGGCAACCCCGAGGTCACGACCGGCGGCCGCGCGCTCAAGTTCTATTCGAGCGTGCGCATCGACGTGCGCCGCATCGAGGCGCTGAAAAACGGCAGCGAGATCATCGGCAACCGTACGCGCGCCAAGGTCGTGAAGAACAAGATGGCGCCTCCGTTCCGCGAGGCGGAGTTCGACATCATGTACGGCGAGGGCATCTCGCTCATCGGCGAACTGATCGACCTCGGCGTCAAGCTCGGATTGGTGCAGAAGAGCGGCTCGTGGTACTCGATGGGCGAAACGCGCATCGGTCAGGGACGCGACGCGGCCAAGCAGTATCTGAAAAACAATCCCGAGATCGCCGATAACCTCGAAGCGGAGATCCGCTGCAACTTCGACAAGCTGATGACGGGCCAGTCCCGCGTGGCGGCAAAGGCCGCGGGCCGCGCCGTAGACGTCAGCGCCGACGATTTCAAGGATGAAGATTGAGAAGATCGAACGATCGAAGCATAAGCAGGAGCGCGTTCTCGTGTATCTGGAGGGGGGAGACCTCCTCCGGATCACCGAGAGCGAGCTTCTGCGTTTCGGTTTATGTATAGGACTGGACATTGACGATAGGACTGTGGTAGAATTGCAGCAGTCCGGCGCGCGGAGCGAAACGCGCGTGCGCGCGGCGAACATGATCTCGTCCCGCCCGCTGTCAAGGAAAGAGCTTTCGAAAAAGCTCAGGGAAAAGGGGGCGGTCGAGGCCGACACCGAATCGGCGTGCGACTGGCTCGAGGAGATCGGCGCACTCAACGACGCGGAGTATGCCGCAATGCTCGTGCACCATTACGGCGGCATGGGCTATGGCGAGGCGAAAATTCGCGATGAGCTCTACCGCCGCGGCGTGCCGCGCGAACTGTGGGAGGACGCGCTGTCAAAGTCGCCCGACGCGCAGGAGGCCATCGCGCGCGTGATCGCGCAGAAGACAAAGGGCCGCGCGCTCGATGAAAAGGGGCGCAAGCGCCTGTCTGACATGCTGCTGCGGCGGGGCTTTGCGTGGCGCGATGTGCGCGCGGCAATCGCCCAAATCAGCGAGAATGCGACGGAATTCGATTACGAAGAGTAGTCGTTTGACTATTTTTTACAATTAGTTTACGATCAGGAGGGGTTCTATGCCCTATAACGTTTCTTTCATTTCCTTGGGCTGCGCCAAAAATCAGGTCAACTGCGAGCAGATGATGGCCACAGTGCAGCACGCGGGACACGACATCGTCTCCTCGCCCGAGGGGGCGGACGTGGCCGTGGTCAACACCTGCGGCTTTCTGGCCTCAGCCTGCGAGGAGGCCATCGATAATATCTTAGAGATGGCGGCGCTCAAGGCGGAGGGCAAGCTCAAAAAGATCATCGTGACCGGCTGCATGGCGCAGCGCTACAAGGACGATGTGCTCCATGAGCTGCCCGAGGTGGACGCGGTGCTCGGCACCGGCAGCTACGGCGAGATCGCCCGCGCGGTCGATGAGGTCATGGCGCCCGGCGGGCTGCGCCCCTGCTACATGGGCGACATTCAGAACTGCGTGCAGGGCGGCGCGCGCATTTTATCAACGCCGTCGTGGTATGCGTACCTGCGCATCGCCGAGGGCTGCGACAACTGCTGTGCCTACTGCGTCATTCCGCGCCTGCGCGGCCGTTACCGCAGCCGCCCGATGAACGAACTTCTGGACGAGGCGAGCGAGCTTGCGTCCGCGGGCGTGAAGGAACTCATCGTCATCGCGCAGGACATCACGCGCTACGGCACGGACTTGAACGGCGAGCACCAACTTGCCGCACTCCTGCGTGAGCTGTGCAAGCTCGATTTCCACTGGATCCGCTTACACTACCTCTATCCCGATGACATCACCGATGAGCTCATCGACACGATCGCGCAGGAAAAGAAGATCGTGCCGTATCTCGATATCCCCATCCAGCACTGCAACGACGGCATCTTGAAGGCGATGAACCGCCGCGACACGAAAGAGAGCATCCGCAAGGTTTTCCACGACCTGCGCGCGCGCATCCCGGGCCTTGTGCTGCGGACGTCGATCATCGCCGGTCTTCCCGGCGAGGGGGAGAAGGAGTTCGAAGAGCTCTGCGGCTTCCTGCGCGAGGAGAAGATCGAGCGCGCGGGCGTGTTCCCGTTCTCGCCCGAGGAGGGGACGAAGGCCGCGACGATGGAGCACGTTCCGATGGAGGAGGCCCAGCGCCGCACGGAGCTTTTAGTCGACGTGCAGAGCGATATCATCGACGAATACAATGAATCCGTCCTCGGCGATGTGCGCGAAGTGCTGTGCGAGGGCTGGAGTGAGGAAGCGCAGTCCTTTGTCGGCCGCAGCTACGCCGAGTCCGTGGATATCGACGGAAAGATCTACTTTTCCGCAGAACGTGATATCATGGCAGGCGAGTTCGTCAATGTCCGCCTGACCGGCACGATGGACGGCGAGCTGACCGGCGAAGCGGTCGAATAAGTAAATGCCCCGCAGGGCAGGAGGAAAGAGAGATATGACAACTGCAAACAAATTAACGATCCTGCGCATTGCGCTGATCCCCGTATTCTTAGTGGTGCTGTACCTGGACTTCGCGGGTGCGAGATGGTGGGCGCTCGGTATTTTCATTGTCGCGTGCCTGACGGACTTTGCCGACGGCTACATCGCCCGCCACTATAATCAGATCACAAATTTCGGCAAGTTCATGGACCCGCTGGCGGACAAAATGCTCGTCATGGCGGCAATGTGCTACTTTGTCGAATGTGGGCAGATGCCCGGCTGGTGCCTCGCCATCGTGCTGCTGCGCGAATTTGCCGTCTCCGGCATGCGCCTTGTCGCCGTGGAGCAGGGGCGCGTCATCGCGGCCGCGTGGTCGGGCAAGGTGAAGACCGCCTCGACCATGGTGTGCCTGTGCCTGATGCTGGTGTTTGAGAGCAACCTTTTGAATGTCGTGTGCATCGCGGTCATCGTGGCAACGACCGTGTACTCCGGCATTGAGTATTTCGCAAAGAACCTCGACGTCTTCAAAGAGGCGGACTAAATCCGTTATTTCATCTTCTCAAAGGAGATCTATCATGTATTTATACAATTCCGCGACCCATAAAAAGGAAGAATTCAAGACCCATACGCCGAACCATGTGGAGATGTACACCTGCGGCCCGACCGTGTACCACTTTGCCCACATCGGCAACCTGCGCTCCTACATCATGGAGGATGTGCTGGAAAAGTACCTGCGCTTTTCGGGCTACAGCGTGAACCGCGTCATGAACATCACCGACGTCGGCCACCTGACGAGCGACGCCGACGAGGGCGAGGACAAGATGGTCAAGGGAGCCAAGCGTGAGCACAAGACCGTCATGGAGATCGCCAAGTTCTATACCGACGCGTTCTTCGCCGACTGCAAGAAGCTCAACATTAAGCGCCCCGACGTCGTCCAGCCCGCAACGGGCCTGATCGACGATTATATCAAGATCATCACGAAGCTGCTCGACACCGGCTATGCCTATATCGCCGGCGGCAATGTGTACTTCGACACGAGCAAGCTCTCTCGCTACTATATCTTCAACGACCACAACGAGGAAGACCTCGCCGTCGGCGTGCGCGAAGGCGTGGAGGAGGACGAGAACAAGAAGAACAAGAACGACTTCGTCCTCTGGTTCACGAAGTCCAAGTTCGAGGATCAGGCGCTCAAGTGGGATTCCCCCTGGGGCGTCGGATATCCGGGCTGGCACATCGAGTGCTCCGGCATTTCGATGAAGTACAACGGCGAATACCTCGACCTGCACTGCGGCGGCGTGGACAACGCCTTCCCGCACCACACGAACGAGATCGCGCAGAGCGAGAGCTACCTCGGTCATCCCTGGTGCCTCCAGTGGTGCCACGTGGCGCATCTCAATACCTCGCACGGCAAGATGTCTAAATCCAAGGGCGAATTTTTGACGGTCTCGCTGCTTGAGGAAAAGGGCTATGACCCGCTGGCGTACCGCTTCTTCTGCCTGCAGAGCCACTACCGCAAGAGTCTTGTCTTCACGTGGGAAAACCTTGACAATGCGGTCGCCGCGTACAACAAGCTCATCGCGAAGATCGCGAACATCAAGGACGAGGGCGGCGTGGACGAGGCCGTTCGCGCCGAGTACCGCGCAAAGTTCATGAAGGAAATGGACAACGACCTCAACACCGCCATGGGCGTGACCGCGCTCTACGATGTGCTTAAGGCCAAGACCACGGGCGCGACGAAGCTCGCCATCATCGGCGACTATGACACGGTGCTGAGCCTCGACCTTCTCAAAAAGGCCGAAGCCGAGCGCGAGAAGAAGGAGAAGGCCGCGTCCCAGCAGAGCGCGGGCGGCTTCACGGTCGTCTCTGAGGACGGCACGGCGGACGAGGGCATCGAGAACCTGATCCGCCAGCGCGCGGAGGCCAAGAAGGCGAAGAATTTTGCCGAGGCTGACCGCATCCGCGACGAGCTCAAGACGCAGGGCGTCGAAGTGACCGATATGCCCGGCGGCGCAAAGTGGAAGCGCGTGTAAAAGAATTTTTTAGAAAACGCAGGCGCGGCGGACCATCCGTATTGAACGTGTAATGGATGAAAACGGACAGCCGCTGGTAGTTGATGT
>OGXK01001570.1_pt1 | contig 12086 bp, 12 predicted proteins | sample 1576261 | NCBI WGS metagenome assembly OGXK01 (sample SAMEA3541581, study PRJEB24748) | human gut metagenome | biome: human gut; feature: human-associated habitat; material: faeces | place: China | collected 2012 | reverse complement strand
TCAGAAACCTATGTGTCATTTTTTATAGGTGTTGCACTTGTATTGTAAATTCGCCCAGCAGAAAAGGCAATATGAAATACTTCAGAAATCGTCTGCACAATGCCTTCTGTCGGCGTCAGCACAAAATTAGTTTTTACGCACAAAAATACGCCTAAGGCTGTAACAAACATGGTCAGCAGAAATAAGGTCATGCTGATATAGGCCGGAAAGTGAAATTCCGGTATCAGCCAGTCATATACATCCGTCACGACGCCAAAAGCCAGCGACAAGGGAATCTCCAGCAAATACACCGCTTTAATTTTCCGCGACAACACGCACTGTATCAATACAAACAGCAGATAACAAAGGATAGACGCCGTCCCCAACGAAATATGATAAATCTGCGATATGGCATACATGACGGAGCTAAATGCCGCGACGCCCATGACGTAGCGGATATTCAGCACGACGGCGACGGCAATCAGATTCAGTCCCAGTACGTACCAGATAAAACGTTCTATTGTTTCCTTACGAAATCCCAACATGATACATCTCTCTTTCTTTTTATGTATGCCTGCCTCTATGAGCAGCAGCCACAGCGCAAGTATGAAGCATGCTGTATATTAGGATAAACGTAATCGCTCACGGCTGCGTCGTTATATTTTGTAGCGCCTTGGTTAACAGAGAAAAAAACTGCTTTTTTTCATCCTCACCCATGCCCTGCAATAACGTCCGGCCTGTATACGTGCCGTTCTCAGCCATCGCGGCGCATAACGCGCGGCCCTCCTCCGTAAGCGCAACGGTCTTATAGCGGCCGTCCCGTTCGGAAACATGGGTCGTCACCAGCCCCTTGGCCGCCATCCGCTCTACAATGCCGCGGGCAGTCTGATGGGCAACGCCCAGATAGGCTTTCAAATCCACGGCCGACGCACCGGCATGCTGAGAAAAAAATATAAGGCTGTCCGCCTGCTCCGCTGTCAAGCCGAGTTCTTTAATTTCTCTGTTTCGTATGGTCATGATGACATTGGCCAGTTTGATAACATTGCGCGCCAAAATATATTCTGCTTCAACCATGAATCCCTATCTCCTATACGAAAATATACAGCATAGTGTGTATTATACAAGCCGCCGTCGCGTTTGTCAAATATACGAAAAAAAGACTGCACGCCAGTGCTATAACACTTCGCGTACAGTCTTTTCAGCTTTATAGAATATGCAGTTATGCCACGCTTTCTTTTTTCCAGCAGCCGCCGTATTTCCAGATGGCACCGCCGGCCAGCGTCGCAGCTAACAAGCCGACCTTCATCGCCGTCGCGTTGGCCGCCACGAAGGGGACGTATTCGGCCAGGTACGTATCTGTCACGATCATGCCGCCGGCCGCCCAGCCTAAAATGGCACCGCCGACGTAGATGAGGATGGGGAACTTGTTCATGATCTTAATGACCATGGTGCTGCCCAGGATGATGATCGGCACAGAAATCAGCATGCCGAAGATGAGCAGGCCCCAGTGGTTGTTCGTCACGCCGACGATACCGAGGACGTTGTCGAGGCTCATGAGCACGTCGGCCAGGATAATCGTCTTAATCGCCGCGCCTAAGGAATCCTTCGCCTCGATGTGGTGCGTCTCTTCCTTGCCCTGGGCGCCGATGAGCTTGATGCCGATGCCGACGAGCAGCACGCCGCCGACGGTCTTCAGGAACGGGATGAACAACAGCCACGACACGATGAACGCCAGCAGGAACCGCAGGAGAATCGCCCCGGCTGTGCCGTATAAAATAGCCTTCTTCTGCAAGCGAGGCGGCAGATTTTTCGCCGCCATGCCGATGACGATGGAGTTGTCGCCGCCAAGGGCCAGGTCAATCAAAATAATCTGCACGATAATGCCAATGTCCAATAATAAGGTATCTGTCAACGTAGGTCCTCCTTTTGAATATACGCAGTCAAACAAGCATCTGCTTGTCTTTGTATCTTTACCGTACCTCTATTGTACAGGCAGTCAAATATAATGTAAAATATGAATATATCAGCTTAAATAGCAGCTTTTTGCATATTTCAAAAAGGAGCGCGCCATGAACTTTCACGATATACAGGCCTTTTTGGCCATCGTCAAATACGGAACCATCAGCAAGGCCGCCGATGAATTATATATTTCCCAAACGGCCGTCACGCGGCGGCTGAAAACGCTGGAAGACGAGCTGGGCATCCCCCTGCTGGATCGGGGCCGGGGCATCAAGGAAGCGACGCTGACGCCGTCGGGACGTGATTTCCTGTCCATCGCCCAGCGCTGGAACGCCGTGTGGGAAGAAACGCAGCGGTTCAAAAGCTTGGGGGAACGACTGTCCTTATCGATCGGGTCGGTACAGATCCTAAACGATTACGTCTTTCCCGCCCTGTATTCCCGCCTGCTGACCCATTCGCCCGGCATGAACCTCTACATCCATACGGAGCACGCCATCGAATTTCCCCCGCTGGTCGAGCAGCGCGTCATCGACGTGGCCATCGGCTGGCGCGATTCGGCGTCGCCGGAGCTTTCCTGCCAGCCATGGCGACAGTCTCCCCTGGTCTGCGTCATGCCCGGCGACCCGCAGGAGTCGGCCCAGGCTCCCGTCGATCCCCGCCGGCTGGACTGCACGAAAGAGCTGTACATCAACTGGCCGCCGTCCTTTACGCAGTGGCATGAAACGTACTGGCCTGCCGACCAATTTCATCCCAGCTATGTAGCCAGCGCCCAGCTGGCCCTGCAAATCATGGCCCACAGCGGCAGCTGGGCCGTCATGCCCCTGTTCTTCGCCAAGTACGCCTGCCAAAAAGGCACGTTTGCCTACCAATACCTGACAGACCCGCCGGAACCACTGACGGCCTATATCCTCACCCATAAGACGCCGCGGCCGAACGTCCAAAAGAGCCTGTCCATTTTTTTTAATTATTTAAATCAATTAAGCGACATTTTATTATAAATCGCTTTTGCCATCAAATCTATCGTTCTTTTATCTGCTTATAGGTTATCCCCCACTGCTCCATAGCCAGTATAACCGGCTCCATCAGCTTTCCCAAAGGACTTAAAGAGTACTCCACGCGAGGCGGAACTTCTTGATAAACCGTCCTGATAATAATACCGTCTGCTTCCATCGAACGCAGACTGTCGGTCAATACCTTCCGGCTGATACCGCTAAGGCTTCTTTGCAGCTCGTTAAATCGCCACGGGCGTATCCGCAAATTGCGTAAAATAAGTAATTTCCACTTGCTTCCTACTAATTCTACTGTCGTCGCGACGGGACACTCAGGCAGTTCCTTCTTCGTACGCATCTGTTCGGCCTCCTTTCAATTAATTCTTTATTTTATTATACGACAGAAAGGCGGCCGCAGCATATAGTTATAAAAAAGTGACTACGTAACTAAAAAGTGCCTACTTGCCTGCTATCGCAAAAACGGCCTATACTAATGTCATATTACGAATAGAAAGAAGGCCTTTCGATGAACCAATATATTGAAAAAATGCTGACGCGCCATGCAATACGCCGGTTTCAGCAGCGTCAGATCGACGATGAGCTCCTAGAACAAATCCTGTTATCCGGACTATACGCTCCAACGGCGGGCAACAACCAAAAATCTCGCATCGTCGTCTGCCAAAATCGCGAAATAAATAAAAAATTGGGGAAATTGAGCCGCGCCTTGATGTACGGCGATTCCAATCAAAAACTGATCGATTACGTCGTATCCCATGATCAACCCAGCATTCTAGATGATCTTTCGATTACAGACGGATTTTACGGCGCACCGACGGTTTTGACAATTTTTTCACCTCAAACGCCGTATACGCACGATGACGCTACCATGATTGCGGCCCACATATGGCTTGCTGCCCACTTTCTCGACCTGGGAGCCTGCTATATCGGACGAGCTGAACAGGTTTTTGCTACACCGTACGGAAAGGAACTGCGCCAAATCTGGGGCATAGAAGAGAATCTGATTCCTGTATGCCACATCTTGTTAGGATATATAGACGGAGACGCCCCGAAATCCAAAGCCCGCAAAGGCAATCGCATCGTCCGCATCAGATGATCGCCGCATTGGGCTTTTGCGCAGCTCCTCCGGAATACAGACAAAAGTCCCCCTTAGCAGAGCCAGACCATAACCTACATGAAATACTCCCCGACTATGTCTTGTCCATGACTTGCCGGGGAGTATTTGTATTAATTGCATAATTGCATATATCCTATTTTTCAATAGCTGTTTTAATTTTTTTCGCCAAGCCTTTGATTTTCGGCAGCGGTACGGAGCATACACCCAATCGTACGCCCAGGGCCAACGGCGCGGCGAAGACCAATTCGTCCTGCAGCGCTTCGCAGACCGCCTGGGAGTTGGCCGCAGGAATGGAAATGAAGAAGCCCGCATGGTAGGGGATGACGCGCAGGCCGCACTGCGCCGCTTCTTCCGTAAACAGCGATGCCCGCTGTTGAATAATGCGGAAAAATTCCATCCGTTCCTCGTCGAGACGCTTCGTCAAGGCGGCGTCGCCCCGGATCGTCGTGAGGAGCGTCATGGCCGCGCGGTTGACGTTGGACCAGGACGTACGGGCCGAATAGCGGCCTAATTCTGTAAATTCCTTGATGACGTCCTCGCTGGACGACACGCCGACGAGGGCGCCGGCCCGCTGTCCGTACAGCGTATAGCCTTTGGACATGCTGAACGCCGCCATAATGAATAAATGGGGCGGCAAGTTGCTGAACTGCTTCATAAAGGTACGGACTTCGTTCTTTTCGCCGGCATAGGCAATGTAGGCGATATCGACGAGAATCGAAATGCGCTTGCCCTGCTTTTCATGGAAGCGGCAGACCTGCAGCACCTCCGCCCAATCCTGATCGGACAAGGCGAATCCCGTCGGGTTATTAGCCGGCGTATTCAAGATAATCAGCAGGGAATCCTGCTTGCGCAGCACATCGGCTACGGCCGAGGAAAAAGACTCGATATTGAATGCGCCGCTTTCATCGAGCAAGGCAAACGTCGTAAGCCTGCGGCCGATTTCCTGGCACAAGCTGCCGTATATGCCCCAGCGCCAGTCGGACGCCAGGACGTCGTCGCCGACTTCCGAATAGTTGGCGATGGCGATGTGAACGGCTCCGGTACCGCCGGCCGTCGCTACGGCATCTATATATCCTTCGGGACGATATGCCTCGAACGTTTCGTCTATCGCCGCCTTGCGGTAATCCGCCAGGCCGACAGGCGGCGCGTACGTAATAAAATCAGCCATCGGCAGGGACCGATAGATCTCTTCTACGACGGGAAGACACCCCAATACTTCATCTTCGCCGGCATAGCAGCCTACCGTGGCGTTGACGACGCGCTCCCGGCCGTATGCCGCCATCGCCGCCTGAGCAGCCTGGCCGAATTGAAACACGGCGTCGTGTAATTGTTTTCCTTCTCTGCTGGACGCAGCCATAAACGTAGACATATAATCCCTCCTTGAATTGCATGCTTTTTTATTATACTATATGCTGCCCAAAATGAATATACGAAAAGCGCAAAAAATCTATGTATTCTTTATACATCATCGCCCTCCTCTTTAAACAATGTCTATGAAATGATAAAAAGCTTTAATGTATGCTTTTCGCTGTCAACATAAAACGACAGCGAATCCGTTTCCGCTGCCGTTTTACATGCTTCTGTTATATTAATGATTTATGTTTCTGTACTTTGTCCCGAGTTCCGGCCGTCTGCATCGCCAAGGTGCACCAGCTCCGCCAGCGTCACTCCTTTTACCGTTAAGAGCCGCCGTATGATTTCATCGCTCTCTATGCTGTCGTTGGCGATGAGCGTGACAGCTAGCTCAGCCTGCTCGCTGTCCTCGTCGGACAGGATGCGGAAGGCTTTGACGTTCATCTGTCTGTTTTCCAGGTATTCGGCCAAACGCCGCGATTGCCCAATCGTATTCTTCATGATAATATGTACCGTGTATTCCCGGCGGTGCTGGCTGCTGAGGCGCTTGTCCAAGCGGATGAAAACGGTCAGCACGACGAAGATGAGGACTGTCGCCGCGACAGCTACGGCCAGATATCCCGCTCCTACGACGAGTCCGATAGCCGCGACGGCCCACAGTCCGGCCGCCGTCGTAAGGCCGCGGACATTGCGCGCCTTCTGGTTTGCCAGTATCGTGCCGGCGCCTAAAAAGCCGACGCCGGAAATAACCTGGGCGGCGATGCGCTCGGGGTCGGCGTTGCGGTAGCCGTACAGCAGGAAATGGTCCATGGCGATGTTGATCGATATGATCATGCACAGGCAGGAGCCGACGCAGACCAGCGTGTGCGTCCGAAGGCCTGCCGCCTTATTCTGCGCCTGCCGTTCATACCCGATAATCGCGCCCAAAAGCAGGGCCACGCACAGGCGGATAATGCTGTCGGTCGTACTGATTACCATATGCCTCGTCTCCTTTTTATGATTTTTTTCTTCCATCTTTAATATTTGTTTAGATAGGTATATTATAATGTATGTCAGCTTCTTGCGGAAGCTGGCCTACACATGAGAAAGAAGGTCTTACCGATGGGTAAACGCATACATTATCTGGATAATCTCCGCACCTTTTTAGTATTTGCCGGCATTTGCTTTGCCGCGCTGGGAAATTTCAGGCCCTTTCCCCTGCTGCATCCCTATGTTCCCGCTCCGATGCACTCCATCGAAGGGCTGGCCATTGATTTTCTGCACAATTTAGCCATCGTATGCATCGTGCCGGCAATCTTTTTTATCAGCGCCTATTTCGGCGCGTCTTCGCTGCGTATCCACATGATTCGGCCCTATTTCAAGAGCAAGTGGACCCGTCTCGGCTGGCCCTGGCTGGTCGGCACAATTCTCCTGGCTCCGGAGCTCCTGTACCTTGCCAGCCGGAGCTGCGGCAGTCACGGCGACGGCCCGGCGTTCTCAATCGTCCACCTGCCGTTCTGGTCTGCCTATTTCCAAAGCCCCTTCTTCTGTATCGGGCTGCTCCTGCTGTTTCATCTGGCCTTGATGGGCGCAAAGAAATGGCGGCGTTCCCTCTTTCAGCGGGCGGCAGCCGCGCCTCCCTCAGCAGGAATCCTGGCCGGCTTCTACGTCCTGCAGCTCATCGTGGCCGCGGCCTTCTTCGGGCTGCTGCTGGCGGCGCACCGCACGCCGGACCTTTGGTTCCCCCTGTATGTACTGTACCTTGCGGCGATGAGCGGGCTGTACTTCTGCTTCGGCGTGTACGCCTTCAGGCATCGCTGGTTCACGGCCGGAGGCTACGTGCCGTCTTCCGTTCACATCATCGGCGCGGCCTTGCTATTGGGCGTCGTCGTCGCCTCGTCCTATATTACGATGGGAATTTCCGTATTTATTTCCGGCACGCTGTTTCCCTTACTGCTGTTCTTTTCCATCCTGCAGCTTCCCCTGCTCCTGGCCTTGCTCGCCGCCTTTGCCAAATGGGGAGACATAGAAACAGACAAGACAAAGCTGGCCGCCGGCCTGGCCTATCCGCTGTACGTCGTCAGCGACACGCTGATTCAGAACACGGCCTATTTCCTCCAGCCCCTGTCCCTCGGCACGCCGCTGAAATTCATCCTGACGCTGGCCTTATCGTTCCTCTACGGGTATATGATATGCAAATACGCCCTGCGTCATCTGCCTTGCTTCAAAACGCGCTGACACTTGCTGATTCATGCGTTTTGCGACGGTGATTTGCGTTTTTTGCATATTTCTATCAAATTTTCCGCGTTTTATGCTATGATAAGCATACGCGACGTTACGCAGTCTTTCTTCTAATAGTAATACTATATAATACATAGAGAACAGGAGTGCTTACATTACATGGACACGTTATTGCAGCTTATGGAATCGTATGGGTATATCGCCATGTTCATCGCCATGGTACTGGAAAATGCCAATATTCCCATTCCCAGCGAAGTCGTCCTCGGCTTCGCCGGATTTCTCATTTCCCAAAACATCTTCGACTTTTGGACCACCGTCGTCATCGCCTGTCTGGCCGGCGTCGTCGGCTCCATCGTCAGCTACTGGCTCGGCTCGTACGGCGGCCGTCCCTTGCTGCTGAAATACGGGAAATACATCTTCTTCAACGAAAAGAAATTCAATATGGCAGAAACGATGTTCAATAAATACGGCGGAGCGGCCGTCTTAATCTGCCGCTGCCTGCCCGGCGTGCGGACCTTTATCTCCTTTCCGGCCGGCGTGGCCCGCTATCCCTTCGGACGCTTCGTCGTCTTCACCATCATCGGCACGATTCCCTGGACGCTTCTCCTCGTGTGGGCCGGCTCAATTCTGGGAAGCCATTGGAAGGACCTGATTCAGTACAATCACATCTTCCTCGCCGTCATCGTCGCCATCTGCGCAGTCTGCGCCCTCCTCTTCCTCTGGAAACGGCGCCGCGGGAGATTGGCAAAATGAAACATTGGCTTTTTGAAAATCGATACGGCCTGACGGTCGCCTGTATGGCAGCAATTATTTTGCTGCCTTTTTTGGGTATTGCCCCCCTGACGGATCCCAACGAGCCCGTATACGGGCAAACGGCCAAGGAAATGCTGCTGGCCGGGGACTGGCTTTCTCCCCGCATTTACGGCCAGTTCTGGTACGACAAGCCGCCCCTGTTTTATTGGCTGGAAATGCTGTCCTACAGCCTCCTCGGCATTTCCGACTGGTCGTCCCGCCTGCCCAGCGCTGTCGCCGCCGTCGCGACAGCCTTATTCGTCTACATCCAGGGCAAGGACCTGTTCAATCAAACCATCGCCTTCATGGCGACGCTCATCTTGCTGACCAGCGTCGGCTTCATGTACGTCGGCAAAGCCGCCGTCACGGACATGACCCTCATGCTCACCCTGACCGTCGCCATGATCTCCCTGTATCGGGGTAAATATTACCGGGCCTACGCCTTCTGCGGCTTGGCCCTGCTGGCCAAAGGCCCTGTCGGCTACGCCTTTCCGGCGCTCATCATGCTGCTGTATATGGCCGCTACCCGCCAGTGGGCCCTTCTCAGGACGATGAAAATTCCCCAGGGCCTCTGCATCGCCTTTCTCGTCGGCCTGCCGTGGTACGTATTTATGTATCAGACCCACGGCGATATATTCTTGCAGACCTTCCTCGGCTACCATAATCTCGTCCGCTTCATCGCGCCGGAGCATCCGGGACAAAACAGTATTTTCTTCTTCATTCCCGTCTTTATCGGCGCGATGGTCCCGTGGATTCCGGCCCTGGCTCCGGCAGTGCGCCGCTTGTTCAAAAAACGCGACCCCTTTAACGACACGGTGCTGTTCTGCCTGATTTGGGCGGCCTTTATTTTCGTCTTCTTTTCCCTGTCTCATACGCAGCTGGTCACGTATATCGCCCCGGCCTTCCCACCGGCAGCCTATATCATCGCCTGGTATCTGTACCGCTGCTATCTGGAAAAGCGCCCGCCTCTCGGTGCAATCGCCGCCGCCTATATCCTGGCCGTCGGCCTGTTGCTCTGCAACGCCATTCCGCTGAACAAAGGGGCGGAATTTTTCGCCCAGCCAATCCTCATCGGCTCGGTCCTGCTGAGCACGGCCTTGTTCCTGCCGGCCTTCCTGCTGTACCGGCAGCTCTGGAAGCAGGCCTTCGCCTCCGCCGTCGTCCTCATGGTCGTCTTTTCCTGGGCGGCCTTCGGCTTCGTCATGCCTCGCATCGCCGAGCACACGACGTCGTACGAAGCGGCCTATATCCTCCACGACGTATACGACGGCCGGTCCGATTTATACATCGAAAAATTTCTCCGCCCGGGCATCGCCTATTACAGCAACCTGCACGGCATAGAATGGCAAAAGGACGACCTGCCCGACTTCGCCGCCCTGCTGACGTCTCCCGATAAGGCCTATATCGTCATGACCAAGACGTCCTTCCTCAAGCTCAATCAAACGGTGCCCGAACTGCGGCAATACGGCATGGCGGCAGATCTGCCGGCTCAAGTCATTCTCATCAATCATCCATAGGAGGTATGCAATGAAACACCGCCCTGTATTTTTCCTGCTCGCCGTCCTCTGCTTCCTGTTTCTGCTCCTCGGCAACAGCCAGCTGGCCGTCACCGACCCCGTCGAGTCCAACTACGCCCTGACGGCAAAGGAAATGGTCTTGTCCGGCGACTGGATTTCTCCGCAGATTTACGGCACGTACTGGTTCGATAAGCCTATTTTTATCTATTGGATGCTGTGTATTTCCTACACGCTGTGCGGCTTTACGGATTTCGCCTCCCGCCTGCCCGGCGCCCTCTTCGGCACGGCGTCGGTCGTGCTGGCGGCATGGTATATGCTGCGCCGCACGGGCCGCATGACGGCCGCCCTCATCGTGGCTGCCATGACCGTGACATCTCTGGCCGTCTGGGCCATCAGCCATTCCATTATTACCGACCAGATGCTCTTCTTCTTCACGTCGGCGGCCATGTTCTTCGCCTATATCGGCCTGACGGAGGGGAAAAAATGGTACGTCGTCGCCGCCTACGTCATGGCCGGATTCGCCGTGCTGACCAAGGGCCCCGTCGGCATCGTCCTGCCGGGAACGTTCCTCCTCGTCTTCATCGCCTTGCGCCGCAATACGCAGTATATCAAGCGCCTCTTTCCGCCTGCCGGCATCGTCCTGTTTCTCCTCGTCGTCCTGTCCTGGTACGGCACGATGTACGCCCGCCACGGCTCGGCTTTTATCGACGGCTTCCTGGGATTTAACAACGTCGTGCGGGCTACCGTATCGGAGCACCCGGAAATGAACGTCTGGTATTACTACGTCGTCCTCGTTCCCGTCAGCCTGCTGCCCTGGACCGGCCCCTGCCTGTACGGCCTGTGGAAACGGCGCGGCTGGACGGACGAATACGTCTTCATGACCGTCTGGGCCGTCGGGACCATCCTCTTCTACACAGCCATGGCGACGAAATACCCGACCTACGCCTATATCGCCAATATGCCGCTCCTGTACCTCGGCGCATTGGCCGTCATGGATCTCCAGGAAAAGAGCTCGCGCAAACGCTGGACAATCGTCACTGGCCCGGCTCTCTTCTTCTGGCTCCTGTTTTTGGGAGCGGCCCTATTCGCCAAGCCCGGCGCCGTCGTCCTGGGAGACCTGTTCTGGCTCATCGTCTTCATTCCCCTGGCCATGGCAATCCTCGTCTTCTCCCAATGGCAGAAGGCCCTGCCGGCGATTCCCATCGTCATCACAGCCGGCACCATGGTCATATACGGGCTTCTGACCTTCCAGGTATTGACGCCCTTTTACGAATACCGCTCGTCGTCGGCTCTCATCGAAGCTTCGTCGAAGTTCCCCGGCCAGATATATTTCTTCGAAGAATACCGCACGTCCTTCGTCTATTACACGGACAAGGGCGCCGTCTGGACCGCGCCGTCCAGCTTCGATGAAAACGCCCGCCTGAAACGGGACGCCGTCTGGTCGAAAAAGCATCTCTTCCCGACGGAAGAAGAACGCACCGTCATGGATAAGCTGCAGCGCCGCGAAGCCCTGACCCTCATCGTGCCGCGGAGCCGGTACGACGATTACGTCGCATCGCCCTTCTTCCCCCTGACCCGCCAGCTGGGAAAATTCGGCACGTACACCGTGTTTACGACTTTATAGGAGGCCCTTATGTCTACGATTGAAACCTTTCTCTCTTCACTGCGGCAGTATGAAGGCGACGGCGTGTACAATCCCTGGCGCGATTACGACGAGCGCTGCGACTGCGGCCCCGACGCGCCCCTCATCCGCAGCCGCCAGCTGACGGACTACCTTCGCCGCCGTATCGGCCGCGCCAAATACCTCTTCGTCGCCGAAGCCGCCGGTTATCAGGGCTGCCGCTTTACAGGCGTAGCCATTACGTGCGAGCGCATGCTTCTGAACGCACACAAGCAGGTGACCAGCGCCATGGTCCTGGGCTACGACGGCCAGCGGACGAGCCGGCCCGACTGCCCCTTTATGACCAGCAATCCCCAGCGGCGGCAGGGCATGAATGAACCGACGGATACGTACGTATGGGGAGCTATTCTGGACAACGGCCTTTCGCCGGACGACGTCATTCTCTGGAATATATTTCCCTTTCATCCCCACAAGGATTCGCCCTTCAGCAACCGCACGCCGACAGACGCCGAGCTGGCCGC
>OGXK01001566.1_pt1 | contig 12113 bp, 7 predicted proteins | sample 1576261 | NCBI WGS metagenome assembly OGXK01 (sample SAMEA3541581, study PRJEB24748) | human gut metagenome | biome: human gut; feature: human-associated habitat; material: faeces | place: China | collected 2012 | reverse complement strand
CTATACTGAATTCTTCCTTTTACACTTTCGATTCCGAACGTTACATCATGACTTACGACAATAAAAGTTTACGGGATTTATCCGCTAACGCCCCCTACGACTTCATCTACATTATTGCCAACACGCAAAAATATGGTGGTGGAGCCATTTATAACCATTACGGCATCAGCATTTCCGGTAACCTCCATGCGGCCAAGGTTTATGTTCACGAGTTCGGACACCTATTCCTCGGCCTTGGAGACGAATACGTGGAAGTCGGTAGCAGTTACAACGATATGTACCCGACCAACGTGGAACCCTGGGAGGCCAATCTTACCACACTGACAAACTTTAATAAGAAATGGAAAGATATGCTTGATAAAGATACTCCCGTTCCCACTACCTACGATCCCCAAAATCCCAAGAAACTCGGAGCCTATGAAGGAGGTGGTTACGTATCCAAGGGTGTTTACCGTCCTCGTTATGATTGTTTGATGAACACCCTATCCGGTGATGACTTCTGCCCCGTTTGCATCCGGGCTATCAAGAAACAAATCGATTTCTATACCCGATAAATAAGAAAAACGTACCTTCAACGGTACGTTTTTCAGCATAAATTGTAGCACAGAAGGTACAATGTCGACTTACAAAACTTTGAGTCTTTAACACTATACACAAAATCAATTTCCACCCGTAAAAGCCCAATCAGATTTATAGGCCCAACGAGAAGGACATTGTTGTAAAACCATTCTTAAGCGTTTCACTTGATCAACAGAAAGGGAATTTTTATAACTATACATATCCATTACATTAAACGAAGTAAAATACTCTAAAGGACGAGTAGGATCATTTTCCGGTTGACCGTCCAGATTATTAGCTTTAAACACTGAAGGGTAAAAACCATAATCAAAACTATAAGTATCCGGACAATAATCACTATCACCATCTTCATTCAAATACTTATACATATCACATCTCGTTTGAAGAATACCAAAATATTCAGCCATGGGGGTAGCCAAACTAAATTCATTTGATCCTTGTACTGCTGTTGGCGTATAAAGGGCCGCCAAATTCACCATAAAACCAACTTCTCGACAATCTTCAACATCATCTAAATTAAAAGACTCCTTATGTTCCCAATCCAACCCAGGAATAGAAGCCAAGTCATAATCCGGATGCATCACCCTAGGAGGCCACATCTGATATGACGTGGAAGTTCCCGTTGTAGAAGTAAACGTGGTAAACTTAGCCAACCAAATATTCAAATATTTATTGGGATCCCAAATAAGGCGTTTCCATTTTGCCAATATATATGACAGATAAGGTTTAGTCTTATTTGAAGAAGTTCCCATATTCGTAAAATCTGATACAGAAATATTCTCTATATTCTTTCCCGGTTCCTGCATTTTTAATCCATTCTGATCGTAAGTTGCTAGTTTAAACACGACTTTAGCATTTCCAGCATTAGGATCAGTCGTTATTTTACGATTAAAAGCATCAGAAACACGTTGGAGCTGCTCTTCCAAAAACTCCACGCTTAAATCATAGGAAGGAGTCGCAGTAGCTGGAGGAACAAGTACATGAAAGACAACTGGAATCACAATCTCTTCGTAATCCTCTTTGGGCAACTCCCTTATCGTAACTTCCAAACTATTACTTTCTAAATTTCCTCCTTTCGCATAAAATTGTAGAACTGTTCCGGGAACATCACTCATCGTTGCATAGTAACCATCTTCCAAAACATTTCCAATTTGATCATACACTTTCACATAACCATCCGGAATTTGGTCTGCCGGAACTAAAAATTCCTCCTCGATTTCTTTACCATAAAATTCTCTGGTCTCTTCATCTCGACCGTAAGACATTACATTTTTTTTAGCGTACACAAAAGTATGGAATCCCATTTTACAAACACCATTAGGAACTAACGTTTTATGATCTGCACGCAATTCAATCCTTGAAATCTCATCCGGAGAAATATTCAAATCAAGAATTACACTCTCCTCTTTTTCACACGAACTTAACATAAGTAGCGTGACAAAAATCATTATTATATATCTCATAATATAACTTTTACATTTGTATTACTTCCAACCAGGATTCTGGAGGACATTATTATACATCAATTCATAATCTGCAGGAAGCGGGAATGTATAACGATAGTCGTTACCTTCTAGCGTATAAGTTTTAATTTCATCCGTTGCCTCATCCTTTGCCTTACGAGAAACACTAGCTCCAGTTCGTTTCATATCCAGCCAATTCATCTGTTCCTCGTAAACAAATTCCTTGCGACGTTCTTTCAATATCTCGCCTATAACATCACCACCCGTGTAACCAGCATATCCAGGAATCTTACTACTTTTGAATTCATTCAACAAATCCAAAGCACCGTCTTTACCTTGACGAGCTAAAGCCTCTGCCTCTATTAATAACAAATCTGAAAAACGGAAAAGAATATGTACATCATTAACATCATGTTCATTTGTACATTGCCATTTTGTAACATATACCTTCCCATCTATCTCCTTAAAATAGACTTCCCGACGGATATCATCTTCATCATAAAGATCATACAATTCCTTTGAAGGACATTGAACCAACATTTGTTCCGGTCTTCCCCATGGAGCATAATCATTCCCGCCATAAGCATACAAAGAAAAACGCAACAAAGCAAATCTATGAGGCTTCGTCGTAGACTTTGTCAATGGAACTGTTGTCAATTCAGACTGCTCTTCAACAGTACTCTCCACTCGTGCACCCATCCTTGCTTCTTTTGCATAAAACTCAGCCTTACTCCAATCATCCTCTTCTGCAGCACAAGACCCGGCTTTAAATTGATAAGCTTGAGCTAAAATCGCATACATAATTCTCTTATTAAAAAAAATATTCCAAGACTCCTCGGGAACAGTTTCATATTCTAAAACATCCGTAATCTCCCCTATCAACGTTTTATACAAATCTGTCTGTTTCCATCTTTTTCTTCCTTGTACGACATCTGCATCAAAATTAAACGGAATTCCATACTCATCTTTATCATAAGGAGCAAATAACTGATTCAATCTCAACAAATAATAAGCACGCATCACTCTCCCCTCTCCCGCAATCCGTTCATAATCTGTTTTATTATAATCTGGTACATTTTCCAAATCTTTCAATACCATATTAATATAACCAATCGATACAAATACTTCTTTCCACAGATCACTTGGGAATAAATATCCTTCCCAATTTTTTATCTCTCCATACTCTTTAATAAAGTTTTGTCCCCCTCGAGACGGATTCGCAAAATCATCAAACAAGAAATTTTCCAAATCTAAATCATTCGTGTACAAAATAGAAGAAACATTGTTACGTCTTGTAAAAGGATATTGCACGTACTCACCGTTAAACATAACCGGACTACTTACGTATCCTTTACAATAACTTGATGAAGTAGTTGCAAACAACAAGGTAGACATTGCTCCTCGTACATCTTCCATCGTATAAACAACCTTCGTATTTTTAGGAGGCATATTCAAAAAGTCCGAACATGCCCCGCATAAAAATACAACAAGCACTAATAATATATTCTTTTTCATAATTCCTAACTTAAATACCTATTGATAAAGAAAATGTATATGAACGAGCACTCGGATAAGTGAAGGCTCCTTTCGTTTCAGGATCTATTCCTCTGAACTTCGTCAACGTGAAAACATTTGCCATATTGAAATTCAAGCGAGCCCGAGTGATATGTAATTTATCACAAATACTTTGCTCTAAATTGTATCCTAATGAAATATTATTACATTTCAAATAATCTCCTTTTTCAAAACGGAAATCAAATAATTGATACAAATATTCAGTCCGTCCCGTATCATACCTAGGAATATCCGTTAGATCTCCGGGTTTTCTCCAACGATTTGCCTCAATCTTCAGTACATTTTTAGCAGCCGCGTAAGCTGTTCCCCCGGAATAATATTGGAAAGAACGAGCCAAATGACCTGTCATGTAAGTAAACTGAGCAAAAAGACTAAACCGTTTATAATTAAATTGTGTCGTAAAACCTCCAGTGATAGGTGGATCACTCCGTCCTAAATAGCTCCGGGAAGCATTAGCCAGCTGGACAGTCAAATCATTATCCATATTATAAACATATTTTCCTTCAGCATTCAACATCCCTAATCGATTCCCGTCATCATCAAACCCATCTACATAAGCCAATGTATTTCCAGTATACGGATCAACACCTGCAAATTTATACCCATAAAAAGCTCTTACCGGTTGTCCTTGAATATACAGACTATATAAAGATTCAAATGTAGAATTGGTACTTGCTGAAATTTCACTTAAGTCTTGATAGTACGTTTCCGTAACCTTATCCTTATTTTTAGTAAAATTGACTGAAGTCACCCAACTAAAATCATCCGTGCGAATATTCAATGTCCGTAAACTGATCTCCCAACCTTTATTATTAACAGATGCGACATTCGCTGTAACAGCAAGACGACCTGTTGATGCCGCAATTTTCTTTTCATCCAACAAATTACGAGTATCATTATTATAGTAATTGACAACCAAATTAACCCGATTGTTAAATAACGAGGCATCAAAACCAATATTCCGATTCTCTTGACGTTGCCACTTGATCGAAGGATTCGAAGGATCATAACGATCCATGATTTTCTCACCATCATATGTTAAATTACCGACTTTCCTCAGAACAGAGAAAGGAAGGGCATTACGGTCAATACTTCCAACAAAACCATAAGAAGCTCTTATTGCCAATTGGCTTATAAAACCGAATCGAGTCATAAAAGGCTCATTATGCAGATTCCATTTTCCACTCACATTCCAAAGAGGAGAGAAACGATTCTTTGTTCCGATAATATCAACACCATCCAAACGAGCACTTCCTTGCACCACGTAACGATCTTTATAACTATAAGAGCCTGTTACAAAAAGGGAAACACTTCTATCTTGAGATTCAGAATGTCCTCCCAAACTTGACAACGAGCTTTTAAAAGCCGATTTTATCGTCATTCCCGTTAAATCAGGATAACTCGCAACACCATAAACATCACTCCATTCAGGAATCATACTTGAAAAACCATATCCTTTTGTTGAAGAAACTTCCTGTCCCAAATAAGCATTGATATAATGATCTCCATCAGAAAATCCACGGGCAAACTCCAATTGATTACGAATTGTCCATTGTTGAGAACGCGAAGTAGATTCTTTCATCATTCCATTGTTCATTTCATCCGGGACTTCTCCCTCTGAATAGATTCCTCCCAACCAAGAATTATATTTAGAAGCGAAAGATCCTGGAACCAATTCCTGCATTGAATGATTGTTTGAATTCGAAAAAGTTCCCATAGAAGAAAGCATCAACCCCTCAATAATCTTGAATTCTAATTTCAAGCTCACTTGATTACTTAAGTATCTCGATTTCGCTGTATTATTATTCAAATCTTCTAAAATATTAAAATCATATTCATAACCGTCTTTTATCGAACTCTTGGTTGAATAAGAACTACGATCATAAACATAATTCCCATTATCATCATACGGACGTTCATAAGGATTAGCGTAAGTAGCATAATCCAAAGGATTGACCGGAGAAGCAGAACTACGGTCGTTTCTCAACGTGCTACGTACATCAAAATGAACTCGTAAAAATCTATTGAAATCATGGGTCAACTTTATAGAAGCTCCCATACTTTCATACTTATTATTTGGCATAACTCCTTCTTGAGAAAGGTAAGAAAGACTACCATAATATTGTGTTCTTTCATCTCCTCCGGAAAGAGAAATACTATAATTTTGTGTTTGAGCCACTCGGAAAATTTCATCAAACCAATTCGTGTTGATCTTACTTAACCGATCAATTTCAGCGTCAGCCTCTACTTTGGATATTTTACCATTATCAACATCCTTCAATAACTGGTAAACCCGTCCTCCGATATTCAGTCCAGGGAAATCCTCATAAATACCACGCTCAAAGGCGATTTTTTCCTTAGTATTCATCATTTTCAAACGATTACCAGGAGCTTCACTCAAGCCATAGGAAGCTTGAATGTTTATATATGAACGCCCAACAGCTCCTCTCTTCGTGGTAACAACAATAACTCCATTAGCAGCACGGGAACCATAAATTGCAGTTGCCGCAGCATCTTTTAGTACGGTAATACTTTCAATATCATCTGGAGGAATATTACCAATCCCACTAGTCAATACTGTCTCTTGAAATTCAGTACCACCCATACTAATTTCCGGAACATCTCCCGAAAGAGGCATTCCATCGATGATCCAGATAGGATCTGTATCTCCTGTCAACGAATTTATACCTCGAATCCGGATTGTAGCTTGAGCTCCTGGTCGCCCAGACAAATTCATAACAGCAACTCCCGCCATCTGACCTTTTAACACATCTTCTATACTTGTATACCCCTTATTGGCTATATCTTTAGAAGTCACGACCTCAACAGAACCTGTCATTCTTGTTTTCTTAATTTCCTGGTAACCAGTTACCACAACTTCATCCATCTCGGTAACATTATCTTCAAGTATTACAACGATTGGTTTCTCTTGCTTTTTATACTCTATTGTTTTTGTTTTCATTCCAATAAAAGTAAACATCAGCATGATCTTCTCCTGTTCCGGGATGACTAATGTAAACTCACCTTTCACATCAGTAGCAACACCTATCACAGTCCCTTTCAATAAAACGGAAACGCCCGGCAACAATTCTCCCTTTTTATCCTTCACCACACCCTTTATCGTAACTTTCTTCACCTCATCCGGTGTGCTTACCTTTTTTTCTGAAATAAGAACATAGTTATCTTTAACTTGATACTCGTACTTTTTGCCCAACACCTGTGCCAGAATCTCATCTAAAGTCCCGCTGGTAGAAGTCAACATCACGTTCTGTTTCACATCCAAGATTGCCGTGTTGTAAAAAAACTCATAGTCACTCTGTTTCTTAATTTGTTTGAAGATCGACTCAATAGTCCCACTCTTCACGCTAAACATCTCCTGCGCACCCTGAGAATAAACATCTCTCGCCCAAACGCTGGAGGCTGAAATCAATAATAGAAAAAATAGATTTCGCATGTACCTTAAAAATTTTACCGATCCATTTTTTTTCATACATTTGTAATTAAAGTTAATGACTCACTCACGAACATCGTCTGGTAAACTTTTTCGTGAATGTTGTTATCCATAGATACAGGGAAGGTGAGATTTCCCTGTATTTTATTTTCGGGTAATTAATATATGTTTCCCGTCTACTTGAAATTTCACTTCCGTAATCATCTCGATCAATTCCAGTAAATAACTAGCAGAACGATCCTTTTCTGCCGCCCCGGTGAAACGTAAATCCCGCAAAGCGTCGTCAGAATAAGACACCGTACAATCGTACCAACGATTCAACGTAACCATAATGTCTTCCAAACGCATATCTTCGAACCGGAACTTTCCCTTCATCCAAGAGATATAAAGTTCCGGGTCTACCTCAGTCATCTTTACTTGATGATTCTCTCGATTATACTCGAATCGCATCCCCGGAGTAATATTGAAATCCTGCTGTAACTGGTGATTATGCACGGTGACTTCCCCACTGACCAACGTCACCGAAACATCTTGATTCGTCGTGTAACCGGAAAGATTAAAAGAAGTTCCCAACACACGTACGTCAATATCTGCCATTTTCACGATGAAAGGTTTATCCGATTTCGTCACGTCAAAATAAGCCTCGCCCGTTAATTTCACCTCTCGCACGTCCCCGGTGAAAGGCACAGGGTAAGTCAAAGCAGAACAGGAATTCAAGCACACACTTGACCCGTCAGATAAGAGTACTCGAAACTCTCCCCCTGCCGGAACCGTAATCGTATTATATAGTGGTTCCGATTTAGCAGTAGCCAACGTATAGTCCAGCACATGGGAAGAATCATTTTTTATGACCACGCCTTCTTGCTCCTGAATAATGGTCGTACTATTTAAAGGCACTTCCCGACCATCACTCAATTGCAATACAGCAACACCTTGCGCAGGCAGGATATCCTGCTGAGTCAGTTCCTGCCGTTCCGGTTCATCCGATCCACGAAAATAAATCACTCCACTTCCCAGCATTGCTAAAATAATAATAGCCACGGCATAACGATAGAACACAACCACTCGCCAAGTCCAAGGCACATATATCTTGCGTTTGATAAAAAACCATAATTGTTCTAGTTTACCTTCAGGAACTTCCGGTAAATTCTCAACTTCATCATCAAATTGCTCGTACCACCGGGCAATTCGCTCTTCCTCTTCCGGGGTACATCGATGTTCCCGGTACTTCTTTAAAAGATCGTATATTTCATTTATCCCCATATTCGCCGTATTTACCTTAAAGACAATTCCGGGGAATAAAAGGTACTATATGAAAAATAAAAAATTTTTACGACTCACCTCGCATCGGAGCCTACGTGTAATATCACCTAACTGATTCTTAACGGTTTGTTCGGATACGGCCAACTTCTCGGCAATTTCTTTTATCGATAAATTTTGTTCTTGACGGAGCATATACACGCATTGCAAACGAGGTGGAAATCCTTCCACAATCCGCCGAATATTTTCATCCAAGTCCTTGGCCACGATCTTCACCCACGTGTAATCGTCCTCTTCATCCGAAGCATATATATCCTGATATTTATCACGAATCTGCTCTTGTTTGATTGAATTCAATATATGATTCCTCAACCAAATTAAGAGATATCCTTTCACGGAAGACGAAACCTGAAAAGAATCTTTTTTCTCCCACACCTGAATAAAAAAGTCTTGGAAAATATCATCCGCATCAAAGGAACTATTCACACGTGCAAGGATATTCCGATAGACAATATCTGCATACCGGGAGTACAACTCTTGAAAAGCAGAGACACTCCCGTTCTTTATATCATGTACAATTTCGATATCTGATTTTTCCGACACGGTCTAAACTTTAAAGATAAATATTCGAACGTTTAATGCTATTTAGGAAAGGTGGATATCCTTTTTTAGCTTTAAAGGTGAAATTCTTGATTATTAATAGAAAAAAATATTAGGATTCTTGGTACGTATCGTAAAATTGGATAATTTTGAAATATCATTAAACGTTCATTTAATGATTCTTTCAAAAAAAACAATTGAACAACTAGAAAAGTACTATCACAACACGAATTATTCTTCATAAAGCGGTTCCAAGTGCAACGGGTGGCAAACCACGAAACGGGCTCCTTCCTTATAATCCCCATCCACCCATATATCTCCACCCATCATCGTGATCGTCAACTTACATATGGCCAATCCCAAACCGGTTCCCTGCACGTATTCATCCAGTTTCTCAAAACGTTCGAACACCTTCTTCTGTTTATCCTCTGGAATTCCCCGTCCCGTATCGGTCACGCTAAAATAAACACAATCCTGCTCTTTATGGATCTCAATTCCTAGCGTGATACTCCCCTGTTCTGTGAACTTATTGGCATTCGACAACAAATTAATCAATATCTGTTGCAAACGCTGCACGTCCGTCTCCAGCATAAATTCTTCACACGGAGTCTGAAACATGTACTCCACCGCATCCCGTTTCCCGTAACTGGTCGTAGCCAGCACACTCTGGCACAAAGAAACAATCTCAACCTCTTCATAAGACAACTTCAATCGTCCCGTCTCTAAGCGGGATATATCCAGAATATCATTAATCAAGCGAAGCAATAAATCTGAATTCTTTTGAATGATTGCCACGTACTCCTTACGACTTTCTGCATCACAATCGTCCGAAGTCAGAACCCCGGAAAATCCCACAATAGCATTCAACGGGGTACGGATCTCGTGACTCATGTTAGCCAAAAATGCAGACTTCAACCGATCAGACTCCTCGGCCTTTTCTTTTGCCTTCCGCAACTCCAATTCAGCCTGCTTTTGCTTGGTCATATCCTCCATACGCACCACGACACCCAATAAATTATTATCATCATCAAAAACAGGATTCGCCAACATATACACGTAATAATCCCCATATTTCACAACAACATCAGCCACTTTTCCCGTTTTCATGGCCACTACCGCCGGACAGCAAGAACAAGGTTCATCCAGTCCTCTCAAAACCTTATAACAAACTTGCCCCTTGGAACCTTTAATTTTTTCCGGATCGATATCATAATCAATCCCGTTATGCCATTTTATCGTGAAATCCGGATGAATAAACTTGATCCCGGAATTAACATTATTCAGTATTAAGATATTATCTTTCTGGGCCTGCCACAAAGCATCTTTAAAACGTTTGGTTCTAAAATAGAAATATAAGGCTAGTAAGAAACCGAACAGTAGAACTAAAAAAGCCAAAACTACCCCTATAATCTGGTATTTATATTCCTCGAAATAGGACAACTTCTTGTTGTAAAGAACAGCATTCTTGACCTCCGCTTTATCCAAGAATCCTTCAGAACGTAACTTGGCGTAATCAAAACAATACTCGTTCGGAATGATCTGCATTCCTGCCAACACGATCGAATCCTGCTGTCTTTCTAACGCCAGAGCTTGTCTGGCCATATCTTTTCCGACAGTCCTATACCGCGGTACACATCCCCCGACAGCCCAATGCCCCATCCCGATAGAAGTAATCGTGAAAGCTGGAATTTTAGGATTCGCCATCATCATCGAATACGTGGCATTCCGCATAAAATAACCATCATTTTTATCTACTCGCCACGTCCCCAACAAGATAACCGTTTTCTCCGGTAACCGGGCAATAGCATCACTGATCGAATAAATCGTATGTTTCCGGCCATCCAAAAGAATCAAATCCAGCCCCGGGAATTTCTCCTTCATCTCTTTCTTTACCAGAGCCTGCAAAGAGACTCCCCCATAACTATTATCCGTGATAAAAGCGATATGCTTGGTTTCCGGATAAAAATCCAGAATTAACCGAAGATTCGCCACCACATCATACTCGTAAGCAAACCCAAAAACCTCCAATTCCCGAATATTATCACTCATCACGTCCACGCTCTCCGCCTCCCAGTTCTCCAAATCAGTACCCACCTCCGGTAACAAAACAGCATTCCGACTCACCATTCCTCCCATGATCGGGACATCCCGGGTAATCAGTGAATCCTGAGACCAATAAGCCGTCCATGCCTCCTGCCCCAACAGAATAATGAGCTTCGGTAAACCTTTTTCGATATTCTTATCCAGTAATTCTTTCATCCGCCCTTCCCACATACAAGCCTCGGAAAAACTTTTACAATTCATATTCTCTATGTCAATCGAAAATTTTCCGCCAAGTAGACCATATTCTTCTATAAAATCCGATATATTCTTGGCCGTCTGGGAAGTTTCCGGGTTGTAGGAACTGATAATTAATATCCGGGAATCGGGCTCACCGGCCCCTCCTTTCGTTGTCCAAGAAACGAACAACAAAACAAGTAACATCCCCGTGTACCTAAGATTCCTATATAGCTTTACAAAAAACTCCAACATCTTCTATTTGTAACTTCGCAAAGATATTTATTTTCACATAAAATACGCCAAAATTCATACACTTTCTACAAAAAGATATATCTTTGGCTTAAACCTTAAATTTGTAATTTATGTCTATTATTTCTTGTATCATTTCCCGGCTAAAAAGGGACGAACAGACAGATACCTACGTGCATTTTGAACAAACTGCCACGTTACGGGAAATCGTTACCACGATAGATTCACCCTATGTCTTTTTCTACACGAAATACCCGACTCCCCGGCTAGGCGAACACGCTCAAAAACGCTTTCTCCAAGTGGCACAAGCCACCGGAGCCGTCATGCTTTACTCTGATTATTACACGGAACAAAATGGTTCGCAAACTGCACACCCAACTATTGACTATCAATTGGGGAGCGTCAGGGATGATTTTGATTTCGGATCAATTCTTTTATTCAGAACAGACGTTTTAAAAAAAGTGATCAGCGAAATGGACACGGAGTACAATTTTGCCGCACTCTACGATCTGCGCCTGCGTCTTTCCCGGGAAGGATTGATTTTCCGGATTCCCGAATTCCTGTATTCGGAAAAAGAACACGATTCCCGACGTTCCGGTGAAAAGCAATTTGATTACGTGAACCCTCGTAACCGGGAAGTACAAATTGAAATGGAA